>Ga0123338_10000877_pt1 | contig 29664 bp, 25 predicted proteins | sample grotaG_FD_89793 | JGI IMG/M metagenome (GOLD analysis project Ga0123338, IMG submission 89793) | Glacier valley bacterial and archeal communities from Borup Fiord, Nunavut, Canada, to study Microbial Dark Matter (Phase II) -... | ecosystem: Environmental > Aquatic > Freshwater > Ice > Glacier ...
CTTGTCTACTTTCTTTTACAATAGTTTTTTTACCAGAGGTAAGAGTGATGATACAGTCAGGAGTTTCCTCTACTCGCTCTATTAACTCAGCATTGATTAAGAACTTCCGATCATTTAAACTTGTAACTTCTATCATAGTAACCTCCAATCAATAATTAATATTTATTTATAGTAAAACTTATTTTTATAAAATCATAAGATTAATTGTCAATTTAATTCATTTACAATAAGAAAAAACGTAGGATTTACTTTAACCTTTTAGTGATGAATAAATGGGTGGCAGCTTTAACTGCCACCCATCATTACTGATATATGGCAAAACTATTCATATCTCAGCCTTGTATTATCTCTTCAGATTAATCAGTTCTTCTAGCAAGGTGTCCGATGTTGTTATTATTCTTGAATTTGCCTGAAAGCCTCTTTGTGTTGTAATCATATCTGTAAACTGCGCAGAAAGATCCACATTAGACATTTCTAAGACACCTGTTGTTAAACTACCGCCTCCCTGCGTAGGATCTTGTCCTATTCCGTCAAAATCACCGGAGTTCTGTGTTGCTGCAAACATGCTGCTTCCTACAGCTTCCAAACCAGCCGGGTTGGAGAAGTTTGCCACTGCAATCTGTCCTAAAAGTCTGCTGTCGCCATTATCATATTTACCATAAATCTTACCGGATGCATCAATATTGATTCCTGTCATATTACCAACCTGCTTACCGGCTCCGATTCCTGCAAGGTTTCCACTATTTGCTTCCAAAGAGGAAGATCCACTAGTGGAATACATCGTTATTGAAGAAAAGTCCACATCAATTGTCTGGAATGGGTTAGGTTCTGCTGTAATACCAAATGCAAGGCTATTACCGGGAGTTGCCCCGTCTCCTACACTTACAAATGCTCCTGTGGAACCATTAAAAGTAATTATTGGTGATTCGGTGGTATCAATTGAAACCTTTCCTTCCTCCAAATTCGCTACCGGTTGATATGGAATGCCTCCAAAAGTAAATTCAGTAATAGCTGATTCCTCATAGAATACATTTCCATCTTCATCGTAACCCTTAGTAAGAAAGATGGAAAGACCATCTTCACCTTTTATGTCGGTTACCGCTACTGCATATTGATTGGTTACTTCACCCGGTACCTGCGTAACTCTTAAATCTGCAGTATAACTGTGACCCATATTATCAAAAAATGATATATTAACCAATTTTCCTGTTTCACTAGCTATTTGGGTATCCATACTATCGATATTACCAGCAATGTATACCGCTTTCGTTGCTTCCGGTTCCGCATACAAATTTTCCGGTGCCATAATGTTCAATGGTGAAACCGCATCCGCAACTGTCTTTGTCGGATCATTTTCATCTACCTGCCATCCCATAACAGAAGCTCCTGCAGCGGTAGCTAAAGTACCGTAAGAATCCACACCAAAGGAACCAGCTTTTGTAAAGTAATTCGTCCCACCACTGTTAACAATAAAGAAGCTATCGCCTTCTATCATAACGTCAAACGGATTATCGGTTCTCTGGGAAGCACCAGGTGTAGTAATTGCTGCAGTAATTGATGCTACATTTGATCCCAAACCAATCTGCATTGCATTTCGCCCAGTAGTTCCGGTTGCTGCGTTCGGACCGGAAGCACTCTGCGATGTTTGATAAAATATATCTGAAAAAGTTACTGAACTAGATTTAAAGCCGATTGTATTAACATTAGATATATTGTTACCAATTACATCCATCTTTGCCTGATGTACTTTTAAACCTGATACACCAGAAAACAATGATCTCATCATAAATAACGACCTCCTATTTGTGCTTTGCAATCATTTGCATCCAATCTTTCATTCTTGGATACTTTAGCCTCCGTTAGGTCCAGCTTCTTACATGATTACGGCACCATCAATATTTGTAAATACTTTATCTTCACCATCATTTACCGCAGTAATTACTGTACTGTTTTTTACACTAACGATAAAAGCAAGGTTATCTACCATTACAAGTGATTCATTAATTCCCTTCTCACCGGCTTTTCTAGCTCCAATTTCAAGCCTCTCCAGCTGGTCATCAGTTAAATCAATATTTCGACTTGCTAATCTTTCATTTGCATGCTTTGAAAATTTTAATTCACCGGTATCATTTGCAACTTGTTTATTTTTTAATACCTCGCTAAAGGGAGTGTTTATAAGCTGCTTATTATTACCTGAGTTAATGTTTTTAGCGGAACTTAGCCGCTGTGTCATTTGCTCAATGGAAGGAAATTGATTTACCGGAATGTTCATATGTATCACCCTCCTATTCTGTTGTGTCGTCAGATTATACAGTTGTGTCGGTCTCTACTGGTATACCTGCGACCTCCGACCCAATCTCTGCTCCGTTCTTAACCTGTACTGTAGCCTTACCTTTTACAGTAGTAAGAAGTGCATCATTAAATGCTACTGTAATTTTGTAGGTACCATTTTCAAGATTTGTAAAAGCAGATTTATCAACTACTACCTTACCGGCTTTGACATTTACCAGATTAGTATCTACCAGAGTATCATTAATCAAAATTGCTACATCATCAGCTACCGTTTGTCCATCACCCATGTTTACATCAAATGAGATATCCTTGGGATTTGACCCATCAAATTCTAATTTGAGTTCCTTCTCTATACCGGGAAGACCTTTTTCCAAAATATACATATCGTCAATAACGCTATCTAGCTTATCAACGGAGTATAGGTTACCCTCTATGGATAATTGTGCTTTCCCTCCTGACATATTCACAAAATCAACCTTGCCACTAATATAAGTAGCGTCTCCTGTTTGGCTGTCTGTTTTAATTATGACATCCTTTCCGACTAAACTAAAGGCTTGAGAATTGGTGGTAAGCGATCCTAGATTCTGCATCTGCTCAAGCTGTGAAAATGTTGCCAATTGTGATATGAACTCTGTATCTGTATTCGGGTTGAGCGGGTCTTGGTATTTCATCTGCGTTGTTAGCAGCTGCAAAAATGCATCTTTTCCCAGTTCACTTCCTGTGGCTTTCGCTGCTGTTTTTGTCTGCTCCACTACACCTTTCGTAACCGGCTTTACTAAATCACTCATGTCTGACTCCTTTCTTTCCGTATTAAACAATAAATCTAAGCCGTGTAATCAATTTGACTACCCCTTAATTCGTCATTTTCATGAATGCTGATCCCTTCATTCGGTAATTCGCTCATGGCTATTGCATCCTCTAACGAAATCTTCCTGCCTGATTGATTTTTTTGTTCCTCAGGTTGATTATCTTGGTCTGCCCCAGCGCTTTGCTCAAAAGCATTCGCGGAAACTGTTACTTCAATTGAATCTACTTTAATACCCTGTTGGTTTAAGGTCTCCCTTAAAGTATGTAGCTGACCCTCAATTGCTTCCTTGCAGGACTCATTTTGAACGATAAATTGAGCTGTCATAACACCGTTTTTCGATTGGATGTTAAGATTTACTTTACCCAGTTGTTCCGGATTTAGCTGTAATTCCATCGATGTTTGTTCAGGTTTAACCACTACCTTGATATGTTCAATAATTTGGTTGGCGATGTCCCTAAGCTCAGTGACTTGAACCAGATTGCCTGAAAAATCTACCTGTGTTGTTTGTGTTGTTTGTGTTGTCTGTGTAGCCTGCACCATCTTGTCCATAAAAGTCTGAAATGAATCCGTTGTTTCAAGGTTTCGGTTATCGTCCTTTTTTGTATCTGCTTGGGTCTGTGCACTGCTCTCATTTGAAATAGGTAGTTTCGTTGTTGATGTTAAATGTTCCTTAATTAAGCTAGTCTCTGCCTTTGCTTGTTCCTTATTTCCCATGATATCCTGCGAGACAACTTGCCCGTTCTTGTCTACTTCATTTAGTATCGTAGTAGAGTTATCCGTGGTTTGCTGTACAAAAGAATCTACTGCAGCCGACTGAGCTTTCGTCTGTTCAAGGATTGACTGGATTTGCTTCATTGTAAAAGGCAAATCTGCCCCGACCTTAATCTGATCTACCGCTTGTACTAATTGTTTCATAGTGTCAGCCAGATTCTCATCAGTTAGTACGGAAAAAAGATCCTCTTTACCGCTGTTAACTAGTACCAATTGTTTTAGTGTGCCCGGTTGAAGTAAATCAACTGTACTAATCTCGCCATTTTGGTCACTATACTTTGCAATCAGTTGATCAAGCTCTTCTGGAGTTATCTGTAGAATTTCCATCACAGCTTCCCGAACCTGCTGAAGCATTCCCAGAATCTGAGCTATCAGTTCATCCTGTGGTACTTTTTTTGATTCTTCATCCTCAGAACCTGCATTTATCTTCTGGGATTCCTTGGAAGTAGTCTCATCAGTTTCTTTTGTAACTGCAGCTTCTTTTGTAACATCAGTTTTTTCTGTTACAGAAGTTTTTACCGTTTCTTTTGAGTCAGTCACTTCATCAGCAGTTTTCGTTGCTTCGGGTGTTTTATCCGCTGTTTCTGTCGAATGACTTTTTTGTACTTTTTGATCTGGTAAATCCTTTTTATCATAGCTAGTATTCTTTGACTGTACTACTTTTTTCTTATCACTGGAAGCTTCCGTGATACCGGATGTTTCCAACCCGGATTTTAAATTTCTATTCATAAAAAAATCAAAACCGCTTCCCGTTTGCTTGCTCTTTGAAGTGACGCTTTCCTTGGCGCTCCCAAGCAAATTGGTTGCTTGCGTCATTACGCTTTGCGTCATCATACGTTTGTTCCTCCTTTCTTCAAGGTCTGTCTATGAAACCTCTCTGATATTTATTACAGCAAGTTGTTACGGTAATACCGTAAACTTCTTGATTGTAAACTTTTTAATTATTTGCTAACTTTTCAGCATCCATATCAAGCATCTTCTTGGTAATCTTAGCAGCCATTACATTATCCATTTCTGCCATTATTGCTGCACTTTCTTTCGGCTTCATACTTAGAAGAATTTGAGCAACAGATTCGATATCTGCCGTCATGGTTTCTAGAATTACTGCTGCTGCTTTTGAATCCATACTCTTATAAATATTTGCTTTTTCCTGGATGGCATCAGAATACTGTAATTGCTCAATTACTTGCCTGTAAATAGTCTCAGCAATTGTTGGATTAATCTGCTCATAATAATTTTTATACTCAGTGATATCAGGAGCTGCCTCTGCAAAAACTACATTTTTGTCAAATTCCTTTACTCTTTCCTCAAAGGCTAGCTGATTTTCTTCAAATACCTTCAGCCGTTCTATCTCTGCTTGAAGATCCGTGGTCTGCGTACTACTTCCAATATTGTTCTGGGTCATTTCTTCTATCGTTAGTTCAAGTTCATTAATTTTTGCGACTGCCTCCGGTAAAGAATGGTAGGTAAAATCATTTTCATTGGCAATCTGTTCATCCGACACATCCGGAAGTATCTGATTAATCAGGGGTACATCCTTTAAAATTGGTCTTAATACACCTGAACCAAATCCACCGACATCCAATTTAACTAATATTCCAAAAATGGCAAGCCATATGATAACAATTAAGAGTGCAATTAATACAGTTATTAACTTATTACCTTCTTTTTTATTATTATCGCCGGCCTTGGCCTTGTCCTTTTTTGCCATTACCTGTCCTCCTCACCCAGCGTAGGATTGCTATAGTGAAAGCTGTTAAGCTCATCAACTTCTTTTCGTTCTTCTGCATCAAATTCCAGCTGATAATTATCCCTTGACTTTTCCTTAAGCTTTTCATGCGTTTTACGTTCTACCATAGCATCACTTAAACGTATTCTTGCAACCTCAAGCCGTTGGACTGCATTCTTTACGATTATTGTCTGTTGCTTAATATTCGTCGTCATTATTTTAATGGCTTCTTCGCAGTGACCAATATTAATGATATTCAGCTTGTCTGTTATTAAGATCCTCATTTCATCCTCATAGGATGTTTTTTTCTTTTCCATTTGAGTAAGCTTTTGTTCTTCTTTTGTTAGACGGAGTCGGGCATTCCCATACACAATTTTAGCTTGATCCTCCAACTTTAACTTGACCTGCAGTATATTTTCCATATTATATCGAAACTTTTTCATTGATTATCAAAAATCTCCATAAGCATTTTTATCTCCTCATCAAAATCCAATTTATCGTCAACTTCCTGCTGCAGGAATTTGTTTACTGCTTTTATCTTAGAAATGGCATAATCAATATCTGCATTCGCTCCACTTTTGTAAGCACCAATATTAATTAAATCTTCTGCGTCCTGATAAGTAGCAAGAACATTTTTTAGTTTTCCTGACGCTGCCTTATGATCACTAGTGACTATGGAACTCATAACACGGGAGATACTCTGTAGGATATCAATTGCAGGATAATGATTTTTATGTCCCAGTTTTCTAGATAACACAATGTGTCCATCCAGAATACTTCTCGCCGTATCCGTAATCGGTTCGTTAAAGTCATCACCATCCACAAGAACAGTATATAGCCCTGTAATAGATCCTTTTTCTGAATTTCCAGCACGCTCTAAAAGTTTTGGCATCTCGGAATATACACTGGGAGGATAACCTCTTGATACGGGGGGTTCCCCTGAGGCTAATCCAATTTCTCGCTGCGCCATAGAAAAACGAGTTAAGGAATCCATCATAAGCAAAACGTCTTTCCCTTGATCTCTAAAATACTCCGCTATCGCAGTTGCTGTTTTAGCGGCTTTCTTACGGATTAATGCAGGTTTATCCGAGGTGGCTACCACCAAAATGGACCGTTTGATGCCTTCTTCTCCAAGGTCACGTTCAATAAATTCTCGAACTTCCCTGCCACGTTCTCCAACTAAAGCAATTACATTGATATCTGCTTTCGTATTTCTTGCGAACATACCGAGTAAGGTACTCTTTCCAACACCGCTTCCTGCAAAAATACCAATTCTTTGTCCCTTCCCGACGGTAAGCATTGCATCGACTGCTTTTACTCCCAAGGGCAATACTTGATCAATGATTTTTCTCTTCATCGGATCAGGGGGAACAGCTTCCGCTGAGTAATAACGGTTGCAATGTAATGTGATATCATCCATAGGATTGCCTAGGCCGTCTAAGGTTTTGCCAAGGAGCTCAAAACCAACAGGAACCTTTAATGCAGCACCCGTATTCTCAACTAAGCTTCCTATTCCTACACCCGTCATATCATCATAAGGCATCAGCAAAATACGATTTTCTCGAAAACCTACTACTTCAGCCATTTTTTTCACGTTTGTGCTTTCACATGTGATTAGGCATACATCATTCAAATTTGCATTAGGTCCTGATGCTTCAATCGTCAGACCAACCATTTTTACAACACGACCCATTTCTTTCACATAAGCTTTATCTAGTAATTGTTTGTATTTATCATAATCAATTGAGATCATCGTTACCTGCCTTCTAAACATTACAATAGAATGTTTACGAAGTTCACATCTATTGTATATATCGACAAATTTTGAAAAAACTTAAACACTAGCAAGTAATTTTAAGTCCGTAATCAGATTATTCAACTGAACATCTAAGCTGCAATCGATGACTCGTAAATCGGTTTCTATGATACATTGATTCCTTCTCAAACTCGGTAACTCTGTGATATATATAGTTGCTTCCCGTCCGATCGCATTAAGAAGAATATTTCTTCTTTCAGTAAGATACTCATAATTTTCTTTTGCAACTCTAATTGTATATTCCTTGCTTGTGTCCATATCCTTTAATGCTCTTCCTACTATGTATAAGATTACTTCTTCCTTATCCTCTACAAGAATGCCGGTAATTTTTTCAATTAATGAGGATACAATCTTAACCATCTTAGGTTCAAACTCAGACAAGGAAGTATCATATTCCTTCTGTAGCATCTTCGTTTTCTCCTCAAACTCTGCTGCTATTTTTTGTGTTTCGCGGCTACATTGCAATATTCCCTGCTCATAGCCCTTCTTCTGAGCCTCTGCATATGCATCCTTCTTTATTTTCTCTGCTTCCTGTTTTGACTTCGAAAGTATTTGCCCTGCCTCTTTTTTTGCATCCTCAATTAATTGATTGGACTTCTCTGTTTGCTCTTTTTGTGAAGGAATTTGCTCTACCACTATCGCTTTAATACCCTGTGAAAACTCTCCAATAGCTCTATCGGTTGTTATCATAACTTTTTTCTTTCGTTCAATTTCTTTATCTATCCTTAGATGTGTATCAATCGTCATTTTTATTTCTTCATCACGGACGGAATAACTTTTAATCATATTAGACAATGATCTCATCACCTCCGCCTCTAGAAATAATAATCTCTGAGGAATCTTCCAATTTCCTAATGATATTAACAATTTTCTGCTGAGCCTCTTCAACATCCTTCAAGCGAACAGGTCCCATGTATTCCATATCTTCTCGAATCATAGAAGCCAACCGCTTTGACAAATTGTTAAAGATAATATTCTGCACTTCTTCGTTCGCGCCCTTGAGCGCAATCGCCAATTCATTATTATCCACCTCTCTGAGCACTCTCTGGATGGATTTATCATCTAAGCTTAAGATATCTTCAAATACAAACATCTTCCTACGGATTTCATCTGCGAGTTCAGGTTCTTCAATTTCAAGAGTTTCCATAATATGTTTCTCTGTACCTCGGTCAACCGTATTTAATATTTCTACAATGGAATCCACACCACCGACCATAGTATAATCCTGGTTTACAAGGGATACTAATTTACGTTCCAGTACCTTTTCCACTTCCTTGATAACATCAGGTGAGGTACGGTCCATCTGAGCAATACGCTTTGCTACGTCAGCCTGTTTATCAGGAGCCAAAGAGGAAATTATCGTAGAAGCCTGACTTGGAGATAGATATGACAATATTAATGCTATGGTCTGAGGATGTTCATCCTGAATAAAGTTAAGTAACTGGGAAGCATCCGTTTTTCTGACAAATTCAAAGGGTCTAACCTGAAGGGATGCAGTCAGCTTTCCGATCACATCTCTTGCTTTATCCGGGCCCAGCGCCTTTTCAAGCAGCTCCTTCGCATAGGAAATACCACCCTCTGCTATGTATTGCTGAGCCAAACAAATTTCATAAAACTCGTCCATAACCTGATCCTTCGTAGCAGGAGAAATGCTACGTGTATTGGCAATTTCGAGCGTAAGTGCTTCGATTTCCTCTTCCTTTAAATGTTTAAAAATAGTAGCCGAGCGTTCAGGGCCTAAAGCAATTAAAAGAATAGATGCTTTTTGAACTCCGGAGATATCATTATTAGTTGTTCTTGCCATTTAGGTTCCTCCTTAGTTCCAATCATCATTGAGCCAATTTCGTAATAGCTGTGCTACGGCTTCTGGTTTTTCATCCACAAATTTTTCAATCATTTTGCGGACTTCAGAAACTTCATTAAATTCAATATCCTCAATGGATTGATTATCTTTTGTTGTTGCTAATAGCTGCTCCACAGATAATTCAGGTTCCAATTCTGTAACATCCATCGGTCCGACACCTTTAAATACTACAAAAATTAGAAGAGCAACAATAAGAACTGCTAATATAATCTGGAGATAATCGGACCAGCTCCTGATTACTTCTACCTTGGGTACAAATACCGACTGTTCATATACTGTGACTTGAATTTTCTCAGCTGAAATGCCCGAAGCTAAGGATACCATGGTAATAATTTCAGGATCAACTACTGCCTTAATCTTTGCACTATTTTGGAGCGCATACTCTTCAAAGGTAGTTCCTTCCAATGTACCGGCTAGTTCCAAATCCTCTTGCTTATAATTTGTAAGCTTTCGTAGAACGATGCTTACCGAAGAATTGGTTGGATCAATCGTACCCACCTCATATTCCGTATTTGTTACCCTTTCATTCGGCAGATAATCATTTTCATTTATTTCCACATTTCCTGTAGTAGAATTTGGATCCTGTGTCAAATAATCTGTTTCGTCATTGGAAGTAGTTCCGGGTACTCCACCGGAGGTACCGGCGTTTTCTGAGTTGTAGGTATAACTATGTCCATATAATCCCTGTTCCTGTCCTTCTGCCGGAAGATATTCCGTATATAATTGAGTAACCTTATCCATATTAAAAACCAAATTCGGCATGATTTCCGCATCATCATAACCACTTTTAAGCAATCCCATATACAAATTATTAATAAATGTATTTCGAAGCCTTTCCTTAAAATCCTCATTAGAACTTGCGCTTCCAGAATATAAATCCTGTTCACCACCGAATAATAATGTTCCGTCTTGGTCAGCTACCTTTATCTTATCAGTTGAGGTATTTCCAATCACCGAGGCAACTACCTCTGCTATGGTTTCGGCCGTATTAATCTCAAAATCATCATCTACCGTAAGCAAGACACTGGCACTAGTATCCTGCGGCGTTGTTAAGATGGAATTACTGCTTTCCACCGGTATGTAATTTACCTGCGCATCCTTAACCCCATTCATCGTTATGATATAATTACGTAATTGATTTTGCATGTACAGGTTAAGCTTGAGTGTTCGATCGCTGTTTGTGGTACTTAGACTGTTATTAAGAAGCTCATCAAGTGTTATGCCGGTAGAAGGCATATCATTGCTAGCTAAGAGTAGAACTGCATCAGAATAGTTCTTTTTATCAACGGATACGGTTACATTATCACTAGCGAGCCGATACGTTATTCCTTCATCCTTTAAAAGATTGACCACGTCACTTGCATCCTTAGAAGATTCGGAAATAGTCAGTACTTCAAATTGAGTTCGTCCCATGAGAACAACTAATAGAATAAACGCAAAAAAAACAGTACAGACTACACTAATGATAATAGTCTTCTGTTTGCTCGTATATTTATTCCAAGTTGCTAGTAGACGCTTTGGTATCTGTTTTAATCTTTCTGCCATTACCTTATGCTCCTTAGTTCGTATTTACCTGTCATAAATTAAAACTGTATAGCCATAATCTCTTTGTAGGCATCCAAAACCTGATTTCGGACCGCAACCGTATATTGGAGCGATAAATTCGCCTTTTCCTGTGCAACTTGTAAATCATGTGTATTGTCGGTTATTCCAAGAGAAAAAGACATTTCGGCTTCCTCTGCAGCATTGGATAAGTTGTTGGTCTCGTTTACCATATTCATCGCTGATTGAAGCACATTTTCAAAGGCGGCATTTCCACTTTCTTTTACTGCAGGGGTAGAAGTGGAACCATACCTGCTAAGCTCTGTTAAATTAATGACTGAAGCTATATTCATCCCTTACCTCCGATTATCTTTTACCTACCTCTAGTCCCTTGAGGGCCATACTTTTAGAGGCATTAAACACTGTAACATTTGCCTCGTAGGAACGGGTAGCATCGATTAAATCCGTCATTTCCTGTACTACATTAACATTAGAATAAGTAACATATCCTTCATCATCTGCATCCGGATGTGAGGGGTCATAAACCTTACGCATCGCTGCTTCATTATCTTCGGAAATTTGAGTTACCTTCACACCACTTCCGGCCGTTCCTGCCGTCTTCATTAAGACATCTCCAAAAGGTGTAACATTCTTTTCCGCAAAGGTTACCATTTTACGTTTATAAGCATTCCCGTTTGCATCCCGAGTCGTATTCACATTAGCAATGTTTTGTGAAATAATATCAAGTCTTAGTCTTTGGGCCGTCATTCCGCTGGCACTTATGTTCATTCCATTCATAACTGACATATCGTTGTCTCCTTTCATTCGTTGCAGTATCGTCATGATCACTTTGTCGATTGGTTTTATCAGTCTGATCTATAATCTAATCTATAATCTGATCTATAATCTGATTTGTAATCTAATCTATATTCTGCCTAAATGATTTGCATTTATATTCTGCTTTTATATTCTGCTTTAATATGTTTGATTTCCATAAATAAGTAAGTCTATATTCTATGTAGTAAAAAATAACAGATATGTTGTGTGAATTGTTACCTTGCTGTCAATACGGTTCTTAATCGGCTAAATTCCTGAGACATAGAGTCAATTAAGGTATAATACCTAATCTGGTTCTGTGCAAGATTGGCTGACTCAGTATCAATATCTACGTTATTACCGTCCAATCGATAGCTTAGACTTGCATTGTCCGTATATATTGAAGCATCCAGAGTATCTAAATTAGCACCGGCCACCCTTTTATCCAGAGAATTGTCCCCCATTAATGCAGACGATAAATATGTCTCGAATTGTACATCCTTTCGTTTATAACCAGGAGTATTCACATTCGCAATATTGTTGGAAATAATTTCATGTCGTTCCCAGCTTGCGTCTGCCGCTTTATCCAAAACATTGATATAATTAAATGCATTAGAACCTATCATTTGTACACTCCTTTCCATATATAGATATTATAATAAATATTTGGAAAAACACAAGATATATTTGCAAAATTAGTAGAATAATACTACACCTTGTATTAAAAGGATATATATTCTTGTTTTCTAGTATAGCATTTTTATAAAATAATCTCATTCATCTTGTATATAATAAAATAAGGACCCATGAGAATACTCATCTCACAAATCCTTTTGCTTTTATCAATCCATTTATTTATTTGCTATTCATATTTTTCAATTCTTCAAAAACAACATCATTAAGAACTTTGATATAAGTTCCCTTCATGCCGGAGGAGCGCGATTCTATGACACCGGCACTTTCAAACTTTCGAAGTGCATTTACAATTACAGATCTTGTGATCCCGACACGGTCAGCTATTTTACTTGCTACCAGGATACCTTCACTTCCTTTAAGCTCATCAAAGATATGTGTAATTGCTTCAAGTTCTGAAAAGGATAAGGTACTGATTGCAGATTTTACTATCTGAATTTTTCTGTTTTCTTCAGCGTTTTCCTCATTAACAGATCTCATCATTTCAAGACCAACTACTGTAGTCCCATATTCACTTAATATAATATCATCAATGTTATACTGAATACCGGTTTTATACAGGAACAAGGTTCCCAAGCGTTCTCCAGCTATATCAATTGGTGTTATGATTGCTTGATAAGTATCAACATGATCAAATTCAAAACCGAGAGTTCTTAAATTCACATTTTCTTTTGTTGATAAAATATTTAAGAGTCTTTCATTTAACAAGCTATCAATATGTCTTCCCACAGCATCTTTAATCAATTCTTTGATTTCAATGATATCATTGCGGTTCTTGACTCCAAGCACCTTACCCTTTTTGCTGATTACCAAAACATTAGATGCAAGAATCTCACTTAAGACAACACAGATGTCATTAAAAACTACCTTATGTGAATTGTTATTATGCAGTAGGTTATTGATTTTTCTTGTTTTATCCAGTAACTGTACACTCATTAAACTATTCCTCCCAGATTTTCTTATCCCCCCTAAAGATGAATAAAAAGGCTTGCACAATATAATTAGCAAATTGCATAGTAAATCAGTTTAAATATTAGAGTAAGGTAACACAAATAGAAATATTTTCTAATTGTATTACCTTTTCAATATTATCACATATTATTGCTAAAAACAATAGGCTTCTCAGCATTTTGACACACATTTTAAGTTAATTTTCTATTTTTTTATCCATTTCGAATTTTTCAGAAAGTTAAATTGTTATTCTATATTATTTTGAAATACTCTCTACATATCCGCACATCTTATTGTCGCATACTAGTTTATTTCCTTTTTCCAATAATACACCGCCGCATTTACTACATTTTATCTCAGAAGGTTTTTGCCATGACATAAACTCACAAGTTGGATTATTAACACAGCCGTAATATCTTCTTCCTTTTTTGGTCTTACGGATTACGATATCGCTCCCACAAATAGGGCAGACAACACCAATCTTTTCTAAATATGGCTTCGTGTTTTTGCACTCGGGAAATCCCGGACAAGCAAGGAATTTTCCGTGCGGGCCGTATTTTACTACCATATTTCTACCGCACACCTCGCAAATTTCCTCGGTGACTTCGTCTTCAATCTTTATTTTATCCAATTCTACATGGGCATTGTTAACTGCTTCTTCAAGATCTGGATAGAAATTGCTGACAACTGTTTTCCAGTTCACGGTACCATCCTCAACACAATCCAGAAGGGATTCCAAATTAGCTGTAAAGTTCAAATCGACAATTGTCGGGAATGCACATTTCATAATATGATTTACTGCTTCCCCAAGCTCTGTCACATAAAGATTCTTATTTTCTTTTGCCACGTATCGTCTAGCAATAATCGTAGTTATTGTCGGAGAGTACGTACTAGGTCGTCCGATACCAAGTTCCTCTAGGATTTTAACCAAGGTAGCTTCTGAATAATGTGCCGGTGGTTGAGTAAAATGTTGGCTTTTTCTTAACTCTGCTAAGGTAAGCTTATCACCCTCACTAATAGAATCAAAAGCCACTCCACTCTCCTCTTCCTCTTCCTCCGGTGTATATACGCTCATAAAGCCTTCAAATACCAACCTTGAGGTTGAAGTAGTGAAACGGTTGCCATTACCATCTATTTTAATCGTTGTGGTTTCATATTCTGCAGGCTGCATCCTGCTTGCAACAAATCGCTTCCATATTAATTGATACAGACGGAACTGATCTCTACTAAGTGAATCCTTTATTATGACTGGAGTAAACTCGGTGTAAGTTGGTCGTATGGCTTCATGGGCATCCTGGATTTTTCTTCCGGTACGAGCTACATTTTCTTCCACAGCAACAAAATTACTGCCATAATTCTCCTTGATATACTGTTTCACCGTAATGTCTGCTTCATCACTGATACGAACGGAATCCGTACGAAGGTAGGTAATTAAACCGATTGTGCCATGACCCTTGATATCAACACCTTCATATAACTGTTGCGCCAGTTGCATCGTCTTTTGAGTGGAATAATTTAAAGCTTTGACTGACTCCTGTTGAAGGGTACTTGTGGTAAATGGAAGTGGTGCTTTTCTGATGCGTTCGCTTTTCTTTATTTCACTAATAACAAATTCGGCATTCTCAAGTTGTTTTAATATTTCATTCATTTCAACTTCGTTATGAATAACTCTCTTAGAACCGTTTAACTTTGCAACCAAAGGTTTTTTCTTTCCCGTAACGGTGAATTCTGCTTCCAGATTCCAATATTCTTCCGGTAAAAATGCGTTAATTTCATCTTCCCTATCACAAATAATTCGAAGAGCCACGGATTGTACTCTTCCTGCGCTTAAACCCCGTTTAATTTTACTCCACAGTAACGGGCTAATCGTATATCCTACCATCCGGTCCAGCATTCTTCTTGCCTGTTGGGCGTTGACAAGGTCCATATCAATATCTCTGGCTTGTTTTATGGAGGATTTCACTGCATTTTTAGTAATTTCATTAAAGGTAATTCTGCTGGAATCCTTATCCTCAAGTTTTAAGGATTGGGATAAATGCCAGGAAATTGCTTCACCTTCACGGTCAGGGTCAGTTGCGAGATACACTTTGTCCGCCTTTTTCACTTCCTTACGTAGCTTAGCGAGTAAATCCCCTTTCCCACGGATAGTGATATACTTTGGAGCAAAATTATTCTCTATATCGATACCTAATTGACTTTTAGGTAAATCTCTAACATGTCCGTTTGATGCAAGAACTTCATAATTAGCACCCAGAAATTTCTTAATCGTTTTTGCCTTTGCCGGGGATTCTACGATAACAAGATATCTTGGCATAAGTCTATTCCCTCATTTCTATGTGTAGTTAATATGTTATTTGGAAGGCATTGTAAAGTAGTAGCTGTTCCTAAAACTTAAACAAGCATACACTATTTTATTCTCTGTTTCAAGCGGTTTATTTTTTTTCTTTTGAATCAGCAAAACCTTTTAACTATTACTAACAGAGAATTTCCAGTGTCTTTCTTTGATGTTCTACTTATTTCACCTCATTATTATTATATTATTACAGTCTCCTTTGGAACAAAATATATGCCACTTTTATTTGATTTAGCATAATTTTCTGACATTGTTACTATTATAAAAGAACCAATAAAGAAATCATTAATATCTCTATTGGCTCTTTTTTCCGCAACAAAATTATTGAATTATACAAGATGAATCAAAAATTTTAGCTAATTATAATATAATTAATGAAAGAATATAATTATTTTACCATTATATAGTAATTTTTCATTGTTTGGCTAACCCGCCCGTGAAGCTCCAAAAGAAGTAACTGTTCCATGATAATATCCATCGGGAGTTTAGCCAGTTCCGATATTTCTTCGATATGCTTTGGCTCTAGACTTAAACAAGCCAATACTATTTTTTCCTCTGCCGCAAGAGGATTATTATCGGTATTCAAATCATTCCTACTTTGAACATAATCTGGCAGGAAATCCTCTAATATATCCTTTGGTGTTGTAACTAATTTGGCTCCCATTTTAATTAAATTATTACAGCCCTCGCTTATGCGATCTGTTGCTCTTCCGGGCAGAGCATAAATGTCTTTCCCCTGTTCCAGCCCCATATCTACAGTAATCAAAGATCCGCTCTTTTCCTTCGCTTCAATCACTAGTATCCTGTCACAAAGGCCGCTTATAATTCGGTTTCTCATTGGAAAATTACTCGCAAAGGGCATAACTTTCGGAGCATATTCTGATATAATTCCACCTCGTGTTTGCATTTCCATATATAACTTGATATTTTCTTTTGGATAACAAATATCAATTCCACATCCTAAAATCCCAAAGGTAATACCACCAGCAGCAAGAGCACCTTCATGGGCATAGGAATCAATACCCCTGGCTAGACCACTGATAATTGCTATTCCCTCCCGTGCGACTGCTCCAGCCAGAAATTTTGCCATCTCTATTCCATAAGGTGAACAATCTCTGGCTCCGACGACAGCTAGTGTTTTTGCCCCTTCTATAGGAAGATTACCTTGCACATAAAGGGCAAACGGCGCATCATAAATCTGCTATAGCTTGCTTGGGTATTGTTCCTCCTCCTTAGAAACAAATTATATACCGTTCTTCGCAAGTTTTTCGTAATTTTCATGCACTAATTTCTTATCTCGATTTTGTACTAGGGCGTCGATATCTGTATCACTTAGTCTCGTGCCTCCCTCTAATTGGCTACTTTTCTTTGCCTCTTCCAATGCCACCCTAGACGCATGAAACACACCTTCTGCACTCCCAAAGCCCTGTAATAGCATTTCAATCTTTCTTGGCCCGATATTGTTAACGTTACTAAGCCAGTAATTATATTCTTCTCGTTTCATATGTAAATACGCTCCTTTTATTATTCCCCCCAATATTTCTGATCCATGCTCCGATAGCAGATTGCTTCGCTGATATGCTTCGTGTTAATCTGCTCGCTTTGGTCTAAATCCGCAATGGTTCTTGCCACTTTTAGAATCCGGTGATATGCTCTAGCGCTTAAATTCATCTTAATAAATGCCTGTTCAAGTAACGATTGTTCCTTCGATCCAAGCGTACAATATTTTTTTAAGCTTCGCGGCGTCAGCTGTGAATTAAAATAAATATTCTGTCCCTTATAGCGCTCCATCTGTATCTCCCTTGCAATACTGACCCGTCTTCTGATATCCTGCGAGGTCTCCTGCTTTTCCTGAGCCTCAAGTTCTTTATAATTCATCTGCAAAGCCTCGATGCAGATATCAAACCGGTCTAAGAGTGGCTGTGAGATTCGTCCTAAATACCTCTTTACTAGATTAACAGAGCAATTGCATTTATTTCTGTCTGGATAATAACCGCAGCTGCAAGGGTTCATCGCAGCAACCAACATAAAACCTGCCGGATAACGAAAGGAGGCACTTAACCTTGCAATGGTAATCGCTTTATCCTCTAGCGGTTGCCTTAAAACCTCAATTGTATTTTTCTGAAATTCGGGAAGTTCGTCCAAGAATAGGACGCCAAGATGTGCGAGACTAATTTCACCTGGCTTGGGGGTAAACCCTCCACCTGTTAGTGCGGTAGTCGTAATGGTATGATGAGGAGAACGAAAAGGCCGTTTAGAAATCAACGCCTGCTGATTCATTAATCCGGCTATGCTATAAATTTTAGATATTTCCATGCTTTCGTCAAAAGATAGCTCTGGCATAATGGTTGGAATACGCTTCGCAAGCATTGTTTTCCCAGAACCTGGTGGACCAATCATCAAAATATTATGCATTCCTGAGACTGCAATTTCAATTGCACGTTTGGCCGCTTTCTGTCCTGCTACTTCAGCAAAATCCATCAGTTCTTCCCTGTCATTCCCACTTAATAACTCTTTGATATCAACATATTCGGGTTCAAATTCTCCCTCTCCGTTTAATAATTTAACTACCTCTGTTAAGGTTGTCACGCCATAGGTTTGTACTCCGTTTACAACCGCACCCTCCCTGGCATTTTCCTTCGGGACGATAAATTTAAGAAAGCCCTGCTGTTTGGCTGAATACACTATGGGCAGGACGCCGTTAACCTTATTAATTGTACCGTTTAAGCTGAGTTCTCCGATAATTAGGACAGTTTTCAGATTTTCTTCTGGAATATAACCAAAGGCTGTTAGAATTGCTATCGCCACCGGCAAATCAAAGGCTGTGCCTTCTTTTCTGATATCTGCCGGGGACAGATTGACTGTGATACGTTTTGCAGGAAGCATGTAACCGGAATTTTTAAGGGCAATCCTTACTCTCTCCCTTGCTTCCTTGACCTCCGAACCTAAAAAGCCAACCATATCAAATAAAGGTAAACCGTCGCTTACATCAGCCTCAACGGATACAATCAATCCGTCGACCCCATGAATCGCGGCACTAAATGCCTTACTAAACATTATTGCTCCTTTCATTGTCTCTCCTACAATGAAGGAATCATTTGCTTATGGGTAGTATAGCAAAGGCCACAACTTCTGGCAAGTAAATTTTGTAATATTATGTAATTATTATTAACAAAGAGATATATTTTTATTTTACTTTCCCTGTACTATTGACATTTAAATCATTTTTTACTACATTGAATTATATTAACATAGTGTTTGACAAAGTCCATCGATCAGATTACAATATTGATAATCGTTACTATTTTCAGTGTATAGAAGATGATTTATTAAAACACTTCACTTATAAGAAATAAGGAGGAAGCTTTCCGTATGAATAAAATTGAATTAAAACCGGGTGTCTATTCTGTTGGTGTTGTTGACTGGAATCTTCGTAATTTTCACAGTTATTCCATTCATAATGGCGCAACCTACAATGCATACCTTATTATCGATGAAAAAATCGCCTTAATCGATACCGTTATGGCCCCGTTTGCTAAAGAACTTTTAGATCGTATCTCTGAAATCGTGGATCCTGCAGATATTGATTATGTAATTTCCAACCATGTAGAAATGGATCATTCCGGTGCTATTCCGGCCGTAATGATGGCTGCAAAAAATGCTGTTCTAGTTACCTCGGATCCGAATGGACTTAAGGGCTTGATCGCACATTATGGCGCCTCTTATCAATATCATGAAGTAAAAGCAGGTGATATCCTTTCTCTTGGAAAAAGGACTCTGACCTTTGTTGCTACACCAATGCTGCACTGGCCTGATAATATGGTAACCTACTGCCCGGAAGAAAAAATATTATTTTCCAACGATGCTTTCGGTCAGCATTATATCTCCAACAAGAACTTTGACGATGAGGGAGATATTTCAGAGATATTCTATGAAACAAAGAGTTATTATGCTAATATCCTAATGCCCTTTGGTTCCCAGGCAAAAAAAGCACTCTCTGTTGTGGAAGGTCTTGATCTTGATATGATAGCTCCCAGCCATGGGGTCATCTGGAGAAGTTATGTAAAACAGGTTTTGGAAGCCTACCATGCTTACACAGATGGAGTGACCGATAATACAGCCATAGTAATCTATGATTCTATGTGGCATTCCACTGAAAGTATGGCTCACAGCATTGTTGAGGGATTTTCCAGGAAAGGTGTTAAGGCACTACTCTTCAATTTAAAGGTATCCGAGCTATCCGATATCATAACGGAGGTATTGACAGCGCGTTATTTGGTAGTCGGTTCTCCTACCTTAAATAATAATATAATGCCAAATGTAGGAGCATTACTCACCTACCTCAAGGGTCTCTCTCCGAAAGGGAAAAAAGGCTTCGCCTTCGGATCTTACGGTTGGGGTGGGCAAAGTATTGGTATTGTTAATCAGACTCTTGTGGATATGGGCGTTGAAATTATTATGGAACCAATCAAGATTAATTATATTCCCTCCAAGGAACAGTTGCTTGAAATTGAAGAAAAGGTTGCCACATTATAATTCTTATATTTATGAAATATCGGGAATTAAGCAGCTTTATAAATTACAATTGAAATAATGGTAACAAAATTCCCTTAAAAAAGAGACTTTCTATATTAATGCGCATATAATAAACCAAGAAACATTAAGGGTGATTATATGCGCATTTGTGAGCTTCGAGAGAAGGAAGTCATTAACTGCAGAGATTGCGAACGTCTTGGTTACGTTTGTGATATTGATTTTGATATCTGTACTGGCCATATTACACATATTATTGTACCCGGTCCTTGTAAAATATGGGGTATTCTAGGAAGAGACCATGAATATGTAATCAGCTGCTCCTGTATTAAGCAGATCGGTATTGATATTATACTTGTGGATATAGATGTAGAAAAATGCTTGATAAAATGTTTTTGATATATTTTTCTTGACCGTTGGGATAATCTTCAATATAATCAATATATAACAAAATAAGAATATTTTAAACAAGAAAAGTGCTATAGCATAATAACGTTACACCTATCTAGCTTTCACCATAATTTGTCCCCAAGTTCTAAGAATGAGTGCTTACCTTCATTCTCAGAATGCAAACCTTAGTGTGAAAGTGCTAACTTTCGCACTTGCACTCAAGCTACATTTCATGACAAGAGAGATATCATGCCTACTCATCTTGTATGAATAACAGATTAGGAGGATTTTTCGATGAAATGTCCGTTTTGTAGTAAGGATAATACAAGAGTTATTGATTCTAGGCCAGCTGATGAAAACAATTCCATTCGAAGGAGACGCCAATGTGATGAATGTCACAGAAGGTTTACTACATATGAAAAAGTAGAAACGATACCACTAGTCGTAATTAAGAAGGATAATAACAGAGAGCCTTATGATCGTTCTAAAATCGAATCCGGTGTATTTCGGTCCTGTCACAAACGACCGATTTCCGTAGATCAAATAACAACCCTCGTAGATGAAGTAGAAACCATAATCTTTAATCGCGAGGACAAAGAAATTCCGAGTCATGTCATTGGTGAAATCCTTATGGATAAATTAAAGGACCTCGATCCGGTTGCTTATGTGAGATTTGCCTCCGTTTATCGGGAATTCAAAGATGTGAATACCTTTATGGATGAATTGAAAAAAATATTGGATAATTAGGTTACCGCTTATAATTTCATAAATCTTATTTTTATAAAATAAACATAGGAATAGCAAAGGGAGAAATCAGAGCAAAGATATTTTGATTTCTCTCTTTTTTATTATATTTTACTTCAATTTTTAAATATTCTTCTATCTTGTTGTAAGAGCTGTCTGGCCTCCAAAGCACAGGGTGTTCTACAAGTATATATTTACTAAATCTCTTTCATTGATAAATCTGTCGACCTGTGTTACATTATAGTTTGACTTGCAAAGAAACAGGAGGAAATAAATGTCAGAATTTGCAGAACGTAAAGAAAATAAGATGGGTACCATGCCTATTAAAAGATTGTTAGTAACCATGTCACTTCCCATGGTAATATCCATGCTGGTTCAGGCATTATACAATATTGTGGACAGTATCTATGTTGCTCAGATTAATGAAAATGCACTCGCCGCAGTATCACTGGCCTTTCCCGTACAAAATCTGATGATTGCGGTTGGAACAGGTGCCGGTGTTGGTATTAATGCGTTGTTATCAAAGAACTTAGGTGAAAAGAAATACGAGGATGCGAATCGGGCAGCAACCAATGGTATCTTCATTGTTGCAATTGGTTATCTATTATTTGCCGCGTTCGGAATATTTTTTTCCAGAGCATTTTTCGTAGGACAAACTGATAATGAACAAATTATTACCTATGGGACTCAGTACTTATCCATATGTTCCACTTTTTCCTTTAGTCTCTTTATGGAAATGACCCTGGAACGTCTTCTTATGTCTACCGGGAATACCTTTTACAGCATGATTTCACAGGCGGCAGGCGCAATCGTTAATATTATCCTGGATCCAATTTTTATTTTCGGATATTTTGGTGTGCCAAAGCTTGGAGTTGCAGGTGCTGCAATTGCGACGGTAATCGGACAGTCAGTAGGTATGCTGCTTGCACTTTATCTTAACATTACAAGAAATAAAGAGATTCATATTCATTTTAAGAATTTTATTCCCCATGGAAAAACGATCAAATCGATTTTCTCAGTAGCTATTCCTTCCACGATAATGATATCTATTGGTTCAGTAATGACCTATGGATTAAACAATATTCTTCTTATGTTTACTCCTGTAGCTGTTTCTGTATTTGGTGTATATTTCAGGCTACAAAGTTTTATCTTTATGCCGGTATTTGGCTTAAATAACGGATTAATTCCAATTGTAGCTTATAATTATGGAGCCCGTAATAAAAAACGTATCTTATCAGCCTTAAGATTGAGTATTATTACGGCAGTCGTAATCATGCTTATCGGTTTACTAGTATTTCAAATATTTCCGAAACAACTACTTTACCTGTTCAATGCTTCAGATGATATGATTAAAATAGGGGTACCTGCACTTCGTATCATAAGCTTAAGCTTTATCTTTGCAGGTTTCTGTATCGTTATGGGCGCCCTCTATCAAGCCTTAGGACAGGGATTTCTTAGTATGATTGTTTCCATTGGGAGGCAATTAATTATTATCCTTCCGATTGCTTATCTCTTTGCAAAGGTTTTTGGACTTGATGCAGTATGGTATTCCATTCCTTTGGCGGAACTGCTTTCTGTTGTACTGAACTTAATATTTCTAAAGTATATTTATAATAAGAAAATCAAGAATTTAGCATAAATCTCACTCTGTGCCCGCATCCCTTGCTTCGTATGTATTCATCTATATTTGTTAAGTATGCATTGACAAAGTCTCGGAAAAAATAGAGCTGAACACGAATCAAGATTACGCACCTATGGAGTAATTTTGATTCGTGTTCAGCATTATTTTTCTATTTTTCTATCCTTCTATTATGCCGGCTTCTATTAGAAACTCCCTTGCAACCTCATCAGGCTCCATTTGAAGTTCATCAACCTTATAATTTAAATCAATCATTATATCATTGGTAAGAATCTCGCCCAATTCCTCTATAATAGGTATAATTTCTGGATACTTCTCAAGTACCTCTCCTCTTACTAATGGTAAGGCATAATACGGTGGGAAGAAGCTTTTATCATCTTCTAAGGTTACAAGTTCAAACTTTTTGAGCAAACCATCTGTTGAAAATGCATCGACTACGTCCGTTTCTTTGTTTGTTAACGCCAAATATCTTGGTGAACCATCCAGTCCAATCGTATTTTTAAAGGTGAAATTATACAGTTTCGTAATACCTAATAGCCCATCCTCACGGTTTAAAAACTCAAGTGTAGTGCCTGCTGTAAGGTTTGCTGCAACCTCCGATAAATCACTGATTGTTGTTAAATCGTATTGCTCTGCAGTTTCTTTGGTTACAGCTAAGACATAGGTATTGTTAAAACCAATTTGTTTTAACACATCAATATTAAATTTTTCTTTAAAGTCAGTTTTTACCGTATTATATACCAAATTCATATCAGAACTCGGCGGATATTTTAAGGTATCTCCATATGCAGTTCCACTATAATCAATATACATATCAATATCACCTGATTTGAGTGCTGAGAAGCATACTTGTGTTCCTCCTAGATTTACTTTCCGATCGACAGTAATATCCGTCCTCTCTTCAATAAGATCAGAATACATGTATACTAAGATATGCTGTTCTGTAAAATCTTTACCTGCGACTTTGATTACCTTTTGATCCTTATTCCTGTTTGCGGTAGTTGAAAAGACAATTATTGCAAGAACTACGATTGCAGAAAAAGAAAGAATAAGTTTACGACGCTTTCTGGCCTGTAGTAGTTTTTCTTTCGATCCTACGCCTTTTTGAAGGCTGATCGGGGTTACAAGCTTTTCAATCAAACCTACCAGATAATCAACGAACAGTGCTAAAAGGCAGGCAGGAATTGCACCGGCTAAAATCTGATTATTATTTACTGTTCTAATTCCTGAGAAAACCAGGAATCCCAATCCACCACCACCGATAAATGCTGCCATTGTCATAAGTCCCACTGCAGTAACTGCAGAAATTCTAACCCCCGCCATAATCACAGGCAAGGCCAGGGGTATCTGTATTTTACTTAAAATTTGAAACTTCGTAAGTCCGATACCACGGGCAGCCTCCAGCATTAATGGATTAATATTTTGAATTCCGGTATAGGTATTTTTAATAATTGGAAGCAAGGAATATAGAATTACCATTACGATCGCAGGAAGTGTTCCAATACCCAAAAACGGAATTGCAAAGCCTAACAATGCCATACTTGGAATAGCCTGGATTACATTGGCAATTCCAAGTATGGGCTTGTTCAATTTTTTTACATAACTTATTAATAATCCAAGTGGTACCCCCAGTAATATTGCAAACCCAACGGATATCACTGTTAGTTTAATGTGTTCTATCGTTAGGGAAAATATTTGTTCCCAGTTTTGTATGATATAATCAAAGAAATTCATCTTAACACCTTTGCCTTTCAATTTTATATGACCTATTCGAAATGTAACTGGGGTGCTTGTACTTAAATCGATTCCTCTATATTAAAGTATTGTTGACTTAAGGTCGTAACCAAACTGCTCTTCGTAATCAAACCAAGTAGAATACCATTGTCATCTAAGACAGGAATATTCGATACATTATTTTCTTCCACAACCCTTAATATATCTACGATGGAATCCTCCGGTCCAGCACTTAAATAGTCAGTTGACATAATTTTATTTACCTCTTTGGTTCGATCTGCCTGTGATTGAATTTGTTTTGCTTTAACAACACCCAATAATTTTCTTGACTTTATGTCTATCACCATAAGGCTGTCCACCTTAGCGGAGCGCATTTTTTCCATACACCTAAGTAAGGACGTATTGCTTTGGCAAGTTACGGGGAAATCAATCATAATATCCTTCGTTTTAATGAATTCGGGTGAAGCCCAAATTCTGTTTTTTCCTACAAACTCGGAGACGAATTCATTGTAGGGATTTTTTAAAATATTTTCCGGTGTATCATATTGTATTATTTCACCATCCTTCATAATACATATTTCATCTGCAATTTTAATTGCTTCATCCATATCATGAGTGACGAAAACAATGGTTTTCTTTAGCTGCGACTGCAAACCTATGAGCTCATCCTGCAAACCGACTCTCGTAATCGGATCCAGTGCCGAAAAAGGTTCATCCATTAATATAATTTCAGGATCAGTGGCAAATGCTCTAGCTACACCCACTCTTTGTTGTTGTCCACCACTAAGCTCTGTTGGATATCTATGAATAAACTCTCCCATATCCAGACCTACCATTTCCATTAATTCATAGGTTCTTTTTTCTATTTCCTTATGATCCTTCTTCTCTACTGTAGGTATGATTTCTATGTTTTGCTTCACTGTCATATGTGGAAACAAACCAGTTTGCTGTATAACATAACCCATATTGCGACGAAGTACAATAACGTCCTTATTTTCAATATCTTCACCATTAATAAAAATTTTTCCTGAAGTTGGCTTGACCAATCTGTTAATCATTTTCAATGTTGTGGTTTTACCGCAGCCACTCTCTCCGATAAAAGCGACCAGATGACCTTTCTCTATTTCAAAAGAAATATTCTTTAGAACTGTTTTATCTTTAAATTTTTTAGATATATTCTCAAATCTTATCATAAAATAACCTCCCCTCTATAGTGAACGAGAAAAAACCTTGTACTAAGGTTTCTATAACCCTTAGTATTAGGTTCTCTTCTAAATTTATACAATCTTATCGTTAATTGATATGTCATAACTACGCAGATTAAACTCAAAAACTTGTTACATTAATTTCTTCATTTTAGTACTATATTTTTTTACGAATATAGTTTAGAATATGAAAGAAGTATGACTCGAGGAAAGTCTTAAATTCTCAGATGTCAATTTAATTTAAATTAATTTATTAATAAATAATTATGTACATTGGAGGTAAAGAATATGTTATTTGGTGCATTAGAAGCAGGCGGAACGAAAATGGTACTGGCAATCGGGAATGAAAATGGTGAGATTCTTGAACAAATATCCATTCCCACAGAAACACCAGATGTAACAGTTGCAAAAATCAATGATTATTTTAAAGAAAAAAACATCGCTGCCCTCGGAATTGGCTCCTTTGGGCCGATTGATCTGGATAGAAATTCGAAAACATACGGATTTATCACTACTACTCCGAAGCTAGCTTGGGCTAATTATGATTTAGTAGGAAATATCAAAAAGGTTCTTAATATCCCGGTTGGATTTGACACTGATGTCAATGCGTCAGTCCTTGGAGAAGCAACTTGGGGCATCCTAAAAGGTCTCGCTTCCGGAATCTACATTACAATCGGTACCGGTATCGGTCTCGGTGTGTATATGAATGGCAGTCTTCTTCACGGCATGCTTCATCCGGAAGGCGGCCACGTTCTATTAAATAAGCATCCTAAGGATACTTTCGAAGGAACTTGCCCGTATCATCCTAACTGTATGGAGGGCTTATCCTCCGGTCCGGCCATTGAAAAGCGCTGGGGTAAGAAAGCCATCGAATTAGAAAGCGATTCACTTGCTTGGGAGATTGAGGCATATTATATTGCTCAGGGTCTTATTAGTTATATTCTTACCCTTTCTCCGCATAGAATCGTGCTGGGTGGTGGTGTAATGCACCAGGAGCAGCTCTTCCCTCTGATTCGCAAGAATGTCGCTGAATTATTAAATGGATATTTAAATACTCCTCAGCTTAAAGATCTTGACACTTATATTGTTCCTGCCTCCCTAAAGGATAACCAAGGCATCATGGGCTGTCTCCAATTAGCAAAGTTGGAACTTCAGGCTGTATAATAATATAGATTTACAGTAAATCATAATATAAGGTAAATCTGCAGGCAGTTATTGCAATTTGTTTTAAAACACAAAGAGACTGGGTTCCCCAGTCTCTTTGTGTTTTAGCTACTTACCCAAGCAATAGAACTGATTCAATCGTTTCTTTTTATCCAATGCATTGTTATAACCGACACATTGATATTCATTAATTAATGCAGAATATTTTGATGTCTCCGCCAAATGAAAGATTTCATTTTCCTTTCCAATATAAAACAGGCCATTGATAACAGGAAGCTTGTCATACAGGTTCATTAAGTACCGGTTATATTCTGAACCCTCTACACCGGCTACTTCAAGTAAATACGAGGATAAATAATTTGCACTGATTTTATCAACATGTGTCTCCTGAATATCATAATTTGCCCACATTATAAATGGAACCTGATACTTTTTCGCCAAGGTTTCCATGTTAGGTGACTCCTTCTCCAATTCATCATGAATTTCAGAAAAAGCGACTGGCTGATGATCTCCATATATTAAAATAATCGTAGGTTCCTTCTGTTTGGAGAAATAGTCCACGAGAGCTTGAAAAGCCTCGTCTGATTTTCTAAGTAAGCTTAAGTATTGTTCTGTTTTCTCAAACCCTGGTTTTCCGATAAGCTTTACGTTGTTCTTCTCCTCAAATAACTCAGTACTGGAATACCCGCCATGGTTTTGCATCGTTACATTAAAAATAAATAATGGATTATCTTTGCCCTTGGTTTCATACTGCTCAATAATTTTATTATAGCTTTCCCTATCACTGATAAAAGATCTGATTAATTCCGGATTTTTAAAATCGTCCTTAGAAAGGAACTCATCAAAGCCCAGCAAGGGGTAAACAATATCCCGTTTGTATCCTCTTTTTTCATAGGGATGTATAGCAATATTATAATAACCCTGCGTTTTTAAGGTGGAGGCTAACGAATCAGTCTTGTTTGTCACAAATTGCTGGTAGGGAACGGAATTTGCCGGCATGACCGCCATACTGTTCCCGGTTAAAAACTCATATTCTGTATCACTGGTAGCACCCCCATATACAGATACATAAAGATTTCCTTTAATTGTATTCTCTGTCAGCGCTCTTATATTTGGTAGATAATCCATATTCGTCTTATAATCACCAATCATACTCAAATCAGAAAATGCTTCATTCATAATAACGATAATATTGGGTTTCACACTGGTCGACTCTGGCTTCTCTCCTACATTGTTAAATGCTTCTTCTACTTTTTCTACCGAGTACCCGTCCGGGCTTTTCGTTATTAAAGCATTGATATTTGCGACAAATCCAAAAGCTGTACCATATTCACTATAGGTATACTTTGGGGCAAAGTAATCAATAACCTTAATCTTTGATTTTATAAGCTCTGTGTTAAAGAACTCTGAAAAAATAACAACAGTAAGTACCAGATAAATGCCACAACCAATCATACGATTTGTGATGGAATGTTGTGTTTTTGTAACTTCTAGTTTACTGGCTAATACAAGCTGAAACAGTAAAAGCAACGTAGCAATAACAAAACCTTTTGTAAACTGTAGCTCATAGCCAGCGGCTACGCTCATTCCTGTCTTCCAGGCCAGTAAATCACTTGGCAGGATAGGATTCCCCCTGAAAATCAAAACAAAATAATTTAACATGGATGCTATGTAGATAAGAAAGCCTGCCAACTTAATTGTTATCTTGCTGTTTCTGGTTACTGAGTAAATAAGAAAATAGATTAGCATATACCAAATAATATTATATAAGCTATAGTTTCTATACATTTTACTATTAAAGTTACTTACCATTACCTCTACGATAAGGAAGGATATCCCAATCGATAAAAGGAGTGCCAAAATGTTTATTATGTAGTTATATTTATCAAAAAATGTTTTTACTGCTTTTAAATCTACCAGATAAAAGAATGTCAAAACAAGCCATAGAACTACAATAATTATATTTGATGCATTCATCGTTTCCATAAAAGAGTACTGTTTCAGATAGATATGCATCACAAACAGGAAGTAAATCAGAAATATGTAAATTGGTATTCTCTTTTTGTCTTTTAAGCTTAATTTAAAATTAATTATATTATTTTTCATAAATTATTAATATCAAAATGATATTTTAAGCGCGCGCGCTTTCCTCCTTACAACTTTTTTGCAACATTAGCATTATAGTCTAAAATATTAGATTCGTACAGTATTTCCAATAATTTTTTATATTTTTCATTTTGTTGTATTCTGTAATTAGTGTTTGTTAAAGAAAGGAGTGCTCAAATTTGAGCACTCCTAATTAAAAGTAACTTTTAAACGCTATTATATCCTTATAATTTATTTCAAATTCAAATGATCTCCCTCGGTCCATCCCCAATCTCCACCACATAAAAGTCTGCCTGATATCCTATCTTCTCTTCATAAACCCTGCCTACCTCGGCAATAAAGCTATCGATGCAATCGTTCTTTACTATATTCACAGTACAGCCACCAAAGCCTGCACCGGTCATTCTAGCGCCGATAACACCCTCCTGCTTCCAAGCGGTCTCCACCAAAGTATCGAGTTCCAATCCGGTAACCTCGTAATCCTCCTGAAGTGATACATGGGAAGCATTCATCA
>Ga0123338_10000880_pt1 | contig 29625 bp, 27 predicted proteins | sample grotaG_FD_89793 | JGI IMG/M metagenome (GOLD analysis project Ga0123338, IMG submission 89793) | Glacier valley bacterial and archeal communities from Borup Fiord, Nunavut, Canada, to study Microbial Dark Matter (Phase II) -... | ecosystem: Environmental > Aquatic > Freshwater > Ice > Glacier ...
ACGGCGTTCCAGGTGGTAACTTTCGCAAGGGTGCTGACCATCTTTGCGCTGGCTAAACGGCAATCCAGAGGCACGGGCCGCGCCAACTAGAGTCTACAGAGCTGGTGGCGGTGTTTCGCAGCCGAGTGTGCTCTCCAAGGTCGAGCCGGATTACACCGATGAAGCCCGCGCCGCTGAGACTGAAGGTGACGTAGTGCTTCGGGTTGTTGTCGGGCTCGACGGCCTCGCGCATGACATTAAGGTCATTAAGAGCCTTGACGCCGGGCTAGACGAGAAAGCCGTAGAGGCAGTTCAGAAGTGGACGTTCAAACCTGGCTTACTGAAGGGCGTGCCCGTCGACGTTGTGGCCACTCTCGAAATCAATTTTAAGATGAAATAGGTGGAGCGGATTCGGTTATAGCTCGGGTTCCACCACCATCACTTTCACTGCAGAGCCGCGGTGGATACGCTCCGTGGCTTTCACGAAGTCTGTGGCTTTCGCGTTTGGAATGGTGATGAACTTTTGCGGGTTCCTATCGGTCAAGGGGAACCAGGAGCTTTGGATTTGCACCATGATTCGGTGACCCGGGCGGAAGGTGTGGCAGACGTCGGGCATGATGTATTCGAGCTTAGCGGGCTGGTTGGGCTGGAAGGCTTCGGGCTTGCTGAAGCTGTTGCGGTACTTGCCACGGAAAGGCTCGCCACGCACTAACTGCTGGTAGCCGGCCATGTGGATGTGCGTGGGGTTCGGGTCGGGATCGGGGTAATCGTTGGGATAGACATCGATCAGCTTGACGACGAAATCGGAATCGGTGCCGCTGGTGGAGACGGTGAGGCTGGGGGTGATGGGGCCGGCGATGGTGACATCACGATCGAGCGGGTCGGTCTGGTACGTGAGAACATCGGGACGCTGGCTGGCGAAGCGCTGGTCATACGTCATGTAGCTGGAAGGCATGCCGGAACCGATTTCGCCCAGGACGGGAACGGGGTGCGCGGGGTCGCTGACGTATTCGTCGTAGCCTTTTTCTTTGGCGGCTTGCGTGAAGGAAAGCTTGCCGCCGGGTTCCAGATAGAGTTCGCGGGCGGCTGCATTTTTCGGTGGCCATTGTTCAAAGCGGCGCCATTCGCCGGTGCCGGTTTCAAAGACCCAGGCTTTGGGAAATTTCACATCGCCTTTGGCTTTGAGGTGCTTGACGAAGAAGGGGAGCTCAATCTCCTTGCGGAAGTATTCGCCGGTTTTGGAGCCGAAGTTCAGGTTGCCTAATTTGTCACCATCGCCGCGCGACCAGCCACCGTGCGGCCACGGGCCCATCACCAGTGTATCGGGCGAGGCAGGGCCGCCGGCTTCGAGCGCGCGGAAGAGCTTGAGAGGTCCTGACAAGTCTTCGGCGTCGAACCAGCCACCCACGAAGAGAGCCGCCGGCGTGATGTTGCGCATGTGCGGAGCGAGGGCGCGGTTCGACCAGAATGAATCGTAGGTATCGTGCTTTAAGTTGTCGTTCCAGTAGGGGCTGGCGTTCTTCAGATATTTTTCGTTGGCGTTGGCGAGCGGGCCCATGCCGAGATAGAACTGGTATTCATCGGGCGTGCCGAAATCGAAGCGGGTGGGATTGCGCTCGGGCCTTGCCGGCTCAGGGCCGCGAGGCTTGAAGCTGGAATAGAAGCCGAAGTTGGCGGAGAGATAGAAGGCGCCGTTGTGGTAGGAATCGTCGCCGTTGCCAACGTCACCCATAGGGGCTTGCGGCGACGAAGCTTTGAGCGCGGGGTGTGCGCCGATCATGCCGAAGGCAGTATAGAAGCCGGGGTACGAAATGCCATACTGGCCCACCTTGCCGTTGTTGTTGGGGACGTGTTTGATCAGCCAATCGACGGTGTCGTAGGTGTCGGTGCTTTCGTCGAAATCCTTCGGGCCGGTGAGCTTGGTTTTGTGAATGGGCACATCGGTGAACTCGCCTTCGGAAAGATAGCGGCCGCGCACGTCCTGATAGACAAAGATGAAGGTGTCCTTGGTGAAGAGGTCGCTGGGGCCGAGCGTGGCGCGGTAATTATCGATGCCGTAGGGGCCGACCGAATAGGGCGTGCGCTGCATCAGAATGGGCCATTGCTGGGTTTGATCCTTGGGCACATAGACGCTGGTGAAGAGCTTGATGCCATCGCGCATGGGGATGCGGTAATCGAACTTGGTGTAGTGAGAACGGGTGTACTCGGCTTCTTTGCGAAGTTCCTCCGCGGGTGTTTGTGAGTACGCCGAAGCGGCCAGCAGAGCGCTGGCAAACAGGCTTTTCATGAAACAGGATGGTAACAAAGTGCGCTCGGGGCTGGGTTCCTGCCCATCCTGAGGGCGCCTCGGTGCCTCAGCGAATTTTAGCGCACGAAGCGATCGACATAGCTGGCGCCCAACCCGCAGGCTTCATAGTGCTTGCGGCACATATCGATCTTGGTGAAGACGTCTTCAAAGCCGGTGTGGTTGCCCTGCTCATCGACATAGTACATGCAGCCGGAGATATTGAAGAAGGTAATCATCTCGTCCACATCGTCGGGCACGATGAGGGTGTGGGTTTCGCCGGGCGGTTCGAAGACGTAGTCGCCCGCGCGAGCCACCCAATCGTGCTCCAGATAGCGCCAGGAGCCCTGGATGACATAGCCGTGGACGGGCGCGGGATGGCGGTGGCGGCTTAAGATGCCGGCCTTGCGCACACGCAGCAGGTTGCACCATTGGCCGGCGAGCGTGTTCAACATGAGCGGGCGGAACCAGACGTCTTTGGCCTGCGGGACCCAGATGCGTTCGTCATCGGGCAGCGCGGTTTCGACAATCTGATGCGGAGAAAGAGGGTGAGTGGTCGTCATACGGCGGAGTAGCCGCCATCCACGGGCAGGACGGCTCCGGTGATGAAAGAGGCGGCGGGCGAACACAAGAATAGCACCGCGCTTGCCACCTCTTCCGGCCTGCCCCAACGGCCTTGGGGGGTGCGGGCGAGAATTTGAGAGCTGCGGTGCGAATCGTTCTGGAGAGCTTCGGTGAGACCGGTTGCGATCCAGCCGGGCGCGACGGCGTTGACGCGCACGCCATCCATGGCCCAGGCCGCAGCGAGCGATTTTGTGAGCAGAGCGACGCCGCCTTTGCTAGAGCTATAGCCGGGCACGCGCGCACCGCCGAAGAAGCTGAGCATGGACGCCATGTTGACGATGGAGCCGCCCGAGGCGCTCAGCAGTGGACGCGCGGCGGAGCACATGCGCATGGTGCCGGCCAGGTTCACATCCAGCACTTGGAGGAATGCGGCAATTTCAAACTCTTCATCGCGGCGGATGATGCCCGCGCAGTTTACCAGCACGTCGAGATCGGTGACGTCTTCGAAGTAGCGCGAGACTTGCTCATCGGAGGTGACATCGAGTTCAGCGGGGCTAGGCGTGAACACGCGCGCACCGGCCGCGATGAAAGCGCGAGCGACGGCAAGGCCGATGCCGGTGGTGCCGCCTGTGACCAAAACCGATTTTTGCTGGAACGGGAACATTCGCGGGGTGGCTCGCGTACCAGATTATCAGGACAAGGCGAGCGCTTATGAGCCGGAGTATTTTTGAATGGGTGTTCAATTTTTTGGTGTTGATTTTTGCCACCAGCATGATTGCGCAGCCCTTTGTGATTCCGACGGGTTCAATGGAATCGACGCTGTTGGTGGGCGACCATTTGCTGGTGGATAAGCTGGCGTATGCACCCGCGGCAAATGCAGCGCTACTGCCGTATGAGCAGGTGCGGCGAGGCGATATCGTGGTGTTCCGTTACCCTCCGGATATTCGAGAAACTTACATCAAGCGCGTGATCGGGTTGCCTGGCGACAGGATTCGAATGGATCACAAACAGGTGTATCGAAACGGCGCGCCTTTGACGGAGCCGTACACACAGCACATCTTCGCCGGCTTTGAGCACGACCGCGACGATGTGGCGGAGTTGACGGTGCCGGCCGGTAAATATTTTGCGCTTGGGGACAACCGCGACAATTCGTCCGATAGCCGGGTGTGGGGCTTTGTGCCGCGTGAAAACATTATCGGCAAGCCGCTGGTGGTGCTTTGGAGTTACGATGCGCCGACGGAAGACTTGACGGGCTATACACTCCATCACTTCACCGATCTGGCACAGCACTTCTTTACGCGGACGCGGTGGTCAAGAACGCTGCGACTGGTTCGAGCGGATTAGTTCCAACTGCTGAAGATGGTTACGGTCGTGGCCGCCCATGGTTTCGAGGATGGTCTCCATGGTCATGGCGCCGCGTTCCGGATGAGAGACAGGCTTTTGCAGTGTCTCCGGCGGAAGCGCGCCGACAAACAGCAGATTCCACTGCCTAACGGCCGCGAATGTTTCGACAGCCGCAAGGACGTCGAGCTTGGCGTAAGGAGCGGCCCATGAATCCTGGTCGAAGGGCTGAATCACGTGATGGTCTTCGGCGGCGGTTTGGCGGAGGCGGAACGCAAATGCAATTTCCACATCGGCCAAATGGCAAATCACTTGGCGCGCGGTCCACTTACCGGGGGCGAAGCTTTGGTCCCAAGCATCAGGCCCGATGGCCGTTGCGAGTTCACGTAAGCGAGTGGGCGTATCCTGAATGACGTCGATGGCGCGCTGATCGCCAAGAAACAATCGGTAGGGGTTCACCGGCCCAACTTAGCATGGCCGATTGGCGCGATTGAGCAAGCGATGCACGGCCGCGATGGGCAGCCCAACGACGTTGCTATAGGAGCCGTCGATGCGTTCGATATAGCGCGAGGCGATGCCCTGGATGGCATAGGCGCCGGCTTTATCCATAGGCTCGCCGGTGGCGACATAGTCGTGAATCTGGACGGCGGAGAGAGTCATGAACCAGACGTTGGTGGCCGCCAGTTCTTGCGCCGCCTCAGCGCCGCAACGCAAACAGATGGCGGTGAGCACTTCGTGTTTGCGCCCCGAAAGCAGCGTGAGCATTCGTTCGGCATCGTCGGCATCGCGCGGCTTGCCGAGGATCTCATGATCGAGGACGACGATGGTATCGGCAGCGATTACAATCTCGTCAGGCGTGCTTGGGACGGCATGGGCCTTTTCAAACGCCAGGCGCTCAACGTGTTGTTCGGGCGCTTCGCCGGGGCGCACGGTCTCGTCAACGGAGGCGGGGCGGACGATGAATTCGAAGCCCGCGTTTTTCAGCAACTCGGCACGCCGGGGGGATTGCGAAGCCAGTACAAGTTGTTTCAATGCGCTGCGTACCGCTGCTGGCCGGCTTCCACGCGAACGGCCATCCGGTTCTGTCGCGGCGGCAGCGGACAGGTGGCGAATTCGGTGTAAGCGCAGGGAGGATTGTAGGCGCGGTTGAAATCCAGAACGACGGAATCGCCGCTGGGCATGGGGGCCTTCAGGAAGCGGCCAGAGCCATAGGTTAGGTCTGAAGCGGTGAGATCTCGGAACATGAAAAAGAGCAGGCCGTCTTCCATGGTGGGCTCGAGTTTATAGGTCTTGCCATCGAGAGCGAACTCGGCGTAGCCGGGGCTGGACTCATCGGCTGTATCGCCCAGAATGTTGGTGATAGGGATGAGCTTGGCAGGTTGATACGGATGCCAGGCGGCGCGGACACGATATTTATCATTAATAGGGAACCACTTCAGGCCATTGAAATCGCGGCGGGTGGCGGCTTCCGGATCGCGCAGGCGGATACCGTAACGTTCCCCGCGTTTGATGAAGGTGGTTGAAGTGCCGCAGGTCTGGACCATGCTCTTATCAAGCGTCAATTCGGTGGTTCCGGCTGGCTCTTCAAGCGTGGCATGGCCATCGTGAAAATCTATTTTCAGATTTTTGCCGCCGCAATGCGCGGGCAGTTCGACAGCGTTCACACCGGGGCGAAGCCAAGCCAGGCCAGCGAGCGAGAGCCAGCCTTCGGGCGCCTTCAGGCTTAATTCATAATTCGCGCGCCACTGCTCCGTGGAGTTCGGCGTTTCACTTGCCATCATGAGGACCGCAACAGCCAGGGCGAATTGCATCTCTTCTCAATATCACGAAATGGAATCACGATTCAGTGCGAGGGGGCGGCGGGCCGCTAATTCGCAGAGCAGGGCCACGGCGGCCAGTGCCGCTGCCGTATAGAAAGCTGCCTGGTAATTGCGATAGCGATCGAAGAGCACGCCGCCGATACGCGGCCCGATGATGCCGGCGACGCCCCATGCGGTGAACAGGATTCCATAGTTAATGCCGGCGTTTTTCGTGCCCCAGAAATCCGATGCGGCAACGCCGTTCACCGAAAGCTGCGTGCCGTAGCACCAGTAGACAACAAAGACAGCGGCATAGAGGAGCGCGACGTTGCTGCCGGCCGCGTAGAGCGCGGGCATCGCGAGCACGCAGATGCCGATCATGACGCGCAGCACGTTGATGCGGCCCAGCTTGTCCGACATCCAGCCGGAGAGTACTCGTCCGGCAGCGTTACCGCAGGCGCCTATTACCAGGGTCATGGTGGAAAGCGCGGCGGCGGCGATGCCCACGCTTTTCGCGAAAGGCACCAACTGACTGATCACCATCAAGCCGGCGGAACAACCGAGTGCGTACCCCGCCCACATGAGCCAGAAGGTGGTGGTGCGCAGCATTTGTCCGGGCGTGAAATCAGCCGCCGCCGATTGCGTGGCAAGGGAGGGTGACCAGCCGGTGGGCCGGTAACCAGCGGGCGGATTGCGCAGGAGTGCCGCGCCCGTCAGCGTCATGAGGAGAAAGATGCCGCCTAAGATTTGGAACGTGGTGGGGAGTCCGTAAGCGGGGATGAGCCACAACTGCGCCAGCGGGCCGAAGATGGCCGAGCCCGCGCCATAGCCGCCGACGGCTAGACCCACGGCCAAGCCGCGCTTATCGGGAAACCACTTGGCCATGACTGGGATGGTGGTGGCATAACCGAAGCCGTTGCCCAGGCCGCCGATGACGCCGAAACAGAGGTAGAGATAAAGCAAGCTGGTTGTGTAAGAGCAGAGGAACCAGCCCACGCTGACCAGGATGGCGCCCGCAAGAGCGCATGGGAACGGACCATACCGGTCTTGCAGGCGGCCCGCCACCACGAAGCTCAAAGCGAACACGATGACCGCGATGGTAAACACCATGGAAGTTTGCGCGCGCGACCAGCCGAAGCGCGCTTCAAGCGGCGCAACGAACACGCTCCAGCCATAGAGAGTGCCGAGTGCGACGTTCATCGCCAGGCCGCCCACCACACGCCACCAACGCGACATGCCGCCGCTGCCGTTCACAAGCATGCTAGACATCGTATGCGATATGTCAAAATCATAGCCACCATGAAGAAGAAAATCGTGACGCTGGTTACCGGCATTTTGGCGCTCGGCGCGTTCCCTGCCCTGGCGCAAACGAAGTGGGAGGTGACGAAGACATTCGATATCGGCGGCGCGGGCGGTTGGGATTATCTGACTGTCGATGCGGAAGCCCACAGGCTTTACGTACCGCGCGGCACGCACACCATGGTGATCGATTCCGAAAGTGGCAAGCCCGTTGCCGATATTCCGGGGCAGAAAGTGGCACACGGAGTGGCCATTGTTCCTTCAGCGGGGCGCGGCTTTATTAGCGATGGCGGCGGCGCGGGAGCGATTGTTATTTTCAATTTGAAAACCAACGCCGTGCTGGGCTCTGTTGTGGCGGCGCCCGACGCGGACGGCATTATTTTCGACGCTGCGAGCGGCTTTGTGATTGTGGTTTCGGGCGATAAGGGAACCATGATGTTGTTGAAGCCGGATGTAAATCCGAAGCGCGGCAAGATGGCCGCGGTGATCGATTTGGGCGGCGCGCCCGAGTTTCTGGCCGCGGATGGCGATGGCAAGGTGTATGTAAATCTGATGGATAAAGATGAAGTGGCCGTTGTGGATCTTGCCACGCGCAAAGTGATGGCGCGATGGCCGGTGGCGCCAGGAGGCGCGCCTGTGGGGATGGAACTGGATGTGGCAAATCACAGGCTGTTTCTGGGCTGCCGGAAACCGGCCAAGCTGGTTGTGATGAGTACGGAAAGCGGCAAGGTGTTGGCGGATCTGCCGATCGGCGATCAGGTGGATGCAGTAAAGATGGATGAAGGGCGTGTTTTCGCCAGCGCCGCCGATGGAACGCTTACGGTGGTGCACGAAAGTGAGGGTAAGTTTGAAGTTCTGCAAACCGTGACTACGCCGAAGGGGGCGAGGACGATGGGTGTAGACCCGGCGACGCATCGTATTTTTCTGCCTACAGCCGATTACGGATCCAATGCAGCCGGTAAAATGGGGACGAAAGCTAACACATTTAAAATTGTGGTGGTAGAACCGGCAAAGTAAGCCAAGTTTTGTAATGAATCGCCCGTATTAATGGCGGTTTTGCGAAGCCGTTCAACTATAGTTCTTTTATGGATTCCGAGACGGTGAAGGGCACGATATTGGTAGTGGACGATGAGCCGGAGGTCCGGAAACTGGTGGGAGCGATGCTGAGCCGCGACGGGTACAAAGTGATTGTGTCCGATTCAGGCGAACCGGCGGTGAAGACCTTTTCAAAGCAAGCGTCGACCGTGGATTTGCTGCTGACGGACGTGGTGTCGCCGGGGATGAGCGGCCCGGTGTTGGCGGACCAGCTGATTGAAATGAAGCCTGGATTGCGGGTGCTGTTCATGTCGGGTTTCGATAGCACGCAGGTGGTGCAGCGATACGTGCTGGAGCGTGGGTTTGCCCTGTTGATCAAGCCATTCACCATGGACCAATTGCGGGACAAAGTTCAGGAAGTGATGGCCAGCCCCTCTCAAGCCCCCGCATGAAGAATTGGGCCACGGCTCTGCGCGCATTGTCGCCGCGCCAAGTGGCCATTGCGGTTTTTCTGATGGCGTTCGCGCTGCGTGTAGCGGGCGTGTTGGCCACACACCAGTACCGCGACCTGGAGCGCTTCGAAGTGGAACGAACAGCTATTTCACTGGCCCAGACAGGGGTCTTCGGCAACCCTTACGCGATCCCCACCGGTCCCACGGCCCATCTTTCGCCGGGCTATCCGCTGGCGCTAGCCGCGCTGTTTCGCATCTTCGGAACCGGAATCGCCGGGGAAATTGTGAAGCAGATGCTCGCGTGCGCATGCTCTGCCGCTGTTTGCTCTTTCATTCCCGCCTTGGGCCGCGTGATGAGCATTCCCGCAGCCGCAAGCGTGGGCGCCGGCCTGTTTGCCGCCCTGTTGCCGCTTAAGTTTCGGACAGAGACGCAGGGGGATTGGGAGACTCCTTTTGGCGCGTTGGGATTGATGCTGGTGATGGCCGTGACTTTGATGGCATGGCGCGGGGCACCATTGCGATGGCACGTGGCAATTTGGAATGGGTTGGCCTGGAGCGTGGCGCTGTTGTTCGTGTCGGCGTTTCTGCCGTTGTTTTTCGTGGTGATGATTATCGGCGTGGCGATGGCCGGAAGCAAAGCCTACCCGAGATTTGTGTCAGTGAGATATGCGTCAGTGAGATATGTAGCCGTGGTGTGTCTTGTGGTGGCGCTGAGCCTGGCACCGTGGGCGTGGCGGAACTGGCGCGCACTGGGTTCGCCGGTGGTGATGCGGGACAACACGGGCTTGGAGTTGCGCGTTTCCAACAACGATCTTGCAGGGCCGAGCGAAGAGCGCAATTATGAAAACGGCGTTTATCACCGCTACCATCCTTTGCAGAGCGAACAGGAAGCTCGGAAGGTGGCCGAGTTGGGGGAGATTGCTTATAACCGATTGGCGATGGCGGAGGCGCGCGCGTGGATTGAAGCGCATCCAGCGCGCTTTTTGCAACTGACTCTGCAGCGCGCGCAATGGTATTGGTTCTTCAGCGACGGCCGTTTTCTTTTGAAAGCATTGTTGTTGGGAATTTATACCGCGCTGGCGCTGGTAGGCGTGGGGTACTTGTATCGGCGTGATCGCGCTGCGTTCGCGATCGTGCTGGCCGTGCTGGTGATGGTGCCGTTGCCGAACTATCTGGTGCATGTGGGCTTGCGGCATCGCTACATGATCGATTGGCTGCTGACGCTGCTGGCTTCTCTGACGGTATGGGAATGGACGGCGGGACGCTCTTCACGCGAGCCAACTAAATTTAAACCAGCGTAGTGATTTGAGCAGGTAATCGGGCGCAAGGGCGGCCAGATCTTCGCGGCTTGAAACGCCTGTATATACCGAAATGGCCGTGAAGCCATTGGCGCGGGCCGCGGCAATATCGCTAGGCGCATCGCCCACCAGATACACACGTCCGCGAGCACGCAATTCACGCGCGGCGAGGGCAGCCAACTCTCCGCGTGTGGGCGCCATCTCCGCAAAGGCGCCGAATTGAAAATATTGGCTGAGTCCGGCGCGTTCCAGTTTGCGCCAACCAATTCGCGTGAAGTTGCCGGTGACCAAGGCGAGGGGCACTTGGCTAAGGCGCAGCCTCTCGAGCAGCGGCCGCACGCCCGGACACGCGGCATGACGAAGATCGGGGCACTCGCGAAGATAATATTCTTCGGCTGCCAGTTGCAGTTCGGTCATGCGCAGCCGCGCTTCTGCTTCCGTCACTCCCACGCGCGCCAGCATGGCGGCAAGTATGTCGTGGTCCAACATGCCATGAACGGGGATGCCGTCGGTGGTGGCGTCCCTGCCAAAGATTTCCCGCACAGCGACACTCAGCGCCTGCCGATGATGCGGACCGCTGCGGCGCACCAGCGTTCCATCGATATCGAACAGCACGACCGCGTTAGACCGCACGCGCCGACCCCAGATATGCATCGCGCAACAGCACCTTCGCGGTCGCCGGCGTGAGCCTATAAGAACTGTCCACCACAATCACGTTGCCGCCTTGTTTGCGGAAGGGCCCGGCCAGCGCGGCGCGCGGCACAATCACCGTGTCCAACTCTTGCTTGCGCGGCTCCGTAACTTTCATCCAAGGCGCTCGATAGCGGTCCAGAGCCTCGATCACGCCCGGCGGCGCATCCATCACTCCCAAGCGCGGCCGTCGCAACTCCCACTTGGCACGCAGGCGCGGGTCATCGTTCAACGTGACGGTCAGCCCGAACTGCTCCGCGAAATTGCGCGCGCGCGCCGTGGAACCGCCGGCATAGGGAGAATCGAGAAGCATGGCGCCATCGGCGGCCAGGCTAACGCCCTCCACGCGATCAAGCAGGAACGCGGCGGCGAGCCAGATGTCGCTTTCGCGCGGGCTCAAGGTAAGGCGCTCTCCCGCCCCTTGAACGGTTCCGGGTGGGCGAAAATCGCGTGTGTTATGCAGAGGGCCTGAGGGAAAACCCGCGTTCACCGTTACGCCGTAGAGCTCTCGCAGACCTGCTGGGATGCGCGAAATCCACCATCGGCCTTGTGCGTCCTGAGAGACCGTTGCGCCCTCTTCGGCCAATCGTTCCAGAAAGTCAGCGGCGACAGATCGGTCCTGCTGTTGGTGCCATGCAAGTGAGTAGAACGGGTCTGCCACGGGATCTCCCGATCGTACAATGGAGCGTGGTGAATCCCGAAAAATTCCGCGTCGGTCTGGTGCAGATGTCATGCTCTACGGACCCCGATGAGAACCTGCGCAAAGCTGTTCGCAAAGTAGCTGAAGCAGCGGAGCAGGGCGCGCAGATTGTCTGTCTTCCAGAACTGTTTCGTTCGCAATATTTTTGCCGCGAAGAGGATGCCCGCTGGTTCGATCTGGCGGAGACAATTCCGGGCCCTTCTACGGAAGCACTCTCGGAAGCGGCTCGCACGGCGGGTGTGGTGGTGATCGCTTCGTTGTTCGAGCGCCGCGCGGCGGGCCTGTATCACAACACCGCTGCGATGATTGACGCCGACGGCACGCTGCTGGGCATTTATCGCAAGATGCACATTCCGGACGACCCGCTCTTCTATGAAAAGTTTTACTTCACACCGGGCGATACAGGCTTCCGCACATGGGATACAAAATCGGGCCGCATCGCGACTCTGATCTGCTGGGATCAGTGGTACCCCGAAGCAGCGCGCCTGGCCACTCTGGGCGGCTCAAACATTCTGTTTTATCCGACGGCTATCGGCTGGCACCCTGCGGAGAAAGCTGAGTTCGGCGCAGCGCAGCACGACGCCTGGCGGACCATTCAACGCGCGCATTCCATTGCCAACGGAATCTTTGTGGCGGCGGTGAATCGGGTTGGCTTTGAAGGTCCACCGGAGCGCGGTCTGGAGTTCTGGGGCGGTTCGTTTGTTTCCGATCCGTTCGGCCGTGTGCTAGCCGAAGCGTCTCACGATCACGAAGAGATTCTGGTGGTGGAATGCGATCCTCGCGATATCGAGGCGACACGCCGCAACTGGCCGTTCCTGCGCGATCGACGCATTGATGCCTATGGGCCGCTGGTGAACCGGATGCTCATCTGATGCGCTACCGGATGCCAGCCGAATGGGAGCCGCATGAGGCTACCTGGATCGCCTGGCCGCACAATCACGAAGACTGGCCGGGCCGCTTTGCGCCCATCCCCTGGACGTATGCCGAGATCGTCCGCAAGCTGGCGCTGGTGGAGCGCGTTCGCATTCTGGTGCTGGATGCCGAACATGAGCATCGCGCGCGCCGGACGCTGACCAAGGCGGGCGCTCATCTTCCGGCATGCGAATTTTTTCATTTCCCGACAGACCGCGTATGGACCCGCGATTATGCACCTCTGTTTGCGTTTGGTTCGGATGGAGAGCTGACGGCGGTGAAATGGCGGTTCAACGGTTGGGCCAAGTACGCGAACCACCATTTGGACCAGCAAGCCGGGCTGAGTATTGCCGAACGATTTGCGGCCGCGACGCCGGATATCGTGCTGGAAGGTGGGGCGATCGATGTGAACGGCCAGGGTCTGGCTCTGGCTACGGAAGAGTGTCTGCTGAGCCCGATTCAGGCGCGCAACCCGCACCTGACGCGCGAAGAACTGGAGGCCGCCATCGCGCAACATTTGGGCGCGACCCGTATCCTTTGGCTGAATCGCGGCATTGTAGGTGACGATACCCACGGGCACATTGACGATATCGCGCGCTTCACCGATGCGTCCACCGTGGTGGCGGCCACCGAGGACGATCCCGCCGACCCGAACCACGAAATCTTAAAACAAAACGAAGCGATTCTGGCCGATTATCCGGTGCGTGTGGTGCGGCTGCCCATGCCCCAACCGCTCTATTTCAGTGGCCAGCGGCTGCCGGCCAGTTATGCGAATTTTTATATCGCGAATCGCTTGGTGCTGGTGCCCACGTTTAACGATCCGAACGACCGCTTGGCACTGAATATTCTTGCGGGCTTATTTCAAGATCGCGAAGTGATCGGCATCGAGTGCACGGCGCTGGTGTGGGGCCTGGGAACTTTGCACTGTATGACGCAGCAGCAGCCCGCGCGCGAAACATAACCACAATGCCGTTGCTACCTCGCCTTCGGCATGACCTGGATTTCATGCCGTCACCCATTGAAGAGCAGCCCGGTCTGCTGATACGGGATTCGTTCCAATATTCCGATGCGGTGCTTGTGATTCCGCCCGCGCTGGTACCGGCGCTTGGCTGTTTCGATGGACAGCAAACCGAAGCCGATCTGCGCGCGGCCTTGGTGAAACTGACGGGAACGTTTGAGGTGAGCGGCCTGCTGGAAAACATCCGCACCATTCTGAGCGACAGCGGTTTTCTGGAAGACGAAACGTTCGACCGGATGCGCGATGAGCGCCAGCGCGAATTCGCCGAGAGTCCGGTTCGGCAGCCGGCGCATGCACGCTCTGCGTATCCGGATGATCAACAGGAACTGGCTGGCGTGATGGCTGGGTATCTGGCAAATGCGGAAGCTCCGCCGCTGGAACGCGTGCCGGTTGGAATTGCCGCGCCGCATGTAAGCCCGCAAGGCGGCTGGGAGTGCTATCGCGCCGCCTATGCCGCATTACCGGCGGCCGCGGGCGACCGCACGTTCGTCGTACTTGGCACCAGCCACTACGGGGAGCCCGATCGCTTCGGCTTAACCGCTAAGCCCTTCGCCACTCCCTTCGGCGTCACACGCACCGCGCCCGATCTGTTGAAACATCTGGAGCACCAGCCCGCGGCGAAAATGGAAGATTACTGCCATGCCGTGGAGCATTCCATCGAGTTCCAAGTGGTGTTTCTGCAGGCGCTCTTTGGGCCTGAGATTCGCGTGCTGCCCATTCTTGTAGGCTCGTTCGGCTTGAGCATTCAACAAGGACTCGCACCGGAATCGAATGCCGGTGTGGAGCGCTTCTTCGGTGCGTTAGGGGAACTGCACGCGCGCGAAGCGGATAAACTGCTCTGGGTTTTGGGCGTCGATATGGCGCACATGGGCCGGCGCTATGGGGACAACTTCCAGGCCATTGCCGGCGAAGACGCAATGCGGGAAGTGGAGAGCCGCGACCGTTTGCGCATCGAGAGTTTGAATGCCGGCGACACGCGCGGCTTCTGGAATGACGTCGAACGAAACGGCAACGACGAACTGAAGTGGTGCGGCTCCGCGCCGCTCTACACCTTTCTAAAAGCCGTGCCGGGTGCGCGCGGATCGCTGCGGAAATACGAACAGTGGAATATCGATTCCGAAAGCATCGTCAGTTTCGCGGGGATTACTTTCGAATAAGAAAGCGTTCGCCGAGCCACGCGTTGATGGTCCGCAGAGCGACGGGGGCGAGCGTTTCCTCAATGGTGCCGTACTCGCCCACGCCTCCGGTCTTGGCCGATTGAAACAGGTGGTTCAGCCCCGGCAATTCCGTCACTTGCCAGTCTTTCGAATCGCTCACCGAGAGGGCCGCCGCAATCGCGGGCAGGTTCTGCTTGGCGGAGACTTGCGTATCTAGTGAGCCATTCATCGCCAGCACAGGCACGGAGAGCCTGACCAGTATGGGCCCGGCTTGCATGGCCAGCAGATCGCGTATGGAAGCCGATTCCATCATCTGGATCTGGCCTTCCGCGCGCGCCCCCGTACCCAGTAGCCGGCGCGTGCGCTCGCGAGCCTCTTCAGGCGTTTTCGCTTCGCGATAAATGTCAAAAAGTTTGGTCTGCACTTCCACTTGCGCTGCTACCTGCGCGTCAGTCCCGCCGGCCGCGCGAGTGACGTCGATGCCCTGCTGCTTCAGAAGTTCACGGCCGGAAACACCCATACCGGCCATCATGACCACAAAGGCAATGTCCTTCGATTCCACAGCGGCCAAGGGGCCGATGGTGGCTCCTTCGCTATGCCCCACCACGCCAATGCGCGCGGCATCCAAATCCTTACGCGCTTTCAAAAAGCGAATTGCGGCGTGTACGTCCCCCACCTTATCGGCATAGCTGGTAGTGGCGAAATCGCCGCCCGATTTTCCCACGCCGCGGTCATCCAACCGCAGCACGGCGAAGCCCGCGCGCGTCAGCGAATCCGACAGCACCAGGAAAGGCCGGTGGCCCAGCAGCGCCTCGTCACGGTCCTGCGCTCCGGACCCGGAAATCAGCAGCACGGCAGGAAAAGGGCCACCCGTTCTTGGCAAGGTCAACGTGCCGCCCAGAGTGGGTTTGCCCGAAGTCGCAATCGTCACCTCTTCTTGCGTGTAAGGGAAGGGCCGCACCGGATCTTGCGGACGCTTCGGCGGAGTGAATTCTCCGGCAAAGCGTTTCAGCGTGAGAGCAACGGAATTCGGCCCTTGTTTGAACATGCCGTCGATGCTCTGGCCGGCATCGTCCAGCTTGCCTTCGAAGCCGGCGATTCCCAGACTGACCGTCACCGCATTTCCCGCCACCTGAACGCTCTTCACGGGCAACGTCGCGGCTTGCTCCACGCTCTCCCACGTGCCGCCGTTGCCCTCTAGATGAACCCTGAAGCTCAAGATATGTCCAGCAAGGTTGATAGCGCCAGTCCAGTTCCCGCTTACGTTATATCCCTGCCCAAAAAGCGGCGCCGCGCAACAAAAAGCTAAGAGCAATTTCGTCATATCATTGCCACTAGTATGCAACGCCGAGCGTTCCTCCAGACACTTGCGGCAGCCGGTGCCGCGGCATCTTCAACGGCAGCGGCGTCGCCCTTGCCCATTCGCCTCGGCTTCGATACATACTCGCTCCGCGCGTTCCAATGGAAAGGCGTGGAACTGATCGATTATGCCGTGGCACAAGGTCTGGACACGATCCAGTTTTCGAGTCTGGATGACTTCGCCTCGCTGGAACCTGCCTATCTTAAGCAGGTGAAAGATCATGCTCAGCGTTCGGGCATCGCGATTGATGGCGGCACCGGATGCATCTGTGCGGTTTCGAAAAGCTGGACCGAAAAACTAGGCACGCCGGAGCTTCAGATCACCAAGGGCCTCGAAGCCGCTCACCATGTGGGCGCCACTTCCATGCGCTGTTACATGGGCAGCAGCGACGACCGTCAGTCTCCCGATCAGTTGGAACGCTGCATGGATGCCACCATACAAGTCTTCCGCAAGATGCGTACCCGCGCTCAGGATTTAAACGTGAAAATTGCCATTGAGAATCACGCCGGCGACATGACCGCGCGTGAAACGCTTACGGTGATCGAGCAAGCCGGCAAAGAGTTTGTGGCTAGTTGCTTAGATACGGGGAACCCCATGTGGGTGATGGAAAATCCGCTGACCACGATGGAGGTGCTGGGCCCGCATGTGGTGACTACCCATGTGCGCGATTCGGCCGTATTCGAGACTCCGACCGGCGCGGCGGCGCAGTGGGTGGCGCTGGGAGATGGCGTGGTGGATCTGCCGAGGGTGGTTGCACTGCACCGCGAGCTTTGCCCGCAAGCTTCCCTGCAGCTTGAGATTATTACGGGCCGGCCGCCGCGCCAACTTCCATATTTTCAGCAGGAATATTGGCGGAATTTTGCGCACATGCCGGCGCAGGATTTTGCCCGCTTTGTTGCGCTGGCGAAGAGCGGACATCCGTTTCTGGGCACCATGGTGATTATGGACGCGCCCGGCGAGAAGAACGCGGTTTTCACCGCCGCGCTGAAAGAACAACAACGCGTGGACCTGGAGCGGAGTTTTCAGTACGCCAAGCGTGTTCTGGGTGTGGGCGCGCGCCCCCGGGCGTGATAAGGTATGTGGTGAGGAGTTCTACGATGAAAAAGTTTTTTATCTCCGCGACTTTCGTGATGTCGTTCGCCGCGCTCAGCGCTTTTGGCGAATCCATGACCGGCTATATTTCCGATTCCAAGTGCGGCCTGAAGGGTGCCAGTGAAACTCACGCGGATTGCTCCGTGAAGTGCGTCAAGGGCGGCGCCACCCCGGTGTTCGTGGCCGATGGCAAAGTCTACAAGCTTGCCGACGCCTCGATGGTTGCCGATCATGTTGGCCACAAGGTCACCATTGAAGGCACGGTGGAAGGCGATACGCTGACCGTCAAATCCGTAAAGATGTAAATGGTTTTGCCTGGGGGCCGCCTGTTATTGAAGGCGGCCCCTGGCTTCCACCTTCCAAATTTTCTCCACCGCTTCGCCCCTCACCCCATAAACAAATTCATGCAGGTTCATGACCACGCATACGTGGTTGGGAATCACGCGAATTTTTTGACCCAGTTCAAGCCGCCGCTCTGATTTCTCGGTATCCAGAAAGCCATGCTCTTCGTTCATCTTATGAAAGCGTGTGCCTGGCGCTTCCACCACGCGCCCGAATGTCACGCCCTCGGAACCGCTCAGACGATCTGAGGAGAACGTCTTTGAGCCGCCATCCACAATCGCGGTGTGCGTTCGGGGCATTGAGGCCACGGTCACCAGCACGGAGGCTGCGCAGTCGTTAAGAGTGCACTCGCCGCTTGCAACCGTATTCAGGTCGTTAAAGACATAGGTGCCGGGCCGAATTTCGTTCACGCCCTCCACTTCGTGCGAATGAAACAGCGTGGGGGTAGAGCCGCCGCTCACAATTTCGCAAGGCAGGCCTGCCGCGCGGAAACGCTCCACCATGCCCCCCACAACCTGACTCAGCTTGGCGATGGCGGCTTCATCGGGCTGCCTGATATGGCCCGGATAGAACGTAAGTCCGCGAAAACGGACCCCGGGAATGCGCTGCACTTGCCGAGCTAGTTCCAGCGCTTCGTCAGGTGTGACGCCCACGCGCCCCAGGCCGACGTCCACCTCCACCAGTACGGCCGCGCCAGTGCCTTCCAGTTGCCGTGCGGCTTCCAGGCTATCGAGCGCCACCGTCACGTTGCAGCGCTCCGCCACCGCGCGCAGGCGCTTCACTTTGAGCGCACCGAAGATAGGAAACGCCACCAGCAGATCCAGATCCGGCTGCGCCAGTGCCGCGCTCATCACCTCAGCCTCGCCCACCTTGGCCACTGTTAGCCCAGCCGCGCCCAACGCCAATTGCATCCGCGCCACGTCGGGCGATTTGTGTGTCTTCGTGTGCGGCCGCAAGCGCAAGTTGTGGTGCGCCGCATAATCGGCCACGCGAGTCAGGTTGCGTTCGAAGATGTCCAGATCCACCACGACGGCGGGCGTGTCCAGGTCGGCAATGGTCACTAATTAAATCGCACCACGAGTTTGCCCATGGGCGTGGTGTAAGTCAATTCCAGGTCCTTCACTTTCTGCTTTTCCATGGGGAAATACAGCAGGCCGGTGACGGATTCGGAGATTTCCTTCTCCGGCAGCATACGGTCGGCAAGCGTTTTCACCAGGGGATTTTCTTTCTCTTCCTGCTTCATCTTGCCCTGCGCGGCGGTGGTGCTGGCCGCGTTGCCGAAGCCGCCGCCGGAAGGGGGCAAGCCGCCGTAAGTGGGGTCGGCAGCCTGGGAGTGGCCGCCACCGCCGCCGCTGGTCACCTGCGAAACCACCAGCACACCCTGCCCGGCGATTTGCGTAGGCGCATAGGGGTGCGAGCGCTCGCCGTCTTTATCGGTCTTCAGCAGAAAGTCATCTAGCTGAACGGGAATTGTGCCGGATTTGGGCGCAAGCTTGACGCGGACCACAATGTAGTGGCTGCCTAAATCGTCGGTAACGGCATTCTTGACGGATTCAGGGTCGGCATAAATAGTGGCGTCGATAGATACGGCGCCATTGGCCCCTTGACCGGAACCGGTTCTGATGGCGGGATGCGACGCGGCCATGGCAGCTACCATGGCGCCGTGAACCGCAAGCCAGACAAACGCGAGCCTCATGAGGCTAGTGTAATCCGCTTGGGTTAAATCAGGCTTGCGGCGATAAGGCCCAAAACGACGCCGATGGCGCAGCCGGCCACCACATCGCTTAAGAAGTGCAGCCCCAGCAGCACGCGCGAAAGGGCGATGCTGATGGCACAAAACAACAGCCCCAACATGAGTGAAGGGTAGAACAGGCCCAGCGGGATGGCGATGGAAAATGCCGTGATGGTGTGGCCCGAAGGGAACGAGAATTGATCGGGAGGCAGCAAGGTGGCCCAGCAATGCGGCTGAATGGTGGAGGGCCGCGTACGGTTGAACATGCGCTTCAGGCGAAGAAACAGCACAATGCCAGTGAAGGAGGCGGCCGCCGCGGCGCCGAGCGCTTCATACCGTGAGGAACCGCCGAAGCACAGCACAATCAGCCCCATGGCATACCAGAGCCAGCCATCACCGCCGCGCGTGGCGCCAATCATCCAGATGCGAATCCAGCGTGGAGCCCGCCAGTTGTTCACGCGCCGCATCACGCGGTGATCGCGAGCCGCAATGTAGGTGAACATCGGGTTAAAAACCGTCATGCCGACACCTCACTCAAATGTACCGCGCGAAGATGCGGTGCGGGCTTCATGAAACAGTTATAAACCGCGGAGTGCTACGAAGCTGTGACAGCTTCAAGAAACATTTGTGAATCGTAATGTACTGGTGTAGGTTCGTTCAGAGGATGCGGAAGGCGATAGACCTGGTTTACTTCGACGCGGGCGGCGGTCATCGCAGCGCCGCCACCGCGTTAAAGCAAGTTGCCGAGCAACAGGGCCGCGATTGGGACATCCGTCTGGTGAACCTGCAAGAACTGCTTGCGCCAATTGATGTCTTTCGTAAACTGACTGGCATTACCGCTGAAGATGTTTACAATCTGTTACTGAAACGCGGCTGGACGCTGGGCTCCCCGCAGCTTGCGCGCGTGATGCAGGCGCTGATCCGCTTTTATCACCCGCGCCAAGTGGCCCTGTTGCGCGAATACTGGGGTACAACTCGCCCGGATTTGCTGGTGTCCGTAATTCCGAACTTCAATCGCGCGCTCTTTGAGAGCCTTGCTTTGGGCCATCCTGGCACGCCCATGGTCACCATCATGACCGACATGGCCGATTACCCACCGCATTTCTGGATGGAACAGCAACCTCAATTTTTCATCTGCGGGACCGATAAGGCCGTAGCCCAGGCGCTCAAAATGGGTCACCCTCGTTCGCGTGTTTTTCAAACTTCGGGAATGATTCTGAATCCACGCTTTTACGAGCCGGTCCCACAAGATAGGGCGGCGGGACGTGAGCAGCTGGGCCTGCGCGCCGATCTTCCCACTGGCCTGGTGCTGTTCGGCGGGCACGGTTCACGCGCTATGTACGACATCGCGCTGCGCTTGTCTGAGGCGCGCTCCCCGGTGCAACTCATCATGCTCTGCGGCCACAATCATAAGCTGGCGGCGAAATTGAGAGCGCTCAAGACCGACATGCCGCTGCGCGTGGAAAGCTTCACGCGCGAAATTCCGCGCCTGATGAGCCTGGCTGACTTCTTCATCGGCAAACCCGGTCCCGGCTCTCTCAGCGAGGCGCTGGCCATGAAGCTGCCGGTAATTGTGGAACGCAACCGTTGGACCATGCCGCAGGAGCGCTACAACGCGGAGTGGATCACCGAACAGGGTGTCGGGCTAGTGGTGAAAAGCTTCGACACAATCTCGACCTCGGTGCATGACCTATTGCAGCCGGAACCTTATAAGCGCTACTGCGCGGCAGCGGCAAGGCATCGCAACCGGGCAGTTTTTGAGATTCCGGACATCCTGCAAGGCTTGCTGGAACCGGGCAATTCAACTTCTATTCCAATATAAGTTCCACCGGGGCCGTTATGATGTCGAGGAATCTGGCCTGCACTTGCGCGATGCCTGGCTCAAGGCCTCGGGGAACCAGGGCGTTGATCTGGACCACCCCATTACCATCCGCCGGGGACGCATAGATGCAAGGAAGGGTGGTTCCATTTAAGAACAGCTCAAACATGCCGCGATCCACAGCCATTTCGGGGATGCCGGCGATGAAGGCCGCCACGCAGCTACCCGGTCCTAAGCGCACCTTGCCTCGCTCCCAACTTGCGTTATCGGCCAGACCGACAATCTCGATTCCCGAGTTGACCGGCTCCTCGGGAACGTAAGCCGGGTTGTTGATTCCAATCCGCACCGTGTTGCTGACAGAGCCGTCGCGCACTCGCAAGGCGACGAGATACCAACCGGCGGCCAGCCCGCTGGGGACTTTCAAATTTGCGAGCCATGCTCCCGCGGAAAGCGCCACCGCAACGGGCCGAATCCCGAATGCGCCCACGGACGGAAATACTTCGTCAACGGTGAGGCCGGTCTCCGGCGAATCGAACCAGATGGAAATGTATTCGTCGTGGGTGCTTCGGAAGCGATGGTTATCGGTGGTGGCATTTTGGACCGCCACAATATATGCATTGCTTCCCGACGTGGGCGCGGCAGAGTCCGGCCATTTTTTGGAGCAGGAAACGTGGGCTCGATTGCCCAGGACACTGTTCAACCGCGCGGTTGCGAAACCTGTTGCACGGCACCAGGCAAGCAGGCACTTCACGTTCGGCCCCACCCAATTGTCAAACTGGCCGCACAATTCCGTGCCCTCGTAAAACTCCATCCGCGGTGGGCCGTCCGTACGATCTGATTCGCTGACGTAGGATTCAATCAACACGCGGTCGGAACTCACCGAATACAAACGCTCCAGAGCTAGCAGCGGATGCTTCAAGTGGTACAGAACGCCGAAGCATAAGACGATATCGAAGAAGCCCAAGGTATCTGGCGATAGATCCAGAACGTCCATGATGCGGTACTCAGCGCGGGAATTCATCAGGCGGCGGGCGGTAAGAAAATTGGTCCCCGGATTCAGGTCGATGGCGACAACCGACGCGCCCCGGCGCTCCATTTCGAACGTGAACCACCCATCCCAGGCACCCACGTCCAGCACTCTCTTGCCGGTCAGGTCTTGCGGAATTTCAAATTGAGCGATTCGCAGTTCCAGACGGGCCAGTGTCTGGACGCCTTCAATCACCTCGCCAGAAGGCAAGCGTAAGCTGTGGTACCAGCCAAGCGCCTTCAGCCGGTCAAGGGACGAGCGAACCGCGGCGGAACCGGCTTCTAGCGATGAAATTGGCATGGAAAATCGTTCAAGTCACGATATCAAATAGTCTACTTTCTGAAGGGCTGCATCCGTGCCTCAATGGTGAAAGGTCTAATCTAGAAGAGTAAGGACATCGCAGTTGGCCACCGAACAAAACATCTCATTCGTCTTTCATGATCCTTCGGGCAAGCGCTGGGCGCGCTTCCAACGGGGCATGCAGAGTGCTGTTGTGGTGGGCGGCATCGGCCTCGCGCTCTTTGTGCTGAGCATGATTGTGCTGCCCCGGCTGCCCTCGCTGGGCCTCCCGGCCGTTTCACCCGTGCCCGATAAGCGTGAAGTGGCGGGCATCATTACGGGCCGCACCGCCGCGCGCAACATTCCGTTTAAGTTCCAAAAGGACATGCGGAAAGATGCGAAAGATATTAAGTACATCAAGAGCAATTCGCCCGTGCTGCACCCCAGGCCTGCCGCGCGAACGGCCGAAGGTAAGCCTGCGGTGTTCGGCTTCTATGTGAACTGGGACCCGGCCAGCCAGGCTTCTCTACGTTCGAATCTGCAGCGCCTCACCCACCTGATTCCGGAGTGGTTCTTCCTGAAAAACGATAAGGGAGATCTGGACGATCAGACCGATAAGACCGTAATCGCCATTGCCCGGCAAGCCAATCTGCCCATCATCGCGGAGGTGAACAACAACCGCAATGGCTGGCAGCCGGAAGAACTGCATCAAGTGCTGATTCATAAAGACCGCCGCGAAAACCTGATCGATAACATCTTTACCAACCTGACGGAACACAAATTCGCGGGCGTCAACATAGATTTCGAATCGCTGCTGCCGAAGGATCGGGAACCGCTTGTAATCTTCATGAAGGAACTACACGCCAAGCTGAAGCCGGCCGGTTTCCTGATCACAGAGAGCGTTCCTCCGGACGACCCCGCGTTCGATCTGAAGCGCCTGATTGAATACGAAGACTACATGTTGATCATGGTCTATGACGAGCATGAGCAATCGAGCGCGCCCGGGCCGGTAGCAAGTGAAGAGTGGTTTGAAAAGCATCTGGACCGTTTGAGCCGGCTGCTTCCGCCGGAGAAGACCATCATCGGCGTGGGCGATTACGGCTATGACTGGATCATTGGCGAAACCGGTGGTACCGAAGCGAAGTTCAGCGATGTAATGGCTGCGGCGATTGCGAATCGCGCCGAGATTCACTGGGACGAAGATACCGCCAACCCTGTGTTGCGCTATAAGGACCGCGTGCACAATGGCGCGGAAGAACATGAAGTCTGGTTCCTCGATGCCGTGACCGCGCTCAACCAGGTGCAGGCAATTCACGATGAGGGCTTTCGCGGCGTGGCCATTTGGCGCCTGGGCGCGGAAGACCCCGATATGTGGAAGGTGGTCACGCCGGAAAAATGGCCCGCCGAGAAGTTCGACGTTTCCTTACTTACGGTTCTGACAGCCAGCCATTCGGTGAACCATTACGGCGCGGGCGATTTGATTGCCGTTTCGCAGGAGCCTCGCGATGGCAAGCGCAGCGTGAAGGCGCCTCCTTCTCCGCCCGATGGCGACTTCTCCGAAAAGTTCGAGACCTACCCCACCTACTGGGTGCTGGACCGCAGCGGCGACACCGACAAGAAGGAAGTTTGCCTCAGCTTCGACGATGGCCCCGACCCCATTTATACTCCGAAGATTCTGGATATTTTGAAAGCGCGCAAAGTGCCCGCCAGCTTCTTTCTGGTGGGTGTGAACGCCGAAGCCAACCCTTCGCTGGTGAAGCGTGAATATGCCGAAGGGCATGAGTTGGGGAACCATACTTACAGCCATCCGAACCTGGCGTTGGTAAGCGAACTGCGCACCAAATACGAGCTCACGTTTACTCAGCGCATCATTGAAAATGCCATTGGGCGTTCCACCATCCTGTTTCGCCCGCCCTATAATTCCGATAGCGAGCCCACCACGGCGGGCGAGATCATTCCCATTTTTCGCGCGCAGCAATATGGGTTCGTCACCATCGGCGAAAGTATCGATCCGCGCGATTGGGAACCCGGCACCACCGCCGATAAAATTCTAAGTGAAATTGAAGATGAGCAGGACCTGGGGCATGTGATTCTGCTGCACGATGCGGGGGGCGATCGCTCGGCAACGGTAAAGGCCCTTCCGCGCATCATCGATTACTACCAAGCGCACGGATATCAGTTCGTGAAAGTGGGCGATCTGGTGGGCAAGACGCGCGCCGAAGTGATGCCGCTGCCTTCCGCCGAAGAGTTGCGTTGGGCTCAGATTGAAGGCGGCGCGTTCGATTTGAAAAGCAATCTGAAAGAATTGCTGGGCGTGCTGTTCCTGAGCGCCATCGTGCTCACCATGGCGCGCAGTCTGGTCTTCAGCATTCTTGCGGTACTGCAAAAGCGTCGCGCCGCGAAGCTTGTCTTCGAACCGCGGTTTCATCCGCCAGTTTCTGTGATCGTCGCCGCTTATAACGAAGAGAAGGTGATTGTGCGCACCGTGGAAAGCGTGCTTTCAAATGGCTACCAACCCATGGAAGTGATCGTCGTGGATGACGGCTCAAAAGACCGCACGCTAGAGGTGCTGCGGGAGCGCTTTGGGAATGATGCGCGCGTACAGATTTTGACCCAACCGAATGGCGGCAAATCGGCGGCGCTAAACAACGGTATCGGTCATTCGAAATACGACCTGTTGATCGCCGTCGATGCCGATACGCTGTTCCGCAAGGAGACAATTGAAAAACTGGTGCGCCACTTCTGCGACCCCACCGTGGGCGCCGTCTCCGGCAACGCGAAGGTTGGCAATCGCGGCAAGCTGCTCACACGCTTTCAATCCATCGAATACATTTACGGGTTCAATCTGGACCGGCGCGCGCTTGATTTACTGAATGCCATCACAGTGGTTCCTGGGGCCGTGGGCGCCTGGCGCAAAGACCTGATTCAGTGGCTGGGTGGCTTCGGCCACGACACTTTGGCCGAAGATGCCGATCTCACCATGGCCATCCGGCGCCTGGGTTACAAGATCCGTTATGAGCAGGACGCCATCGCTTATACCGAAGCACCGGAAGATCTGCGTGGGTTGGCCAAACAGCGCTTCCGCTGGGCCTTCGGAACGCTGCAAGCCGCATGGAAGCATCGCGACGCCATGTTCGTTCCCAAGTACGGAACGCTGGGCTTCGTTGCGCTGCCCAGCATCTGGCTCTTTCAGGTGCTGCTCTCCGCGCTGTCTCCGTTTGCCGAAGTCTGCATGATCATCGCCCTCTTCGCGGGCAACTGGAAGATCGTCCTGCTGTATTACATGGCGTTTTTCATAATTGAACTGCTGACGGGCTTTCTGGCCTATGCTCTCGAAGGGGAGAAACCGTGGGATCTGGCACTGCTCTTTTTCCAGAGGATCTATTTCCGCCAACTGATGCATTATGTCTTGCTGAAGAGCCTTATTTTCGCCATGCGTGGACGGCTGGTGGGATGGGGCAAACTGGAACGGAGGGCCACGGTCTCACAAAGCTGATGAGTTTTTACGAAGACATGGGAGTTCGGCGGTGGGCGAGCGCTGAAGAGGTGCGCGAGCAATATCGCGTTCTGGTGCGGCTATTTCACCCTGACCAGTTTTCAGATGCCGTCATGAAAGCCGCTGCCGAAGGGCAATTGCGGCGCTTCAACGAAATAGAAGCGGTACTCACCGACCCGGCCAAGCGTCGGGTTTACGATTTCACCTTACTCAACGAACGTTCCGCAACGCCCATTGTGATACAGGCTCCGCCGCCCGCGCGTATGGAACGGCGCATCCCGTGGGGGTCGCTGGCCTGGGGTGCGGCGGCTATGACTTGCGCCGGCGCCATTGTGTGGGTCAGCGATCACGAAGCCCCAGCCGCACCGGCCTACGAAATCCGGCAGGTTGGTTCCTCGTTCCCCGCCGATTCCTCGGCGCTTCATGGAGAGGAGTGGCGCGCGCGCGCTCGTGTGGCAGTGGCGGAGCGCGACCAGGCACTGCGCGAACTCGCTCGTCTGCGAGGCGGTTCCGGGGAAGCGATATCGGTACCTTTTGCATCTGACCTTCCCAGGCCAGCCGCCGCTGCCGAACCTCCCCTCACCATGCCCGCGCCGGTGCCCGCGCCGGCTTTGGAAGCGCGTAAGGCTGGAAGTCACTTCGCCGGCATTTGGTTTTACGCGCGACGCGCCGGCACCGATAACAAGCTCTACGCTCCTGAATTTATCGAAACTCAGATCAGCGAACGCGATGGCCAGGTTCGCGGGCGCTACCGTTCGCGCTATCGCGTGACAGACCGCGCGATTTCGCCTTCCGTGAACTTCGAATTTTCCGGACCGGCGGCGGGCACCTCCGCCCAGCTTCCATTCATTCGCGATGACGGCGCGCGTGGTGAAGTCCGACTGCGACTGCTGTCCGATCGTGAAATGGAACTGGCATGGACCGCCTCAAATTCCAATTCATTAAACAGCGGCACCGCCGTGCTCACCCGCGGCCAGTAAAGCGCTAGTAATTCAGCTTCAGTGCCAACTGAATGTCGCGCGCGTCGATGCGTGTTCCGCCAATGGTGCCGAAGCCATTCCCCACCGTTGTATTTGGTTGCCCGAAGATTGGATGGTTCAACAGGTTGAAGAACTCCGCGCGGAACTGCAGCCCACGCGTTTCTGAAAACTTCCAGTTCTTGATGGCGCTGAAATCTACGTTCACCAGCGGCGGTCCAATCACGTTGTTACGGCCGTTGTTGCCGTAGCGATAGAGCGGCAGCGAAGGATCGTTGGTGATCCGGTTGACGAAGTTGGCGGTGTTAAACCACTTTCTGGGGCCACGCTGATCGCTGGGTAAATCGCTGCGGCCGCCCAAGCCATCGGGGTAACAATTGTCGCCGCCGTTCTGAGTGCCGCTGCCGCAATACAGAGTGAACGGGAACCCGCTCTGCAACGTGGTGATGCCGCCCATCTGCCAACCGCCAATCAAAGCGCGAGCGAACGGGTTCGCATTCCTGCCGAATGGTAATTCGTACACAAACGAAGTGGTCCAGCGATGCCGGAAGTCATACGCGGAAAGGCCTCGCTCGCCCGCCAGGTTGTAATCGTTTGAAGGCGTGAGCGAATCTCCATCCACCGTGCGGATACCGGAGCCGTTATCGATGGATTTGCTCCAGCTATACGAACTCAGCACTGTCAGACCGCGCGAAAAACGCTTCTGATACCGCAGGTACAAGCCGTGATAGCTGGAGTGAGCCGCATCGTTCATCACCTGGAAGCCGCCGGCATATACAGGAAAGTTCGGGCGCCGGCTGTTGATGTTCGTGGGCGGCCCTAAAGCCGCAGTGTTGTAAGTCTGCAGGCGCTGAAGGTAATTGCCGGAGGAACCCAGGTAAGACACTTCAAACGAGCTGGAATCAAAGAGTTCCCGCTGGATGCTGAATGACCATTGATAGATACGCGGAGTCTTTTGGTCATATTGATTGGCCAAAATGAAACTGGGCGCGCCGGTTTGCACGAACGGCAGCTGATAAGTGAGTGAAGGAATCAGGTTTGAAGATGCATTCTCATTACGACGTATGGTGAACGGGGCGTTGCGAACCAAATCGAACTGCGCGTTCCCAATATCGCGGACATAGTAGATACCTGCGCCGGTACGGACCACGGTCTTCGGATCCACGCTATAGGCCACACCCAGGCGCGGCGCAAAATTCGCATAGTCGGTGCGGTAGGCGCGGTCGCCGAAGCGTCCATCGCGAATGTAAGGCACCGTTGAGGGAAGCTTGAACGGTGGATTGCCTTCAAACGGATCGCCCGACCCGGCGCGCACATACGTAGGCACAATATCATTCGCCCAGTGAAAATCGATATTCACAATGTTGCTGTGCTTATCGGTAAACGGCGGCTCCAGTTCATAGCGAAGCCCATACGTGAGAGTCAGTTTCGGCGTCAGCTTCCAGGTGTCCTGCGCGTAGAAGTTCAGCGAATAGCTACGGAAATTCGCAATGGGCGCGCCGGTCTGGCCTTCGGCGGTCTGGATATAGCCCAGCAGAAAATCCGCGATGGCATTCTGAGGCTGGACGCCGGCGCCGGTCAAGGTGGTATAGGTGCCGCCGAACGTAAAACGGCCGCGGGGAACTACTGCCCCGATCTGGTTGTACCGCGTGCGGCGATCGTCGGTGCCGAACCGGAAGGAATGCTTGCCCTTGGTCCAGGCAAAACTGTCCGTCCATTGAAACGTGGTGTCGTAATTGATGAAGGGGCAATCGGAGCATTCGCCCACGCCGGAAAGCCCGGCGCCGAACTGCACAATTGGAACGCCCCAATAGGCCGCAATATCGGTCTGGATGCCGCCGATTCCCAATTCGCCTACCACGTTACGCGTGTTCGCCGAACCCTGCTGATTCGCCGCCGTCAAACGATTCACCCCGAACTTGAATTCGTTCACCTTGTTCGCGCCCAGCACCAGAATGTGCGTCAGCACTTCCTGGTTCACAACCACCTTGTTGTTATAGCCAAGGTTCGCCGTGGTGAGCGGCAAATAGCCGTTGTCATCGCCGTGGCTATAGCGGAACTGGAAGCTGGAGGCGGCGCTTTGGATGTAATCGACGCGGCCCGTATATTGATCGCCATCATTGCGCCTGCCTTCATTCGAAACGAAGTTGTTGGTGTACCCGGCGCCGGTGGGCAGCGGGAAATATCGATTCAGCAAAGTCAGCGAGGCCTTTTGAATCCGGTTCGCCGGAATGATGTTGCCCGGGAACGGGAGCGGTGCTGAAATGGCGCCAGTCGTGGGGTCTACAACGCGCGTTAGAGGATCGTAGATGATGGTGCTGTACGAAGAAAAGTTGCCGGTCCGGTCGATCGCCGGCGGCAGACTCAGATTGTTGGTCAGTGCTTTGCGTTCGCGCAGGCCTTCGTAATCGAAGAAGAAGAACAGCCTGTTCTTGCCGCTGAACAGTTTGGGAACCGAAATCGGACCGCCTAAAGTTGCGCCGAATTGATTGCGCTTGAACGGCGGAATGGGCTTGGTCTTCGAATCGAAAAAGTTCTTGGCGTCCAAATCGGAATTACGCAAAAATTCGAACAGCACGCCGTGATATTCGTTCGTGCCGCTGCGTGTGGTGGCGTTCACCTGGCTTAACCCGCGGCCATATTCCACGCCGTAGGTGCCGCTTTCCACCTTGAATTCCTGAAGCGCATCCACGGAAGGCAGAAAGGCGTATGTGTTGAAATTCGGATCTGTGTTTTCGATTCCATCCAATGAATAATGGTTGAAGCTGGTGCGCTGCCCGGCCACGTTCAACGCGAACGAATTCCGCGCGCCGCCCATGCGCTGCTGGCCCTGCGAAGACGCCGGCCCGTTCGTGGTCACCCCAGGCGTTAGCGAAGCCAGTTGCAGATAATTCCGGCCATTCAGCGGAAGCTCCACAATGCGCCGGTTCTCAATCACCGTGCCCACCGTCGCGTTTTCAGTCTCCAGCACCG
>Ga0123338_10000882_pt1 | contig 29579 bp, 28 predicted proteins | sample grotaG_FD_89793 | JGI IMG/M metagenome (GOLD analysis project Ga0123338, IMG submission 89793) | Glacier valley bacterial and archeal communities from Borup Fiord, Nunavut, Canada, to study Microbial Dark Matter (Phase II) -... | ecosystem: Environmental > Aquatic > Freshwater > Ice > Glacier ...
CCTGACGATGCCGATCACCGCCTGGAAGTTCGGCAAGCTCGCCCGTTTCGCTTACCCGATCCCGGCACTGTTCGCCGTTGCCACCGGCATTTTCCTGTTCGACGAATCGTTCAAGATCCAGGGCGGAAACATCGCTTCGACGATGGCCGGCGAGTTCTCGTTCTCGCTGGCGCTGTCGCTGTCGTTGCTGGCGCTCGGCTATTTCGCAGCCGGTATGGAAACCGGCAAATACCGGATCCGTGCCGTCGTACTGATTGCACTGGCGATGCTGTGTCACGGCATCGTGCTGATCTTCGTCGCTCTCGGTGTCGTCGTACTGTTCCTCTGCTGGATCGGTACGGAGCGGTACTCAGCGGGCTGGCCGATGCCGTTGATGGCGCTCGGCCTGCTGGCGGTTGCCTGGATCGGAAACGACTTCAAGTCGATCAAGTTGGCGATCGCCGTGGCGATCGGCTGCTTCCTGCTCGTGGCGATCGTCGGGTTGTTCACTGTCGACCGCAAGCGCTACATCTGGGGCATACCCGTGATGGTCGCCTCCGGGATGCTCATCATGTTCTGGTTCGGTCCGTTCATCGGGACCAACAGCTTCCTCACGGACATGAAGTACGAGCCGGCGCCTGGCGTTCCCGACTGGGATACGTGGTGGAAGATGTACTTTCCGCACACCACCACGACCGACCGTTTCTGGGCGACGCTGGCAATCATCGGCATCGTCGGTGCGGTTGCCAGGCGTCACCGAAACGGCATTTTCCTGACTACGTACTGCATCTTCCTCGCCGCCGGCGTGAAGTTCGCCCACGCCAGTCTTCCAGGGATCGGACTGCTGTGGGACACGCGCGTACTGCCGTTCTTCTACTTACTCCGCTACTTGCTGGCGATGCTCGGCATCTTCGAGGTCGTCTGCCTGGTACGTGCCCTCTGGAACCACTACCTGGTGCACAGGGCGGCGTCCGTCAGCGCATTCCACCCATTCGCCACTACCTACACCGAACAGGTCAGCCGGCCGGCTTGGGAACGTCGCAACAGCATCATGATGATCTGCACGCTGGTGGTGACCTCGGTCGTCAGCGTTAGTTGGCTGGCGTGGCACCTCGGGCGATTCCCGCTGGAGAAGGAGACCTATTCGGCGAAGAACGGCTATGAATTCTCGTTTCCGCAATGGGGCAACAACAACGGCTACACGCTGTTCGCCACGAGTTCGAAGAACAAGGGTTTCGTGTCCGGATGGACCGAGTGGAACTTCACCGGCTACGTCGGCAAGCCGGCCTACGGCGAATACCGGGCGCTAATCGAATCGATGATCACCGTCGGCAAGACCGAGGGCTGTGGTCGGGCGCTGTTCGAGGAACCGCCGGGCGACTACGGAACGACGCTCGCGCTGATGCCGTTGCCGTTCTGGACGAACAACTGCATCAAGTCGTCGGAGGGTCTGTTCTTCGAGTCGTCGGCGACGACGCCGTACCACTTCCTGGCGAAGGCGGAGATGTCGCAGAGTTCGTCGAACCCGGTGCGAGGGCTGTCGTACGAGAACCAGAACGCAACGACCGGTGTCCGCGAGATGCAGCAGCTCGGCATCCGTTATTACATGGCGTACACCAAGGAAGCGGTAGCCAGGGCGGACAAACAGGCCGGCCTCGTCGAGATGAAGTCGGCACGGTCGGGCCCGTGGCATATTTATGAAGTCGTTGATTCGGACCTCGTCGTCCCGTTGAAGACGCAACCGGTCGTCGTCAATGAACGCGGTGGAGATCAGAAGGAACGATGGCTTGAAATCGGCCAGAGCTTCTTCCAGCACCCAGAGGATTGGGCCGGCACACCAGCTGCAGACGGCCCGAAGGAATGGCAGCGCGTCGATGTCGCACCCGTGGCCGTCGAGTCGTATCCGAAGGTCGAACAGGTCCGTTCGGTGCAGCAGATCGTGTCCACACCGCTGCCCGCCGTCAAGGTGACGAACGTCAAGCAGAGCGACGAATCGGTGTCGTTCACGGTTGATCAGATCGGCGTCCCCATCGAGGTCAAGGTCAGCGACTTCCCGAACTGGACAGTCAGTGGCGCCGACGGTCCATACCGCATCGCCCCGAACATGATGGTCGTCATACCTCGCCAGCAGAACGTTCAGCTCGAATACAAGATGTCCGGCCTCGACAAGGGTTCGTACCTGATCACCCTGCTCGGCCTGCTCGCCCTGTACGGACTGTGGCGACTGAACAGGCGCCAGGAATGGATCGTGCCGTCCGGCGTCGAAGCAGACTCATACGGTTGGTCGCCACACGACTATCCCGGGCTGTCGAAACCCGTCGCCCCGTGGACGGCGGCGGACTCAACCGACGAAGCTCGATACGACGAAGCTCGATACGACGAATCCGACGGTTTGCCGCCACCATCGTCGCACCCTGGATTCGAGATGCCGGTGGACACCCCGCCTGATCCCACGCTGGCGTCGGCATGGGATCAGTCGAAGGAGCCATCTTCGCCGATCGTCGCGCCGTGGTCGAGGCCGGCGGCGATCCCAGCCGTCGAAGCCGACCAGCGAACTGCGTCGGAGCCCGTCAGCTCATCACAGCCAGCCGCGGATTCAGCGTCTGCTGAGGTCGCTCCTGACGCCGGTGAGGTCTCCCCGACAAACTCATCGAAACGTCACGACGATGACACGCCGACCGAGATGGCGCGCCAGAGCCTGCCGACGGACCTCTCGCCCAACGATTGAGGCTCGCCGGAATCACCGCTGCGATGAGGCCGAGTTGATCCATCGTGCAGTCTACCCATTGCCTGCTCGGCGTTTGCTGAGTGAACTCTGCGACCATTCCCGTCGCACGCTGCGGCGCTACCGGAGTTGTTCGGCAGTAGAGTCGCACACCGTCATGAGCACACTGGACGAGATCGTCAAGGCATACGACATTCGCGGCACCGTCCCCGACCAGTTGGACGCCCACACCGCTTATGCGATCGGTGTGGCCTTCGCCCGCTTCGTCGGCACCGACCGCATTCTCGTCGGACACGACATGCGCCCGAGCGGTGTCGAGCTCGTCGCAGCGTTCGCCGCGGGCGTTGCCGAACAGGGTGTCGACGTCGTCCACCTCGGCCTCTGTTCGACGGACATGGTCTACTTCGCTGCCGGCAAGCTGGATTCGCCCGGAGCGATGTTCACCGCCTCACACAACCCGGCTCAGTACAACGGCATCAAGTTCTGCCTCGCCGGTGCGAAGCCGGTCGGTGCCGACTCCGGGCTGCAGGACATCAAGGCGATCGCCCAGTCGGTTCTCGACGGCAACGGTCCGCTTGCCGCCTCGACCGCCGGGAAGGAATCCCATGAGACGGTGCTCGACCCGTTCATCGAGCACGTCCTGTCGTTCATCGACACGTCGAAGCTGATGCCGATGCGCGTCGTCGCTGACACCGCCAACGGCATGGGTGGGCTCATCGTCCCTGCGGTTTTCGAGCGCATCCCGGTCATCGAACTCGAGGTCATGTACGGCGAACTGGACGGTACGTTCCCGAACCATCCGGCAGACCCGATCCAGCCGGAGAATCAGCGTGACCTGCGGGCACGCGTCGTCGCCGGCCGTTTCGACCTCGGCCTGGCGTTCGACGGGGATGCAGACCGGGTCTTCGTCGTCGACGAGACGGGCAGAGGATTGTCCGGCTCGACGACGACGGCGTTGCTGGCGGCGACGATGCTCGCCAAGCACCCAGGGGCCACGATCCTGCACAACCTGATCTGTTCGAAGGCGGTCCCCGAGGTCGTGCGTGAGCGCGGCGGCATCCCGATCCGGACGCAGGTCGGTCACTCGTACATCAAGCACCAGATGGTCGCGACGGGGGCGGTGTTCGGTGGCGAGCATTCTGCGCACTACTACTTCCTCGACAACTACCGCGCCGACAGCGGCATCATTGCCTCGATGCTGGTACTCGAAGAGCTGTCGCGCCTGCAACTGCCGCTGTCGATTGTGCGTAAACCGTTCGAACGCTATGCCGCCAGCGGCGAGATCAACACCGAAGTCGCCGACACCGATGCCGTGCTCGCCTACGTTGCCGACGCCTTCGCCGACAAGCAGACCGACTACCTCGACGGATTGACGGTTGACTGTGGTGACTGGTGGTTCAACATCCGCCCTTCGAACACCGAGCCGCTACTGCGGCTCAATCTGGAAGCCGCCGACAGAGACCGCTGCGATCAGCATGTTGCTGAGCTGCTCTCGATGATCACAGGAGCCTGACATGGCACTCGACCCCCGCCTCTTGGAAATCCTTGCCTGCCCGCAGGACAAGGGACCCCTCTTCTACCTCGGCGACTCGCTGTACAACCCGCGCCTCAGGCGCCGGTACAACGTCAAGGACGACATCCCGATCATGCTGATCGACGAGGCCGATTCTGTCGACGACGACGAGCACGCAGCGATCCTCGCTCGCGTCGAAAAAGAGTCGATCAAGCCGACGTTCTGACTCCGTCCGAGTACGAGGAGTACAACGAGGACGGGCGCCGAGGCGCGCAAGCGGCGGTAGATCGGGGTGCTCGCACTCGGACGACCTCGCTGTAGGCTTGCGCGTTGGCTGATGTGATCCGGTGCCAGTGGGCACCAGCCGCCGATCTCGAATCTCTCCTCGAACTTCCTCCAAAGGACACCGCATATGACCATGTCAACCGCTGTTGCGCGCCGGGACTTCCGCGTCGCCGACGTTTCGCTTGCCCCGTTCGGCCGCAAGGAAATCCATCTCGCCGAACACGAAATGCCAGGCCTCCGTGCGCTGCGCAAGGAATACGGACCGCTCAAGCCGCTCAAGGGTGCCCGGATCTCCGGCTCGCTGCACATGACGATCCAGACCGCCGTCTTGATCGAGACACTCGTCGAACTCGGCGCCGAAGTGCGTTGGGCGAGCTGTAACATTTTCTCCACCCAGGACCATGCTGCCGCAGCGATCGCCATCGGCCCGGAAGGTACCGCCGAGAATCCTCAGGGGGTTCCCGTGTTCGCCTGGAAGGGCGAGACGCTCGAGGAGTACTGGTGGTGCACCGAGCAGATGATGACATGGCCGGACGGCGACGGGCCGAACATGATCCTCGACGATGGCGGAGACGCCACGATGCTCGTACACAAGGGCGTCGAGTTCGAGAAATCCGGCGAAGTCCCGGACCCGACCTCGGCGACGAACCCTGAGCTCGCCATCGTCCTCGGTCTGCTGCAGCGTTCGTTGCGTACCGAACCGAACAAATGGACCAAGCTCGCCTCGAACATCAAGGGTGTCACCGAGGAGACGACCACTGGCGTCATGCGTCTCTACCAGATGCTCGAGCGCAAGGAACTGATGTTCCCGGCGATCAACGTCAACGACTCGGTCACGAAGTCGAAGTTCGACAACCTCTACGGCTGCCGCCACAGTCTGATCGACGCCATTTGCCGCGCCACCGACGTGATGCTCGCCGGCAAGGTCGCCGTCGTGTTCGGCTACGGCGATGTCGGCAAGGGATGCGCTCAAGCCCTCACAGGCCAAGGCTGCCGCGTGATCATCACCGAGGTCGACCCGATCAACGCACTGCAGGCGGCGATGGAGGGTTATCAGGTCACGGTCATCGAGGATGTCGTCGCCACTGCCGACATCTTCGTGTCCGCCACCGGCAACGATCACATCATCACCATCGAGCACATGGAGCAGATGAAGCACAACGCCATCGTCTGCAACATCGGCCACTTCGACAGCGAGATCGACATGGCAGGCCTGGCCCGCAGCGGTGCGACGCGTGACGAACTCAAGCCGGGCACCGACCTGTGGTCGTTCGACGACGGCCACTCGATCATCGTGCTGGCAGAGGGTCGCCTCGTCAACCTCGGTTGCGCCACCGGCCATCCGAGCTTCGTGATGAGCTGCAGCTTCTCCAATCAGGTCATCGCTCAGATGGAACTGTGGGGCAACACCGCCCAGTACCCGCTCGGCGTCTATGTACTGCCGAAGCGCCTCGACGAAAAGGTTGCATCACTGCACCTCGCCGCTCTCGGCGTCAAGCTGACGAAACTGACCGACGAGCAGGCCGACTACCTCGGCGTCAACCCATCGGGCCCGTTCAAGAGCGACCAGTACAGGTACTGAACCTCTCAACCCGTCGTCGGCGCTGGCTGGCGACGGGTCTGGCACCTGACACGGTTGCCTTGGCGTCCTACCTACGAACCGTTCTTTCCGCTCTCCGCCGCTCGGGCGGCTCACTCCGTTCGCATGGGGCCGCCCGATCTGCAAGTTGAGCGACGGGTCGGAGGTTGTTGTCAAACGCTTCTCAGCGGGAGGCCGCGACGACCGCCGCGCCCGGAAGTGGGGCCATTCGCAGGTGTTTGATGGCGATCTGCGCGAGGGGGCCGATCGTGAGGGCGAAGAACAGGGTACCGATCCCGATCTTGCCGCCGAGCGCCCAGCCGGCGAGTAGGGCGATGATCTCGACCGTTGTCCTCGACGCCCGGATCGACCAGCCGAATCGCTCGTTGAGGCCGACCATCAGCCCGTCACGGGGTCCGGCTCCGAGACCGCTGCCGATGTAGAAGCCCGATCCGAGGGCGACGACGAGTGTCCCGCACGCCAGGTAGGCGAGTCGTCCAACGAGATGGCTCGTGTCCGGCAGGTGGGGGAGGATGAGATCGACCGTGAAGCCGATCTCGAGGGCATTGAGAATCGTACCGATGCCGACGCGTTGACGCAGCGGAATCCACAACAGCAGCACGATGAAGCTGACGATGATCAGCACCGTGCCGAGCCCGACGTCGGTGAGCTTGCTCAGCCCGAGGTGGAAGACGTCCCACGGAGACGCTCCGAGGTCACCGCGCACGATCATCGAGATGCCGAGCCCGAAACATGCCAGCCCGAACAGACACCTCGGCAGGCGACGGACGAGCTCGCGATACGACGGCAACACAGTGGCGGGCACGACGATCGACGGTAGCTCCCGAGGGTGCCATGGCGTCGAACGATTTCCCATCGATCGAGGTGGCGACTCTCGCCGACGATGCGATAGCCACCACCTCGATCGTCGGTCCGTTCCGCTGCGGGTCCGTGTCACCCGATGTCGCAGTGGCTGCGATATCTCGTGACTCGGACGGGCGATCGAACTTCGGTCGAAACTCTATGACACCCCCCGAGTAGAACGAAGAATATGACGTTGCTCAGCGCCCGTTGCCCCAGTTGCCGTCGCGCTGTGGTTGGTGCATGTTGTTCGTGTTGGCCATTGGCGGAACCGGCACCGATATCGGCAGGTGGTCGAGCTGCGCTGAGCTTCGACGGAGTCGCCCACGACATGATCGTCGGCCTCAAATACTTCAACGCACGGACCGTCGTCCGACCGCTCGGCGACCGCATCGCCGCGCTCGTCGTCGCCAACCAGATCGATGTCGTCACGTGGGCGCCGACCAGTGCGAGGAGACTGCGCCGCCGTGGCTACGACCAGGCGGAACTGCTCGCACGGGCTGTCGCCAGGCAACTCGACCGTCCGTGCAGACCGCTGCTGCGCCGGTCGCACCGTGGGCCGACGCAGACCGGCCGCAGCCGATTCGATCGCCAACACAGCCCACCGGAATTCCGTGCACGCCGGCTGTGGCGTGCAGAGCGTGTGCTCGTCATCGACGACGTGCTGACGACAGGTGCAACGCTGAGATCGGCGGCTGCCGCTTTGCGCTCGGCCGGGGCATCCTCGGTCATTGCCCGTGCCGCTGCGGCGACCCCGTGAATTTCGACTCACTCGTGCACAAGTGAGATAGATCGGTCCACCGATGGGAGGACGACATCGCTGTGACGAAGGACCCGGGTTCCCGTAACGATCGCTCCGGCGCGTATCGGTATCGTCGAGACACGTGCTTCCGGCTGGGCTCCGACCCCTACGACATCGTACTTTTTCACTTTTCTGGGGTGCTGGGGCAGCATCGGACATCGGCACCTGGGTGCAATTGGCGGCGATCGGATCGCTCGTCGCAGCGTCGAGCGGCAGTTCTTTGGCGATCGCCATGGTGGCAGCGGCAACGTTCGCTCCCCAGGGAATCTGCTCGCCGCTCGGTGGTCTGCTGGCGGACCGATTCGAGCGTCGCCGCGTCTTCCTGACGACCCTCGGTGCGCAGGCGGTCCTCACCTCGTTGATCGCTGTGATGGTCGCCCTCGGCGTCCGCAGCGCGATGGCCCTCAGCCTGATGGTCCTGTTACAGAGCAGCGCCGGTGCGCTCGGTGGTCCATCCCTGCAGGCGATACTGCCCGACCTCGTCGACCCCGATGAACTCGGCGCTGCGGTCGCTCTCGGCGTGACCAGTTGGAATTCTGGCCGGATCGTCGGGCCATTGCTCGCCACCCTGCTCGTGCCGATCGGCACCCAATGGGCGGTCGCCGCCAACGCCGCGAGCTTCTACGTACTGTGGATCGCGATCGTCTGTTGCCGGCGTCGGTTCCAGCCGTCGACGCACGCCTGGACATCGTTCACCGGCGAACTCGTCGCCGGCGTCAGGGCGCTGCGACGCAGTAGCGGCTGCATGGCCGCAGTGCTGACGATCTGCGTGATCTCGGTGACGGCCAACCCGTTCATCGGCATCATCCCGGCGACATCACGCGCCCTGGTGACCCGCAACGGAGGCATCGCCACCGACGCCAACGTCAGTTCGATCGTCGGCCGCCTGTTATCAGCGCAAGGCATCGGAGCCATCCTCGGGTCGCTGCTGGTCGCCAACCTGCTACGCCGGTACCGCCCCTCGATCATCATCAGCACCGCCCTGACCTCACTCGCCGCCTTCGCCGCATTGCACCAATACGCGCCGACCTGGTTGTTGACGGCGATGTGCATCTTCGTCCTCGGCGGATCGATGGCGATGTTGCAGAGCGTCCTCGGCACCGTCGTGCAACGCGACGCCTCGCCGGCACACCGCGGCCGTATCCTGTCGTGGTACCAGGGGCTCAACGGCTTCTGCTACGGCGTCGGCCTGCTGATCATGGGCTGGACGGCAGACCATTACGGTCTGCGCCCGACGTTCATCGCTGCCGGTCTTGCGCTCGCCATCTTCGTAGTGCTTGCTCGCCGGTCCGATGTATGGGCGGATGCAATGGACGGCGAACTCGCCGTTGCCCCTGAACCCGTGGTCGTTGCCGCACTGTCCTGAACATTTCAGACGGTTGGTTGCAGACGTCGGTCGTTCGTACCGAGCGGAAACGCAGCGAACGGCGGGTGCTGCGTTGCGCGAACGACCGAGCCACTGCAGCCGCCGTCACCCGGATCGAGCCCGCCGTCCCCTTCTCCGCCGTCAGGCTGGCAGCCCATACCCCTGCCCGTATCGGTTCCGCGGCCGGCGTCGGGTGCCAACGCGGCAAGCCCGATCACCTCTCGGCGTCTTCGACCTTCAACAGTTCGCGACGGCCGCTGTGGCGGGCGTGGTTGCAGGCGTGGTTCTTGCAGGTGTCGTCGTTGCCGTTCTCATCGCCGTCGGGGCGATGCGCGTCGGCTCCGCCGACTCGTCGAAGGCGAAGGTCGACACGAAGGCGATCGTTCTTCCGGACGGACTCGGTGGATTCCAGGACACGGTCGCTGCCTCAACGGCAAAGGGAGGATCGCCTGCGAACATCGCCAAGCTCAAGGCGCGGCTCGACAAGGTTGCGAGCCTGACGACCGACGCCTATGAGCAGGCGTACGGGGGAGCTGCAGCTGCCGTTCGCGCCTACAGCGACGCCAGTCTGGAGCATTCCGCAACTGTGATCGCCGTTCGAGCGTCCGCTCCAGGACTTACGGACGGCGTGGTCCAGGATGCGGAAAGCCTTGGATTGGCGGTGCCGTTCGAAGCAATCGGTCAGTTCGGCGACGTGTCCTGCACCGTCCACCAGCCAAGACCGTGCCTGCAGGCCAGGCCGTCGACCCGAACGATGCCGTCTACTCGTTCTGCGAGCGTACGGGACCCGGTTTGACGGCGGTCGGCACCGGCAGCGGCTTCAACGGTGAGTCAGGCCGCAAGCAGATCACTGGCCTCGTCGACGCAGCCTGCGACGCCGTCTCCAAGGCCTGATTACCTGTGCCTGACCATCTGTGCCTGACCATCTGTGCCTGATCAGCGGCGGCAATTCGGCGGCAATTCGGCGAGCAGAGCGGATCCGAGGTTCAGCGAACACCGTCCGCCCCGATGTGGACAATTCGCAGTCCGGGACATTGGCGGCGTTGATCACGCCACGCAGCTTGGCGACTTCGTGTTCGAGACTGCGGGCGTACGTTGCCGCAATGTCCGCAGACGCACGCAGGAGATCGTTGGTGTACAGCATGCTGCTGGCAACCTCCTCGGCGCGCTCGAAGCTCGATCGACGTGCGTCGACGTCGTCGCCGAGTTGGTCGAGCCAGGGAAATGGCGGCAATCCGTCGCCGTGGAAGACAAGCGGAAAAAGCGGTCCCGTCAACAGCCCTCTCATGCGCCGTCCATCAGACAGGCGGTGAAAGCACGTCTCGGTGCCGATGACGGATTGACGCCTGATCGGTGTATCAGCCAGTTGTGCAGCACCACTGCGTGTCCGGGCTGAAGGACGAGTGGCAGGACGAGCCCGAGAATTGTTGCCTGACGTCGAGGACCTGGCCGGCATCGGGCGTGCCAGAGGCCGCAGAGAGGGCGGGCGAAGGCTCCGGTAGGATAGATCACCGTGGGCATTCTCGATCGTATTCTCCGGGCTGGTGAAGGCCGCAAGGTCAAGGCACTGTCGGGTCTTGTTCCTGAAGTGAATGCATACGAGGCCGAGTACAAGAAGTTGTCCGACGCAGCGTTGCAGGCCAAGACCGGTGAGTTCCGTGGGCGCATCGAGCGTGGCGAGAGTCTCGACGAGCTGCTGCCAGAGGCGTTCGCCACCACTCGCGAAGCTGCAGACCGGGTGATCGGCCAGCGCCACTACGACGTGCAACTGCTCGGCGGCGCGGCGCTGCACTTCGGCTGGGTCGCCGAGATGAAGACCGGCGAGGGCAAGACGCTCGTCTCGACGCTGCCCGCATACCTCAACGGTCTGACCGGCAAGGGCATGCACGTGATCACGGTCAACGACTACCTCGCCAGTTTCCACCGCGAATGGATGGGACGCATCCACCAGTGGCTCGGGCTGTCCGTCGGACTCGTCGTACCTGGTCGTCGTGAGGACCCAGCGCTGAAGCGTGAGGACTACGCCGCCGATATCACCTATGGCACGAACAACGAATTCGGCTTCGACTACCTACGAGACAACATGGCCCAACGGCTCGAGGACAAGGTCCAGCGTGGGCATGCCTATGCGATCATCGACGAGGTCGACTCGATCCTCATCGACGAGGCCCGCACCCCGCTGATCATCTCCGGCCGCGTCGGCGACGCCGCCAAGCTGTATTACCGATTTGCCTCGATCGTCCGCTCGCTCAAACGCGACATCGACTACGAGGTCGAGGAGGACAAGAAGATCGTCGTCCCCACAGACGACGGTATCGACAAGGTCGAAATGGCCCTCGGCGTCGCCAACCTGTACGACGAGGTGCAGCAGGACCTCGTTCACCAGCTACAAGCGGCACTGAAGGCCAAGGAGCTGTACCGGCGCGACAAGGAATACATCGTCGCCGGCGGCGAGGTCAAGATCGTCGACGAGTTCACCGGCCGCATCCTCGAAGGTCGTCGCTGGAGCGAGGGCCTGCACCAGGCCGTCGAAGCCAAAGAGGGCGTGAAGATCAAGGAAGAGAACCAGACGCTCGCCACGATCACACTGCAGAACTACTTCCGTATGTACGAGAAGTTGTCCGGCATGACCGGTACGGCGCAGACCGAAGCAGCCGAACTGATGAACACCTACGGCCTGCAGGTCGTGCCGGTGCCGACGAACCGCGAGATGGTGCGCGCCGACCAGGCCGACCTCATCTACAAGACCGAGGAAGCCAAGTTCGGCGCCGTCGTCGACGACATCGTCGAGCGCGTCGACCGGGGCCAGCCGGTCCTCGTCGGTACGGTCAGCGTCGAGAAGAGCGAGTACCTGTCGCGCCTGCTCGACAAGCGAGGGGTGCCGCACGAAGTCCTCAACGCCAAGCAGCACTTCCGCGAGGCGGAGATCATCACCCAGGCCGGCCAACTCGGCAAGGTCACCGTGGCCACCAACATGGCAGGCCGCGGCGTCGACATCCTGCTCGGTGGCAACCCGGAGAACCTCGCCAAACAGGACATCGTCCGCGAAGGCCTCGACCCTGAGTCGGATGAGGGCAAGGCGTTGTACGCCAGCCTGCTGGCGCAGTACAACAAGGACTGCAAGGCAGAAGGCGACGAGGTCCGCAAGCTCGGCGGGCTGTACGTCATTGGTTCCGAGCGTCACGAGAGCCGTCGTATCGACAACCAGTTGCGTGGTCGTTCCGGCCGTCAGGGCGATCCCGGCGAGAGCCGTTTCTACCTGAGCCTCGACGACGAACTGATGCGCCTGTTCGCCACCGGCGCGCTCAGCTGGGTCATGGGTCGCGCACTTCCCGATGACGAGGCGATCGAGGCGAAGATGGTCTCCAAGGCGATCGAACGTGCGCAGTCGACCGTCGAGCAACGCAATGCCGAGATCCGCAAGAACGTCCTCAAGTACGACGAGGTCATGAACGAGCAGCGCAAGGTGATCTACCAGCGCCGCGATCAGATCCTCGAAGGCTTCGACCTCAAGAGCGCGGCGATGGAATACCTCGCCACGGGTATCGACAACCTCATCAATCGTCACTGTGTCAGTGACGTCGAAGAGGAATGGGATCTCGACGGCCTGTCCAGCGAACTGACGTCGTACTATCCGACGACGATCACGCCGGAGCAGCTCGACGACGCCGGCACGACCGACAAGATGTACGGCCTGGTAATGGCAGAGGCGACGGCCTACTACAACAAGCGCGAGGAAGACTTCACCCCCGAGGTGATGCGTCAGGTCGAGCGGCACGTCATGCTGCAGATGATCGATCAGCGCTGGCGTGAGCACCTGCAGGAGATGGATTACCTGCAGGAGGGCATCAACCTGCGGGCGATGGGCCAGAAGGACCCGCTCGTCGAATGGCAGCGTGAAGGCTTCGAGATGTTCGGCCAACTGATGAAGACGATTGCCGACGATTTCGTCCGCTACATCATGCATGTCGAAGTCGTCGTCAACGAGCCGGAGACGGCGACAGTCGTCAAGAACCTGACGACGTCCTCTGCCGACGACGTCAATTCCAACGGGTTTGCGGCCGCCGCCCAAGCGGCCGCCGCCGCCGGTGAAATCGACCCGGAACTCGCCGCTACAGCTGCGGCCCCCGCCTCGACCAAGCAGCAGACCGTCGTCAAGAGCGAGTTCGACAAGACTCCGCGCAATGCGCCGTGCCCGTGCGGCTCCGGCAAGAAGTACAAGTTGTGCCACGGCGCAACCAACCCCTGACAACCAATGCGTGACTTCACCGACGACCTGCGCGCGCTGCGCGCCCGGCTACAGGAAGCCGAAAGTTATCTGAAGATCGAGCCGGCGCGGGCCGAGCTGAAAGAACTCGAGGTCGAGGTTGCCAACCCGACGCTGTGGGATGACCAGGACCGGGCGAAGAAGATCAACGGCCAGTACGCCAACGTCAAAGGTGACATCGAGGACTTCGACTCTCTGTCGCAGGACATGGAGGATGTCGAGGTGCTGCACGACCTCGCCCGCGAAGTCGATGACGCCTCGCAGGAGGCCGACATTGCCGAAGCTGCAACATCGATCGGTGCCCGTCTCGGCGCGCTCGAACTGCGCAGCCTGTTCACGGGACCGCACGACGAGGCCGATGCCATCGTCCAGATCAATGCCAAAGATGGCGGCGTCGATGCCCAGGACTGGGCCAACATGCTGCTGCGGATGTACACGCGCTGGGCCGAGCGCCGCGGCGGTCTGGAACTCGAAGTCGAAGGCGTCTCCGAGGGTGCAGAGGCCGGCATCATGTCCGCCGAATTCACGCTCAAGGGCCGTTACGCCTTCGGTCTGATGTCGGCCGAACGCGGGACCCATCGGCTCGTGCGGATCAGCCCGTTCGACAACCAGGGTCGCCGTCAGACGAGCTTCGCGACGGTACAGGTGTGGCCGGTGCTGGACGATGTCGACGTCGAGATCAACGAATCCGACGTGCGCATGGAGGTCTTCAGGGCATCCGGAGCCGGTGGCCAGCACATCAACAAAACGTCGTCCGCCGTCCGCCTGATCCACGAACCGACGGGCATGGTGTCGACATCGCAGGAGCAGCGCAGTCAGCTGCAGAACCGCGAACATGCGATGAACCGTCTCAAAGCGATGGTCGCTGCGAAGATCGAAGAAGAGCGCGAGGTCGAACTGGCGGCGATAGCCGGCCGTACTGCACAGGTCGGCTGGGGTAGCCAGATCCGTAGCTATGTGTTGCAGCCGTTCCAATTGGTCAAGGATCTGCGTAGCGACTACGAGGTCGGCAATGCGGCACCGGTCCTCGATGGTGACATCGACCAGTTCATGGAGGCCTATCTCCGCTGGAAGCGCAAGACCGCCGACGAGCCGGAGAGCTGAGCTCGCCCGCAGCCGATGGTGGTCGGCCAGACCAATTTTCGGCATGACGTGGAGTGAAACCACAAACGCGGAACGTCATCATTTCGTAACGTGAGTGCCGCCGACTCGCCGTTATCGCTCGCTTGTCAACGGTATGAGTATTCATGCGGTCACCGACGGCGGCGAAGGCTGTCGGACGGGTCACCTATCTGATGACGCCGAGCCCGCAGATGGGCTTCACCGGCTCGCCGGCAGCCTGCAGTCCTGGCACGACCGACCCGGCTTATCGCACTGCAGAACTGACTCGGATCAATGCGCTACCGGCGATCGCCCGGTGTTCCCCCAACGGTGACCGAAAATGCCAACTGGTCTGCTGATGCGCAGTCGGCGGCGATGATGATGGCGGCGAACAACGCCATCACCCACACGCCGCCGAGTTCGTGCGCGTGCTACTCGGCGACGAACGCGGCAACCGCCGGTCGCAGCAATCTCGGCAGGGGCATCGCCGGACCGGACGCGGTCAGCGGATACGTCAGCGATCCCGGTCAGGTCACCAACGAGGTTGGTCACAGCGCCGGATTGTTCTGGCCGTCGTTGACGACGGTCGGTGTCGGCGATGCGTTGTCGGCTGGCAACCGCCCGTACAACGTTATGAAGTATCTGACGGCACCGAACACGACGAACCCTCGGGCGCCCGTTCGCGACGCGAGCGGCTATGTCAGTTGGCCGACGTGCAATACGGCATTCCCATACGAACTGCTGTCGGAGGGTTCGCGTGGTCGATCGGCAAGCCGGGGCTCGACAGGAGTTCGGCAACGGTGTCGGTCACCAAGAACGGCGTGGCGCTCGGCGCGACCTGGGGATCGCACCGTGACGCCAGCGTGATGCCAGAGCAGCAGTCGAGCTTCATGGTGGCGAACTCGAATCTACGACCGGCCAGCGGTACCACCGACTCGTATACCTACTCGATCACCGGAGCGACGATGTCAGGCACTGTGACCGATATCAGCTGCTCGTTCCACGTCATCAACGCTGATGCGCCGACATCCGTCCCTGCGGCCACGCCGCTCGCGCTCACCCAACCGGCTGGGTCTGTCGACCATTTCACCCGCACATGGGTCCGAACTCGATCGGCAACCCGGAGAAGTTCTGGATCGTCGCCAGCCAGGTGTGGCAGGCCTACTGGACCGGTTCGGCCTGGTCGCCAGATGCTCCGCTCGGAGGTCCGGCGGTCGGGATCCGTTCGGCGGAGGTCGGTTTCGAAGACAACTATCTGAACAACGCCGAGCTCTATGTGGTCGGCTCCGAAGGCGACGTCTATCACGATTTCGCCACGCCAGGCTATGGAGCCGGTTGGTCTGGGTGGTCGACACTCTCGCACCCTGGCGGAGTCACAATTGTCGGCGAAGCCTCAGTCGGACGCAACGACGCGGGCAATGAGGAGCTGTTCGTCCTCGGCTCCGACGGAATGACCTACCACTCCTTCTCGACTCCGGGACTCGGCAGCCGGCTGGTCGACATGGTCGTCGCTCGCTGCGCCGGCCGTCGGCATCGTCGGGGACGTGCATGCCGGTCGAAACGATCAGAACAATCAGGAGATGTTCGTGCTCGGCAGGGACGGGCAGGTCTATCACTCGTACTCGACGCCGGGGCATGGCAGTGGCTGGTCGGCATGGGGAGCACTCGGCGGAGTCGGCTCAGCGCAGGGCGATGTCGCCGTGTGGAGGACCCGGTCGAACAACCAGCAACTGTCCATGGTCGGTGCCGACAACGCCATCTGGTCCAACACGGCCACCCCGGGCATCGGCTCCGGGTGGGATGGATGGAAGCGGATCGGCGGCCCGGCAGGTGTCACGCTGCAACATTTCATCGGTCTCGACGACGCCAAGATCGTCGGGCAGATGCGAGTGTGGGTCATCGACAGCACAAGCCACTACTGGACGATCGAGCAGACGACTTTCGGTCCGTGGGTGGCCTGGTCCGCTTCGGCGAACTGAGTCCACCTGGTCGCCATTCTGGCGGTAGACGGGCCGCAGAAGTCACGGTCTCCTCTATTATTACAGTCGCGTGACGTCCCATGAACGGCAGCTTCGGTTAGATTGTGACGTCCGCACCCGCAGCGTCGGCCCTCTTCGCCGCCTCCCTCGGAGCGGCGCGCCGACAGGAAAGCTCGCATGATTCGTCTCGACAACGTGACCAAGCAGTACACCACCGAGGTAACGGCTGTGCGCGACGCCAGCTTCGACATCCCCAAGGGTGAATTCGTTTTCCTCGTGGGTGCCTCTGGTTCTGGCAAGTCGACGCTGCTGCGGTTGCTCAACCGCCAGGAACGGCCAGAGCGCGGCTCGGTCTTCGTCGCCGGCCAGGACCTCAACGCGATGGCCGACTCGAAGGTGCCGTTCCTGCGGCGCAACATCGGCAACATCTTCCAGGACTACAAACTGCTGCTCAACAAGACAGTCTTCGAGAACGTCGCCTTCACCCTCGAGGTGATCGGCCGCCCGAACCACGTCATCAAGCAACAGGTTCCGGCAGTGCTCGAACTCGTCCAATTGCATGGCAAGGAAGACCGCTTCCCCCATCAACTCTCCGGCGGTGAACAGCAGCGTGTGTCCATTGCCCGTGCATTCGTCAACCGCCCGCTGATCATGCTGGCCGACGAGCCGACCGGCAACCTCGACCCATCGACCGGCGAGGGCATCATGCGCCTGCTCGACCGCATCAACAAGACCGGTACGACCGTCGTGATGGCGACGCACGATCAGCGCATCGTCAACATGATGCGCCGCCGAGTCATCCAACTCGATCGCGGCGTCATCATTCGTGACCAGGTCCGTGGGGTCTACGAATGAGGCGCTGGCCGTTCCTAGTGAAGGTTTGTGCGAATAGATGTTGACCCGTATCACGTACGCCCTTCGAGAGACGTGGGCCAGCTTCAAGCGCAACGTCACCCTGAGCGCCGCATCGATCGTCACGGCTGCTGTCGCTCTGCTGCTCGCCGGTTCGACGCTGCTCATCCAGAAGGCGTTCAGCAACCTCCTCATCCAATGGCAGGGAGGCGTCGAGATGATCGTCTTCATGAAGGCCGGAACGGCTCCCGAGCAGATTGCCAGCGTCAAGCAGGAGATCGTTGATGCGGGCGTCGCTGCGCCTGATGGCATCAGCACACTCGACCAGCAGCAGACCTATGACCAAGCGAAGGTCGTCCTTGCCGGCCAGACGACACTGCTCAACGCCCTGACCCCGACCAGCATGTACTCGGAGATCCGCGTCACGCCGGCCAAGGGCCAACAGGACCGCCTTCCAGACCTCAAGACGCAGATCGAGATCGAACCGAATGTCAGCAAGGTCGGTTTGGCGACGGATGCGATCCTTGTGTATCGACGATTGTCGAGTTTCGTTCGAGGGGTCACGATCGTGTTGTCATCGGTGCTGTTGATGGTCGCGGTACTGCTGATCTGGAACACGATCCGCACGGCGATGTTTGCGAGGCGTCGAGAAATCGAGGTCATGAAACTCGTCGGTGCGACCAACTGGTTCATCCGAATACCGTTCATGCTCGAAGGGCTGTTGCAGGGACTGATCGGTTCGGTGGTCTCGTGTATCGGCCTCGTCGCGGCCAACTCACTGTGGACGAACAACCTCAACGGCATCGCCCACGACACCAAGTCGAGCGAGACGATCTCGCTGCTGGCGCTGCGCGTCGACAGCGGTTACCTCCAAGGCATCATGGTGATCGTCGTGATCATCGGCATGGCAGCAGGTGCCATCGGCGCCGGTGTCGCCGCCAGTCGCTTCCTCGACGTCTGATTTGCCTGCTCCCGACACAGAGATGATGTTGGGGTGACACAGGTCCGAACTTCGAGACGCGCTGGGGATCCACCCTGGAACCGATGTGCAGTTCGAAGCGCAGGGTGCAGTTCGAAGCGCAGGGTGCAGCAATTGTCGTACGGAAAGTGGAGGGTGGACAGACCCGGGGTGCTCGGTTGGCGGATCGCTTGCGCGGTCGGGGCGATGTCCGGATGACGACGGACGAGATCATGGCGCTCACTCGACAGGACTGATCGAATGGCGACGGGAACGCTGGTCGATGCAAACGTCCTCCTCGATGTGCTGAAGCAGGACGCCACCTGGCTGACGTGGTCGCTACACGCGCTGGCGCAAGCGGCGGACGCCGCACCGCTGGTGATCAACCCGATTGTCTTCGCCGAGGTATCTGTTCGCTTCACGCGTATCGAAGATCTGGACGAGTCGCTGCCGGCACACGACTTCAGGCGAGCGCAGTTGCCATGGGAAGCCGCCTTCCTTGCGGGCAAAGCGTTCGTGCGCTACCGACGTTCTGGCGGTACCAGAACATCGACCTTGCCGGACTTCTACATCGGAGCGCACGCGGCGATCGACGAACTCACGCTGCTGACCCGCAATGCGACGCGCTACCGAACGTACTTCCCAACTGTCGAACTCATCTCGCCGTCGGGAGTGGGCTGAATTGCGGCGAGCGTCGAGTTCCGGTGCTGGCCAGTCGGAGACGGCTGTCTAGGTTCGGGGCATGACGTATGAACAGATTGCTTACGAGGTTGCCGACAATGTGGCGACCATCACGCTCGACCGCCCTGAGCGCCTGAACGCCTTTACCTCTCGGATGATGCACGAGTTGATCGACGCCTTCGATCACAGTGACGCCGACGATGAGGTCCGGGCAGTCGTGGTGACCGGTCGTGGACGAGGGTTCTGCGCCGGTGCCGACCTCGGAGGCGGTGCGGAGACATTCGCCCACGGCGGCAGCGATGTCAGCAATGACAGCGGAGTGATTCGCGACGGCGGTGGCATCCTGACCCTCCGCATCTACAACAGCCTCAAGCCGGTCATCGCCGCAATCAACGGAGCGGCCGTCGGCGTCGGCGTGACGATGACATTGCCGATGGACATCCGCATGGTCAGCACCGGTGCGAAGATCGGTTTCGTCTTCAACCGTCGCGGCATCAACCCAGAGGCCTGTTCGTCTTGGTTCCTCCCGCGCCTCGTCGGCATGCAGACCGCAGCCGAATGGGTATACACCGGTCGCCTGCTGACCGCCGACGACGTCGTCGCCGGCGGACTTGCCCGCAGCGCACATGGGCCGGAAGAACTGCTGCCGGCTGCGTACTCCCTCGCCAAGGAGATCGCTGAGAACTGCGCACCGGTATCGGTCACGCTCAGCCGTCAGCTGATGTGGCGCATGCTCACTGCCGACCATCCAATGGAAGCGCACCGTGCCGACAGCCGGGCGATCAACTCGCGCGGCAAGAGCGCCGACGCCGCCGAGGGAGTGACGAGCTTCCTCGAAAAACGCCCGGCGGTGTTCCCACTTGGCGTCAGCGACAACCTGCCGGATGTCTTTCCCGACTGGCTCGAACCCGAATTCCATTAGTTTCCACACCCGTCCGATCGACATGGGTGCGGCACGGGTCCGACAGCCGCCGCCACGCCGGCCGGGGTTGTCAGTCGGTGGTGCGGAGGCGGAATTTGCGCAGGGCGAGCGGCATGGCGATGACCAGCAGCAGCATGCACCACAGCAGCGCAGACGCGACCTCATGGTCGAGGATCCATGAATGCTTGGTGGTCGGTGCGGTCGGGTTGCCGAAGAGCTCCCGCAGGGCGGCGACGACGATGCTGACCGGGTTGTAGGCGGCGATCGTCTGCAGCACGTTTGGCAGGGTGGACAGCGGGACGAAGGCGTTACTCATGAACGTCAGCGGGAACACGACGACGAAGGCCACGCCCATCACTGCGTCTGGGGTGCGGACGGAGAGGCCGATCAATGTGCCCACCGAGATCATCGCTGCGGCGAACAGCAGCAGCAGCAGATAGGCGCCGACGACATGCGTGACGCTCTGATGTGTGCGCCATCCGACGATGAGGCCGGTGCCCGACAGGATGCTGATCGCCAGCGCCAGCCCGAGCATCTCGGCGATGAAATGGCCGAGTAGGTATGCGGCTCGTGACGACGGCAGCGAGCGGAATCGGTCGATGACCCCCTCGGTGAGGTCGGTGGCGATCGACGAAGCCGGGCCGACGAGGCCGAAGGCGACGGACTGCACGAGAATGCCGCCGATCAAGTACTCGCGATAGTTGCTGCCCGGCACGCTGATCGCTCCGCCGAACACGTAGGCGAACAACAGCACGAACATGATCGGCTGGATCGTGACGTCGAGCAGCTTCTCGGGCAGTTGACGGATGTGTGCCAGATTCCGTTTCGTGAAGACGATCGAGTCGGCGAACAGATGGCTCTTGACGCGATTCGGCGACCGTGAGGTGGAAACGGCGATGGCACTCATCGGGAGGGCTCCTGGGAAACGAGGGTGTTGGTGAGGTCTGCCGCGTCGTTCGGAATGTCAGTTTCCGGTGCGGCGGTCGGGCTGGTGAGCGTCAGGAAGACGTCGTCCAGCGTGGTCTGGCGGCGGTTGATGTCGACGACGTCGACGCCGGCGTGATCGAGGGCCCGCAAGACATCGAGGAACTTGACACCCTCGATCAGCGGCACGGTGACCTGTAGATTTGCAGCGTCGACGCTGGGATCAGCGGAGGCGAACGGCGCCAGTGCAGAGCGGGTGATGTCGATCTCGTGGGATTGGCTGACGGTGACTTCGACGCGGTCGCCACCGATCTTCGCCTTGAGCTCCTCGGGAGAGCCGGCGGCCACCTCGCGGCCGTGGTCGAGGACGACGATGTGATCGGCGAGACGGTCTGCCTCCTCCAGGTATTGCGTCGTCAGCAGCACGGTTGCACCCTCGGCAACGAGTTCTCGCAGAAAGTCCCACAGATCGTTGCGGCTGCGGGGGTCGAGGCCCGTCGTCGGCTCGTCGAGGAAGATGACCTCTGGCGAGGCGACGAGGCTGGCCGCGAGGTCCAGACGGCGGCGCATGCCGCCGGAATAGGTCTTCGCCAGGCGATCGGCGGCATCTACGAGGTCGAGTCGGTCGAGTAATTCGCAGGCGCGCTTCTTGGCGGCCTGTGGCGACATGTGGAACAGGCGGCCGACCATCTCGAGGTTCGCCCTGCCGCTCATCAAGCCGTCGACCGTCGATTGCTGGGCGGCAACGCCGATACGCGACCGTACCTCGAGCGGGTGTTTGGTGACGTCGAGGCCGGCGACGAACGCCCGGCCAGTCGTCGGTTTCGACAGCGTCGTGAGGATGCGCAGTGCCGTCGTCTTGCCGGCGCCGTTGTGGCCGAGCAGACCGAGGACGGAGCCTGCCGGTACATGGAGGTCGAGTTCGCGGAGCGCCCAGAGGTCTCCGAATTGCTTGCCGAGGTTGTCGGCGACGAGGCCGGCTTCGGCAGTCGATGAGGGCGATGGTGTCATGTTCATTCCTGTCGTAGGACGTGGAGCGGAGCGAAAAGTCATCGCTGCGGCGATGATGTCCGGAAGTAAGGGCGGGAAAGGAAGGGACCGCGACAGGCTGGTGACGCAGCTGTAGTCGACGGATGGCGTACGATGTACTGGAGTTTCGTACGTGGTACGACGAAGACTAATGGTACGGTGTACGAGATGTCAATGGTTCGCGGAAAGAAAACCGTCATAGCGAGCGATCAGCAGGTGTGGCTGCGCCCGGAGCCAGGCATGCGACGGCCGAAGCACACACGCGAGATGATCGCCGCCGCCGCGTTGCGGATTGCCGATAGCGAGGGCATCGACGCCGTGTCGATGCGTCGAGTCGCAGCCGAACTCGATGCCGGCACGATGACGCTCTACCACTACGTCAGCACGAAGGCCGAACTGCTTGCGCTGCTGTTCGACGCGGTGATCGGAGAACTACTCGTCCGAGAAGCGTTGCCGGACGACTGGCGCAGAGCGATGCAGATGATCGCCCTGCGCACGCGCGACTCGTTGATGGGACACCCGTGGACGCTCGACATTGTCGGGCATACCGGTGGCCTCGGACCGAACGCCGTTCGCCATTTCGAGCAGTCGTTGCAGGCGGTGTCATCGTTCGACGGAACCTTTGCCGACAAGATCAACATCATCGCCCTGGTCGACGAGTACACGTTCGGGTACTGCAAGCGGTGCAGCGGGTTGGAACAAGAACTCCAGGATCAGGGAGCCGTCGACGAGGAGTTTACCTACCTGCGTTCATTGATCGATGCCGGCGACTTTCCGCAGCTCGAAGGCCTATTGCAACTCGGGGACATGGCGACGATGTGGAATCGGTCGATGGAGGCAATGAAGGATCCGGGCCGTTTCGAACGCAACCTCGACCGGTTGCTGGGATCATTCACCCGGCAGTGAACCATTCGGTTCATCTGGGCGGTCGATGCAGATGTCACGAACTCGCCAGGATCGCCATGATCGCCATGATCGCCAAGCGTTTCGGCGCATGGATGATCGGGTCGAGGTCGTCGATCATCGTGACAGCCGACTACGCGTCGCTTCCGCCGCACTGGTGTAGCGCCGCTCGTACCGCACCAAGCCAGCGGTGACGGCCACTCTGGCAAGCATTCGTAGCAAACGTCTGTGGGAGTTATCCCTACCTCGGGTCCGCCGGGCTGCCGGATGGCCGATCGCCCACCGCTGGCATCGAAGTGTCCGAGCCGGAGATCGAGCACTGCTCGGAGTGACACGGAGGATCTGGGCGGAGGGCCGGGTCTGGCAAAACCCTCGGCGACGAGTGCGGGCGTCCGCTGGCAGACTCCTGCCATGAGTTTTGGACAACAATCAGGCCCGCCGGCGTCATCGAAGCAGGTCGCCTATCTTCTGTCGTTACTGAAGAAGGAGGGGTACGAGTCGTTCCGCGACGCCCGCCACACTTACGGGCTGACGCAGCGCCAGGCGGGCGGCAAGTTCGCCGGGCAGGAGGCGTCCGTACTGATCGACCGCCTCCTCGGCAATACGTCCGACGACGATGAGCTGCGTCTCGATCTCGGAGCCAAATCGCTGGTGCCGGCTGACGAGCCGTTGGCCGAATCTGTGGTCGACGCGCAGGCGACCCTCGCCCGTGGCCTGCAGGCCGATGTACTCGCCGACGAGTTGCGCCGCCGCGGTTGGCGGGTCAGCGAACCTGCGTAGTCCTGTCGGTCACGACAGGCCCTTCAACGTCTGAAGCGGTCAGAACCGACGACGGCCCGAGCGGACCCGAAGCGGCTTGAGGCGACCTCGGAACTGCATCCGTGCGATCAAGGTGAACCAGAAAGCGGCAGCAGGAATCGCCAACAGCAGTGCAAGCGCTTCCATCGTCGTCGCGTGCGGCAGCCGTCCGAGAGCGGACAGCGACGCAAGCGTGTCGACGATCGCCAACCATCCGAAGACGAGCATCGCCCAGGTCGGCACCATGTCGGCTCGGGGCCAGACGGTGACGAGCAGGATCGGCAGTGCAAGGACGAAGAGGATCGAACCGAACCTGCCCGAACTCCCCGAGCTGACGACGCCATAGACGAGCGCGCTTGTGAGCACAGCGTTGCCGATCCAGAAGATCAGTCGGCTTCGGGCTTCGTCGTAGGTGACCATCCGACCACCAGCGTACGGCTATCGCGAGCGTTGTTCCAGCCGGTCGCGCAAGAGAATCCGGTAATGACGCTCGTGCTGTTCGATCCAGCCGAGGCGGATGAAGCTGGCGATGGCCTTGTTGACACGTTCGCGGGAGGCACCGACCATGCCGGCGAGCTCTTCCTGGGTGATCGGCAGCACGAATTCCTCGGCACCGTCCGACAGGTCGAGCAGTCGCTTGGCGGTGCGCCCGGTGACGTCGAGGAAGACAGAGTCGGCAACGACCTCGTCCATCGCTCGCAGGCGTCCGGCGAGCAGTTTGGTGACACCCCAGAGCAGCATCGGGTTGGATTGCAGCACTTCCTGCACGGGAGCGTATGGCACGTCGAGGACCGCCGACGGCTCGAGTGCCCTGGCCAGTGCCGATCTCGGCTTGCCGTCGATCAGCCCGAGTTCGCCGAACAGCGAACCCGGTTCCATCAGCGCAAAGACGCTTTCGCGGTTGTCGAAGGACTTGTTGGCGATCGCCACGCGACCACGGGTGACGAGGAAGAGGGAGTGCGGCTCGTCCCCTTCGGAAAACAGCTGATCCCCGCGGACGAGTTTTCGCTCTCGCCCGGAGTGGACGATGGCCCTGAGGGTTGCCTCATCGGCGTCGGCAAAGAAGTCGGTTGCAGCGAGAAGTGCTTCGTATTCCATTTCGCCTAGACCGTACTAGGATCTGAGCCTGTGCCAAAGGCCACACGCGATGTTGTTTGGACAATTGTTGTCGCCGGCGGGTCCGGCAATCGTTTTGGAACCCTGAAACAGTATGAGGAATTGGGTGCTGAACGGGTGATAGACCGCTCCGTCCGTATCGCCAGGGAGTCGAGTGACGGCGTCGTGATCGTCGTTCCCGCAGGTGACGCGGAGCGCGAAGGCGGTGTCGCCGGCGGTGCGACGCGCACCGAGTCGGCCTCCAACGGCTTGGCAGCAGTGCCGGCCGAGGCAACGATCATCTGCGTCCACGACGCCGCCAGGCCACTCGCCGACGCCGCCCTGTACAGCGCCGTCGTGGCAGCAGTCGTCGCCGGGGCAGACGGCGCAATTCCCGGAATCCCGGTGACGGACACGATCAAACGTGTCGATACGGACGGGGTCGTGCACGAGACGCTTGACCGCGCCAGTCTCGTGGCTGTACAGACCCCACAGGCCTTTCGAGCGTCTGTGCTCCGCGCCGCCTACCGACTGGGAGTCGAGGGGACCGACGACGCGTCCCTCGTCGAAACGCTCGGCGGACGGGTGGTCGTCGTCCCCGGCCTGGTCCTCAATCGCAAGATCACCCAGCCGGAAGACCTGACGTGGGCCAGGGCATTGATCGAATCCGGGGCAAGGTAGTGCTCGTCCGCGTTGGGCAAGGGTTCGACATCCACCGCTTCAGCGACGACCCTGAACGCCGGTTGATCCTCGGCGGGTGCCTGTTCGAGGGATGGGGGCTCGAAGGCCACAGCGATGCCGACGTCCCCGCGCATGCCGCAGCCGACGCGCTACTCGGCGCCGCCGGTCTCGGCGATCTCGGGACACACTTCCCCGACACCGACCCGCGGTGGAAGGACGCCAACTCCTTGGACCTACTCCGCCACGTCGTCTCGCTACTGACCGCCGACGGCTGGCAGATCGGCAATGTCGACTGCGCGATCGTCTGCGATGCTCCGAAACTCGCTCCCCGCCGGACGGAGATGGAAGCCAATCTCTCGGCGGCGGCGTCGGGTGCTGCGATCACCGTGAAGGGCCGTCGTGCTGAGGGGCTCGGGGCGCTCGGCCGCCGGGAAGGCATCGCCTGCTGGGCCGTCGCCGTGATCACCAAAGACGCCTGACCGCTCATCGGGTCGCACCGCTCAGTGGGATCGCTTGGTGGAATCGACCCGTAGGCTGGTGCGCTGCGTAGCGGGTGGATCATCGGCTCGTGATCCACGAAGGAAAAGAGAGCGCCATGGCCACTCGACGAGGCGGCAACCAGTCAGGACGATCACCGTCGTCATCTCGCGAAGGTGCCGCCGGCGCCCCGACGGGTCGTGCGAGTGGCGGTGCCCGGCGATCCGGAAGCGCCGGCCGTTCGAGCGGAGCCGGATTCCGTAGTGCCGGCCGTTCGAGCGGAGCCGGATTCCGTAGTGCCGGCGCGTTCGGGCCCCGGCCGTCTGTCGGGGCCGGCGGTGGAGTTCGTCCCGGCTCGCGCCAGTCCATCACGACGATGGGGTTCAAGGACCGCGACCGCGGGCTTGGCGGCGAGCAGGTCGAAGGCCGCCAAGCCGTACGTGAACTGTTGATCGCCGGCAACCGCAAGGTGCGCGAGATCTGGATCGCCAACGACATGGAGGGCAACGAGATCATCGAGGACATCGTCGATCTCGCCCAGGACATGCGCGTGCCGGTGTACGAGTACAGCCGCAAGAAGATCGAAGCCGAAGCGCGTTCTGAGGCGCCGCAGGGCGTGCTTGCCAAGGCGGCGCCGCTGCTCGAAGCGGACATGGGCGAGGTCCTGCGGCCGCGCAACGGCGTCAAGCCATTCCTCGTCGCCGTCGACGGCGTCACCGATCCCGGCAACCTCGGGGCGATGCTGCGTTCGGCAGAAGGTGCAGGCGTGACCGGTGTCGTGTTGCCGAAGCACCGCGCCGTGCACGTGACGCCGACGGTCGCCAAGTCGGCAGCCGGGGCGATCGAACATGTGCCGATGGTGCTCGTCTCCGGTCTGCCGACGGCACTGCGCCAGATCAAGGAGGCCGGCATCTGGATCGTCGGCCTCGATGACGGCGGTGAGCGCACGTTGTTCGAGATGGGCGATCTGGCGACGGACGGCATCTGCATCGTCCTCGGTGCAGAGGGTGCGGGACTGTCGAAGCTCGTGACCGAGCGCTGCGACATGATCGTCGGCATCCCGATGCTCGGTCGCTTGTCGTCGCTGAACGTTTCGGCGGCGACGGCGCTGGCCTGCTACGAAGTGACTCGCCACCGCCTCGCCGCGAACCAGAAACGAAGCTGAGTTCATCTGCTCGCTCGTTCCGAGTGACGACGGCGGACGAGCGCGGCCGACAGCAAACGGGCGATGAACTCCGAGGTCGACGGGCGTGACCTGGGCAATCTTGTTCGTGCGGTGGGCCTATGCTGCGCCCCATGCCAGAGCACACTCCTGCCGCCGTGGCTCAGCGAGTCCTTGCGCTCGTCGATCTGACGGATCTCGGCGAGCACACGACCGACGAGGCAATCGATCGGCTGTGTGAGCGGGCGGTCGGGCCGTTCGGACAGACGGCAGCGGTGTGCGTCTGGCCGCGTTTCGTCCGCAGAGCGGCAGACCGGTTGCAGGGTTCCGGGATGCCGGTCGCCACCGTCGTCAATTTCCCTCACGGAGGCGACGACATCGCTGCCACCGTTGCTGAGGCAGCCGTGGCGGTCACCGACGGTGCAGACGAAGTAGACCTGGTGCTCCCGTACCGTTCGTTCCTCGCCGGAAACGTCGACGCCGCTGCGGCGATGGTCGATGCAGTGCGCGCCTCCTGCCCGGTGGTACTCAAGGTGATCCTCGAAACCGGCGGATATCCGTCCCTCGATTCGATTCGTGATGCAGCGCGGCTTGCCATCGACCACGGTGCCGATTTCGTCAAGACGTCGACGGGTAAAACACAGGTGTCGGCCACCATCGCCGCCTCCGTGATGATGCTCGATGCGATTCGATCGGCGGATCGGCCGGTCGGTTTCAAAGCCTCCGGCGGCATCCGGACAGTCGAAGATGCGTCGCGGTACCTGCTGTTGGCGGACGAGATGATGGGACCTGACTGGGCGACGCCGAGCACCTTCCGGTTCGGGGCGAGTGGCCTGTTGGACGCCCTCGAAACAGCGATCGCCAGGTCGGTCACGGCGCTCCCTGACGCAGTGCACACTGCCGGCGAGTACTGAGGAGTGTCATGCTGACCCAGGAGATCATTCGCCGCAAGCGTGACGGCAAGGCGCTCGATGTTGCCCTGATCGACGAATTCGTGGCCGGCATCACCTCGGGCGATGTCGCCGACGCCCAGGTCGGAGCGTTTGCGATGGCCGTCTTCCTGAAGGGAATGGATACCGAAGAGTGCGTTGCATTGACGCGGGCGATGACGCGCAGCGGAACGCAACTGAAGTGGAACCTCGACAGGCCTGTGCTCGACAAGCACTCGACCGGTGGCGTCGGTGACACGGTCAGCCTGATGCTTGCGCCGATGGTCGCAACCTGCGGCGGTTGCGTACCGATGATCTCCGGACGCGGCTTGGGGCACACGGGTGGCACGTTCGACAAGTTCGAGAGCATTCCCGGCTACCGGGCAGCACCGACGATGGCCGAATTCCGTCGCGTCGTCAAGCGCGTCGGCTGTGCGGTCATCGGGCAGACCGCTGATCTCGCGCCTGCTGACAAGCGGCTGTACGGCGTTCGCGATGTGACGGCGACCGTCGAGAGCATCCCACTGATCACCGCCTCGATCCTCTCGAAGAAGCTTGCGGCCGGCCTCGATGCACTGGTGATGGACGTCAAGGTCGGACGCGGCGCGTTCATGAAGACCGACCGATCGGCGGTGCAGCTGGCGCGCAGTATCACGAGCGTGGCGTCGGGTGCCGGGGTGCCGACGGTTGCATTGTTGACGGACATGGATCAGCCGCTCGGCAGCGCAGCAGGCAACGCCCTCGAAATGGCGTACGCGATCGACTACCTGACCGGGGCAGTACGCGAACCACGGATGCACGCCGTCGTACTGGCGCTGGCGGCCGAAATGCTTGTCGTCGGTCGATTGGCTGAGTCCGACGACGAGGCGCGTGCACGACTGCAGCGATGCCTCGACGACGGCAGCGCCGCAGAGCGGTTCTCGAAGATGGTTGCTGCACTGGGAGGACCTGGCGATCTGCTGAGCGATCCGTGGAAGCACTTGCAGCGCGCACCGGTCGTCGTCGACGTTCAGAGCGATCGTGCCGGTGTCGTTCGCCGGATCGATACACGCGCCGTCGGGTTGGCTGTCGTAGCGTTGGGCGGAGGTCGCACGAGACCGCAGGACCCGATCGATCATGCTGTCGGGATCACTGCGCTCGGAGCAGTCGGCGATGTCGTCGTCACCGGTCAGCCGATCGCCATCGTGCATGCCCGCACCGCGACGGACGCCGAACGTGCGTCTCACGCGATTCTGGACGCCTACGTTTTCGGACGAACGGCTGCCGTTCCGAGGTCGACGATCCGCGAACGAATCACCGCTGACGGCGGCTGACAGTCATTGCCAACGCTGTTGGACCATTGCCCGGCCTACAGGTAGCGTGAGCGGCCTCGCCGGGTTAGCTCAGTTGGTAGAGCACTTGACTTGTAATCATGAGGTCGTGGGTTCGATTCCCACACCCGGCTCCAGAGAATGACCAGCTCAGGGTACCTGCCGAGCGGCGCAAATCGCTCAGCAAAGTCCCAGAAACGGCCTCGTGTCCACGAAGTGTCCACGGATTCACCAGGGACGATGTACTCTCGGGGATGCGAGGAAGCGTCCGCAAGCCGCGAACCTCCGGTGGCACGTGGAGCTACCGGCTGGACCTGGACGTCGACGCGGCAGGTCAACGGTTCCAGAAACAGGTCGGCGGATTCCGCACGAAGAAGGAAGCGCAGACGGCATTGAACGAG
>Ga0123338_10000884_pt1 | contig 29571 bp, 28 predicted proteins | sample grotaG_FD_89793 | JGI IMG/M metagenome (GOLD analysis project Ga0123338, IMG submission 89793) | Glacier valley bacterial and archeal communities from Borup Fiord, Nunavut, Canada, to study Microbial Dark Matter (Phase II) -... | ecosystem: Environmental > Aquatic > Freshwater > Ice > Glacier ...
CCAGCGGCGGCGGATGCCCGGCGCTCGCATATGAAAACGTGTGTTTCTTCGGATCGATCACACCGAAAATTCCGGTCACGATCGACGCCGACTCGTGCAAGAGTAAGAGCTGATTTGCCCGTTGCAACACGAGCGCCGGATTGCTATCGACCATCGCCGAGGCCCGAATCGATTGCCGAACTTCGCCCATGATCACGGCTGCCGTCAAGCCGTGCCCGGTGACATCACCGATGCTGACCGCGATGCATCCATCCGAAAGCGGAAACGCATCGAACCAATCGCCGCCGACTTCCGACTCCGCCGCCGCAGGCGAATAGGCCGAAGAAAATTTGATTCCGTCGAGCACGGGCAGCGAACTCGGCAGCATCGCGCGCTGCAGCGTATCGGCAACGCGATGCTCGCGCTCGAAGAGCTGCGCATTATCGAGCGCAACCGCGGAGCGCAACGCCAAATCCTCGGCGAAAGAAACATCGTCCTCGGAATACGTTCGCCCCGAGACACCATACACGAACGAAATCGTTCCGAGCGTACGCCCCCGCGCGCGCAGCGGCGCGATGATGATCGAAACCGTCTGCGGCCCGTTCAACTCCTCGTAGATCGCACGTTCGTCCGGCGTCGCAACACCCGCAAATTCAGGATCGTACGGATCGACGAGTTGCGCCACGCCCGTCCGCATGACGGAGGGCACGCCGCTCGCCGCGCGCGGATCCAGATGCATCGTACCGACGAGCCGCTGCCCGGCGGATTCGCGAGTCGGATCGCGATGCGCGATCGCCACGGTCTTGATGCGGCCGTTGTCGGCAACCAAATCCACTTTGCACCAGTCCGCAAATCCCGGAATGGGCAAGCGCGCGATCGAGCGCGCAACGGTTTGCGTATTGAGCGACGAGGCAAGCGCGTTCGACGCCTCGGCGATCAACAAACTGCGGTCGGTGATCTTCCGCTGATCGTCGACATCCGTACACGTACCGAACCACTTGACGAGCACGTCATCTACGATAAGCGGCGTCGCTCGCGCAAGCTGCCAGCGATAGGTCCCATCATGCCGCCGCAGCCGGTAGTGATTCTCAAAGGCACGCGGTTCGTCGACGTGCGCTTCCCACGCCGTCTGCAATTCGACGACATCATCGGGATGAACGAGCGTATAGTACCCGACCTCACGAATCTGCGCGTCGCTCAACCCGGTATACCGCTCGGCCGTCCGATTGAAATAGTCGGGCCACCCATCGGGCAGGCAACTCCATAAAATCTCCGGCACGGCATCGGCTAAAAAGCGATAGTGCGTCAACAACTCAGCCCGCTCCGTCTCCGCCTTCACGCGATCGCTCACATCATGAACGAGCGAGAGAATGGTAAGGAGCTGCCCGGCTTCATCGTACGCAGCAGAATTATACCATTCGCAATACAGCACGCGCCCATCGGCAGCAACGTTGCGATTGGAACTCATGACGCGTTCGGTACGTCCGTTCTTCAGAGCAACGTCGATACCACGAACGAGATCGAGATCATCGGCATGAACGAACGCCCAATCCTCAGCCCGCTTCCCGACAACATCGGATTCGGCATACCCAAAGATCGCCTCCGCCTGAGAAGACCAGCGCAACACACGAAAATCCGCACCCCACTCGATCACGGCGAGCGGCGAATTCTCGAGAAGTGTCATAATCCGTTGATCGGTCGGCGAGCCACTACTCCAAAAGACGAGGTCGAATGAAAACAAAGATCGTGCGCATCGCCCTCATCGTCGGCGCAGTCGGCGACATCGGAATCGCACTCTTCTGCTGGTTCTTTCAAAGCCAACTAGGCCCCATCCTCGACGTCCCAACAAAAGACCCCGCCCTAACAACGATCGCCGGCGGCGAATACCTAATCGTAGGCCTACTCTACATCCTCGCCTACCGCGACCTACCAAAATACCGCCCGCTCCTCTGGCTCTTCGCCCTAGACCAACTCCTGGCAATCGCGCTGCCCCTACTCGAGATGAGCCGCGGAAACGCAATCGTCTCCTGGAAAACCCTAGGCCCAATGCCCTTGAACGCAGTCCTCCTGACCCTCTATATGTGGGGATCCCGGCCCCCAACGAAAGAGACCGCTTAGAAAAACCGGCTAAGGAAAATCGTGCCAAAGGGCTGGGCTTGGTGGTGCCGGCGGGGTGTCCAACAATTTTGCGGAGCCCTGAGGGCGGGAGCAAAATTTTGGCAAGTAAGAATTTCACAAGGATGTGAAATTCTGGACGTCCCCACCGGCACCACCAAGCCCAGCCTTACGCCACAATCACCTAAGCAGCAACCAAAGCCACCATATGCTTAACAATCGAGGGATCCCAAACCGTCCCCCCTCCGGCAACAAGATGAACGAGCGCCTCATGCGAACTCATCGCCGTCCGATACGGACGATCGCTGACCATCGCATGATAGCCGTCAGCAACGGCAACGACGCGAGCAGCTAGCGGAATTTCATTACCGCCAAGCCCGCGCGGGTACCCCGACCCATCGAAGTGCTCGTGATGCGCGCCGACGATATACGCGTACTCGAGCAACGAGGGAAAGCGACTGAGGATCGTTTCACCGTGACCCGGATGTTCGCGCATCGTTACCCACTCGGCATCGTCGAGCGCACCGGGCTTGAGTAAGATGCAATCGGGTGTCGCGATTTTGCCGATGTCGTGCAACATGGCGGCAACTTCGATCGCGTCGGCCTGATCCTCACCAAGGCCGATGGCGAGAGCGAGTTTGCGCGCCCACTCGCCGGCGGCAATCGAGTGATCGCACGTCGCGGCGTCACGCGCGGAGAGCATGGCGAGAAGCGCGCCGACGACTTCGCCGTGACGCGCACTTTCACGTTGCCCGATCACGCTCGATCGGCCACTTGTGCGGCAAGCTGCTCCGCGGTAATTTTACGCCAATGGCCGAAATCTGCTGCCGTCATCGGTTGACCGACTCCATATCCTTGCATCCACCGCACTCCATTATCTAAAAGCCAACGCTTTTGAAACGCATTGGCAACGCCTTGCGCGATAATCCGCCAGTCGAACGCGCGCGCCATCGCGATCGCAGCCAAGGCAGCGCCGGTCGAACTCACACGACGCTCCACACCCACGATCAACGAATGATCGAGCTTCACGAAATCGATCGGCAATCGCTCCAGCACCTTGAGCGACGAGACGCCGCCCCCGAACCGGTCGAGCCCAGTTGAGATACCCCGTTCTCGAGCGGCCGCGAAAAACCCGATCGCCGCTTCGACATCTTTCATGACGGCGGTTTCGCCGACTTCGACATTGAGGTGCGTGCTCGTGTAACGCGGGTCGGCCATCAGGCGATCGAGGTCGCCGAGCGCGACTTCGTCGGGCACCGCGATGTTCACGTAGATCTCGACCGCATTGCCTTCGGCCATCCAGCGCACGTTCTGCTGCGCGGTCTCGCCGAGCACCCAGGCGTCGACCAGGGAGATGAGATTCGAGGTACCGAGCGATCCCAAGAACGATTCTGCGGAAAGCAGTCCGTCCGTCGGATGAAGCCAGCGCGCAAGCGCCTCGGCGCCGACGATCTCATCGGTCGTCGCATCGATGACGGGCTGATAGCACACGAGAAATTCGCGGTTCATCATCGCGCCCTGAAGGTCTTGGGTCAGGCGGCGACGCGTTTCGATTCGCTGACGAACGCCCGAATCGAAGAGAAACACGGCATCGCCGCCCGCTTCTTTCGCACGATACATCGCGATGTCGCCGTTGCCGAGCAATTCTTCGGCAGTCGAACCGTCGGCCGGAAAATGCGCGACGCCGATCGAGGCGGAGAGACCGAAGATGTGCCCGTCGACATCGAAAGGCTTGCGCGCGAGCTCCCGCAGCCGCTGCCCGACTTCGTAGGTTTCCTCAAACGACTTCGTCTCAGGAATGATTGCGGTAAATTCATCGCCGCCGAGACGCCCGATGAACTCTTCGCGTCGGAGCGCTTTGCGAAAGCGCGAGCCGAGTTCCGCGAGTACCCGATCGCCGGCGCTGTGCCCGAGCGTATCGTTGACATGCTTGAAGCCGTCGATGTCGACGAAGAGCACGGCGGCGTTGTGGCCGTTGCGCTTGGCCGATGCGATCGTCTGCTCGATCCGATTGAGCAGCGCGAGCCGATTGGGCAGACCCGTGAGGGCATCGTGGAAGGCGAGATTTGCGAAATCGCCGACATCCCGGCGGCGTTCGGCGAACTCGGCAAATATCGTGGCTAGGAAGCTTGCCTCATCGAGGGCCGATTCGTCGAGCCACTGCGACTTCCCGATCGCGCCCCAAAGCGCGAGCACGTACCCGCGTTCTCCCAGTTTTCCAGGCGCGCAGAGGGCGAGATCGCCGTCTTCCTGTGGTGCGACCAACGGGTGGTTGACCGTCACGGTGCGCACGATCAGGGCCGGAATCCGCGCCGGCAGCGCGACGTCGGCGGGGTGCGTGGCGATCACGGCACCCTCGGTGTCGACCTCGATCAGGCTTCCGCGATGAAATCCGAGGAGATCGCAGGCTTCGGTGACGACGGCGTTGCCGAATTCACTCAAATCCACACCCGGCTGAAGCGAGAGCGTCCATAGCGCGGCCAGGCGTCGATTCGCACGCGCCGGTCGTTCGGGCTTCGGACCACCCTCGATCATCCTACCTCCGGGATTGATTGCGGCCGCACGCGGTAGCGGCATCGTAAAGAGCGAAGAGTCACATCGTGAAACCACGCACGACAAACTCTAGCGGTATTCCTATCGAATCTGTTTACGATACGCCCGCGCCGAGTCGTCCCCTTCCCGGAAGCTATCCGTATACACGTGGTATACGACGCGACATGTATCGGGGACGTCTGTGGACGATGCGACAATACGCGGGCTTCGGAACGGCTGCAGAATCGAACGAACGATACCGTTATTTGCTCGCGGCCGGAACGACCGGACTCTCCGTTGCATTCGATCTTCCGACGCAGCTTGGCTATGATTCGGATGCACTCCCAGCACGCGGTGAGGTTGGGAAAGTCGGCGTCGCGATCGACACCATCGACGATATCGAAACGCTCTTCGCCGACATCCCGCTCGAGACCGTTACCGTCTCGATGACGATTAACGCCCCCGCCGCGATCCTGCTTGCGTTCGTACTCGCGGTCGCACGCCGCCGCGGAATCGCTTTTTCCACTCTGGGCGGAACGATCCAGAACGACGTGCTCAAAGAGTATGTGGCCCGCGGAACGTACATCTTTCCGCCGACCCCCTCGATGCGCATGGTGACCGACGTGCTGGCGTATTGCGCCGAACACGTCCCGCTTTGGAACACGATTTCGATCTCCGGCTATCATATCCGCGAGGCCGGCTCGACGGCGCTTCAAGAGATCGCCTTTACGCTCGCCAATGCCAAGGCGTACGTCCACGCAGCGGCTCGCGCCGGAATGGATGTGGACGTGATCGCGCCGCGCATATCGTTCTTTTGGAACGCGCATAACGATTTCTTCGAAGAGGTCGCGAAGTTTCGAGCGGCCCGCGCGATTTGGGCTGAGATCGTCCGCACCGAATTCAACGCGCGCGATCCAAAATCGGAAATGCTGCGCTTTCACACCCAGACCGGTGGCTCGACGCTCACCGCCCAGGAAGCGACGAACAACGTCGTTCGCGTGACGCTTCAGGCATTCGCCGCGGTCCTCGGCGGCACGCAGTCCTTGCATACCAACGGGGCGGATGAAGCGCTCGGACTGCCGACGGCGGAGGCGGCTCGGGTCGCGCTGCGCACGCAGCAAATCATCGCCTACGAAAGCGGCGTGTGCGACGTCGTCGATCCGCTCGCCGGCTCGTACTACGTCGAGGCGCTCACCGATGCGCTCGTTCGTGATGCGAAGGCGCTCATCGCGGAAATCGACGAACGCGGCGGCGCGGTCGCGGTCATCGAGAGCGGCTGGATGCAAGATCAAATTTCCGAATCGTCCTATCGCGCGCAACAGGCGATCGAACGGGGCGATGCGGTCGTCGTTGGCGTCAACAAATTCAACGCAGACGTCGGTGGGGTGCAGATTCCGATCCAGCGCGTCGATGCGCGCGTCGAACGCGATCAAGTCGCGCGGCTCGCGGCTTTTAAAGCAGCGCGAAACGAAGCGCTCGTCCGACAACGGCTCGCCGACGTCCGAAACGCGGCGACGGGGACCGCGAATCTGATGCCGCACTTCATCGAAGCGGTAGATGCGGGGGTGACGCTCGGTGAGATCTGTACGGTGTTGCGCGAGGTCTTCGGCACCCATGTCGCGCGCGCGAGCTTCGCATGATCGACGCACCGATCGATCATATCGCAATCGTCGTTCGCGATCTCGATGCGAGCATCGAGCTCTACACGAAGACACTCGGCTTTCGCGAAGTCTATCGCGAGATCGTTGCCGATCAAGGGATCGAAGCGGTGGGTCTGCGGACGGGTGATGCGATCATCGAGCTCTTGCGACCACTCGATGAAAACTCGGCGATCGCAAAATTCCGCGGCGAGGCCGAAACGAAAATGCATCATACCGCCTATCGCGTTGAGAACATCAGCGCCGAACTCGCGCGACTCAAATCGCTCGGCGTTCGTCTAATCGACGAAGTTCCGCGACCTGGCGCACACGGCAACACGATCGCCTTCTTGCATCCCAAATCCACCGCCGGCGTCTTGATCGAGCTGTGCCAACCCCGCAGCGGACCGGCAACCGGCTAAACGCGCGGTACGAGTCGAACGTCGATCTCCGTCTCAAAGGTCCGATGCCAGGGAAGCGATATCGTGAGCCCGCCGTTACGATACTGCGGATAGACCCGCGCGAGTAGATCGACGGCAAAGGGCCACAAGACGCGGCGATTGTGTCGATCGGTCGCCTCGGCGACATCGGGCAGTAAATACGTATGATCGGGAATTCCGCGTGCGACGAGCGCGTCATTGATGGCGGGGCGAGCGAAGCTGTGAAACGCGTAGTCATCGATGTAGCGGTCGAGTTGGAATTGCGCGTGCGCGCGTGCGTCATACGTGCCGCGGCGTTTTCCGATCGCAACGGCAAGCGCTTCCGGGATGGCGGTGCCGACGGTATTTGCAACCGTGTTCCACGAAGCAAACGACGCGATCGCGCCCGCAAGCCGCGAGTCGATGAGCGACTCTGCCAACCCTCGGCGCTGCGCTTCGTCGTTTTGCAAAAACGTCAAATCCGCAACGGCAACCGCTTTACCGCGTTGTACCTGCGCGCGCATCGCCGAAACGAACGTCGCTTCTTGTTCGGGTGTCGAATCGGCAACTCGCACGAAAAGTGGAATGTCCGCATCACCGTTCACGCGCTGCGCGCCGCTCGCCCGAATGATGCTCCCGACGGTCGTATCGAACGGAGCGAATTCGAGCGGATCGTTATCCGCTCCACCGTTCGCACGGGAATAGATGACGGAGACGGTCGGAACGACCCCCGCTTCGCGCGCGATCTGGGCGGCAACGAGCGTCATGGCAAGTTCGTCGGCACCCGGCTCGATCGAGGCGCGATCGGCGATCGCTAGGCGCGCGACGCTCGCACGTAAGGCGGCCAGATCCTTGAGATGGAGGCCGACGGGACCGGCATCGTCTTGCCCGAGAAGCAAACGATCGTAGGCGCCTTCCGCCGTTTGCCGCAAGAGCCAAAGATCGACCGCGCGATTTCGCGCGCGCGTAGCAAGGTAGGCATCGAGCGTCGCCGATCCGGCTCGAGCACGCAGGGCAGCGGCTTTGGTTCGATCGGCTTGCGTCTGCGGCGGGTCGGGCAGATTTGCGTACTGCTGGATCGCCTCGGTGGGCGGACCGGCCGCGAAAAACGAGGCCGCATCGCCGATCGGCGCGAGACCCGTCGGCGCAAGTCGCATCACCGTTCCAAACACGGCGAACGACGCGTTTGCGTGCGCGGTGCGAATGGCGGCCAGGTCGTTCAAGCGCGAACGTACCAGAAACTCCGGTGCAGTCGGCGTGCGCGAGGCGACCAGTCCGCCATAACCGATCATATCCGTCGAGATGACGAATGCATCAGCCCGCGCGAGCAGCGGATCGCGCAGCCAGCGCAGCAGTGCGTCCGGGTCGCCCGGCGTAAGATACGTGCCGATCAATCCGCGCGGCGGCAGAATCACCCGATCGCCGGCGATCGCAGCGAGCATCTGCGGAAGCTGCGCGGTGACGGGGCGGTCGTCGAGCGGCACGACGACGATGGTCGCGGCGCCCACGCTCGTTGCGCCGAGGAACGCGAGCAGACAGCAAACGAGCGCAGCGATTCTCACCGCCGCGCTCGTTCGCGACCGGGTTTGCGCTTAACTCTTAAAGCCGTAGAGTCCGTGTCCGTTCGGGTCGGCAACGTAGATCTTGTACGCGTGCCGCACGCCGAGCGATTGCGTGAAGATCACATGTACCGGCGTGTTCGGCGTGAGGTTTTTGACCTGCACGCTCTTCCCGTCCTTGTTATTACCGTATTTCGGAAATTGCAAGAACGAAAGGTCGGCGGGCGTGCCGTCGATGCAGTGAACGCGAATGTTGACATCGCTGACGTGCAGGATGTAGCCATGGCAATCTTTATACTTGCCGCCGGCCGGCAACGCGCCTTTCATATCGCCGGCCGAGGCGATCGACGTCGCGCCGATCGCGCAAAGGGTCGCGGCGAAGAAGGCGGCACGTGCGAGGCGAATGGAAGCGATCATGGGCGAAACTCCTCCTGGAAAATCCGGCGTGCGCCTGGTCAGTACTTTCGGTTACCCGCAGCGCTTCGACGACCGAGGGCCGAACTCATGATCGGATGCCGCCGAATGAGCGCAGCGGAACGTCCGGACGTCTTCGCGCTGCTCGCATCGGAGCGCGCGGACCACGTTGCGCTCGGCAAAGCACTCACGCTCTTCGTCGAGCGCGAAGACTTCGGCTTCGTTTGGGTCGCCTTCGCTGATGACGAGTCGATCGTCGCCTGCGTACTCGTGAGCTACGCGATCTCGACGGAGGCCGGCGGGCTCGTTGCGGCTCTCGATGACATCCTCGTCTTGCCAGGAGCGCGCCGAACGGGCATCGGGACCGGCTTGCTCGAGACGCTGGCAACGCACCTTCGAGCGATGGACATCGTCGGAATGCGAGCCAGCGTTCCGCGCGCATCCGGCTTGCAGCGCTTTTTTAGCGCGTGCGGCTTCGCCGTACGTGACGACGAGGGCTACGTCCGAGGGATCGATCCCTAGCAATCCACCTCGGGGTTTTCGTAATCGCCGACGTTCATGTCGATGTACGGCTCGGGCTTCGCATCAGCACTCGCTTCGGCTCGCACGATCCGCACGCACGCGTCTGCGGCTGCCGCAACGATCGCATCCGAGAGCACCCGCGTGTTTGAAGAGCGAAGGCATCGGCGATCGGCCGCGGATACACGTCCGCGCTATGATGACGGATACGGCAAAACGGGGGAGGCGCGCGCATGTATCGTCGGCGGACTCAGCGCGGCGTCGGTGCATGATTTCGCGCTCGGAAATACCGTGGTCGAGCGGGCCGAGCAGCGATCACGCCACGCCGACTACGCACCTCGAGCGCGACGGCAAGGTCGATCGACCGACGCTGGGCTTCTTCAAATCGCCCGCACGGGCCGTCGGGTCAGGATGTTGGTTGTCACCATCCGAACGCTTACATGGTAGCCACGACGATCGCAGAGGCAAGCGGGCGAGTCGTGGTTGACGATACATGCGGCGCCGTTTTCTTGACACCGGCGGGTCATCGCGAACGACGATAACACGTTGTGCGAATCGCGCGAAGGTTGCGGCGTTTGGAGCGCGTGAAACGACCGGCAACGACGCCCGATGCGAAGCTAGGTGGCCGAACGGGCGATCGTAGCGCCGAGTCGGCCGCCGTGTGCGGCGAGCCGACGATCGGCTTCCCTCACCTCGACCTTGAGCTCGTGCATCACGACCGCACGTTTGACGTTGCCACCGGCTGCCGCGAGGAGACTCGCCGCATCGACGTCGGCGCCCAGAATCGCGTGCACCAAACGTTCCGCGCGACGCTTGAGTTTTGCGTTCGTCGCGACGACGTCCACCATCAAATTGCCGTAGACTTTGCCGAGCTGAATCATCGCCGCGCTCGAGATCGCGTTGAGCACGATCTTCTGCGCCGTCCCCGCTTTCAGGCGCGTCGAGCCCGAGATCGGCTCGGGTCCGGTTTCCAACACAATTGCGATATCGGCCGCGCGCACGAGCGCCGCGTCGGGCGCGTTTGCGATACCAACGGTCGTCGCTCCGAGCGCACGAGCAGCCTGCAGCGCAGCGAGCACGAACGGCGCTCCGCCGCTCGCTGAAATGCCGATCACGATATCGCCGGTGGCAAAGGCGTGCGCGAGCGCCGTCCCCGCCTCGGCGTCATCTTCGGCGCCTTCGATCGCACGTCGAATCGCGGCATCCCCGCCCGCGATGTGCGCGCGCACGAGTTCGGGAGAAACGCCGAAGGTGGGCGGCAATTCGGCGGCGTCGAGAACCGCGAGCCGTCCGCTGGTTCCCGCGCCGACATAGTGAACGTGCTTGTGCGCGCGCAGCGCCGTCACGATCGCATCGACAGCCGCCGCGATCCCCGCCGCACTGCGCAGCGCTGCGTCGATCGCTGCACGATTTGCATCGATCAGCGTTTTCACGAGTTCCGTAGTCGGAAGCGTGTCGAGATGCGCGGTCGACGCATCGATTTCTTCGGTTGGCGGAAGCCGTTCGCTCATGCGTCCATGGCGAGGCGAAGCGCGCCGATCGCGGCGTCGTCGGCATTTCGCACGATCGCCGCTCCCGGAATATCCCCGACGATGCGTTGCTCGAGTAAAAAAGTCAACAAGCTGTTTTCGCGCAGCAATCCGCCGGCGAGCGCGACCGGCGGCGATGAGCCGATCAGTCCGGCCTGACGCGCGGCACTCTTGATGAGCTCGCCGAGTTCTTTTGAGGCTTCTTGCACGATCTTGGTCGAGACGCGATTCCCTTTGCTCGCAAAGGCGATGATGCTCGGCGCGAGCGCCGCTACGGCGGCGACGTCGAGTCGCGCAGCGTACATGAAATCGAGCAAGGCCGCGCGATCCTCAACGTGGAGCGAACGGGCGACGAGATCCGTCGTTTCATCGCGCACGGCGCGACCGTCGAGGACGCGGGCATAGAGTTTCGCTGCGGCAAGCCCGATCGAAAACGCGGATCCCTCATCACCCAACAGGAAGCCGAGCCCGCCGACGCGCGCCGTCGTCGCCTCGCCGCGAGCAAGCACGATGGATCCGGTCCCCGCGATGAGCACGATTCCCGGCCCCGTCGGGATCGCGGCCCGTAGCGCGATCTCCGCATCGTCGCCGACGCGTACGATCGCATGCGGAAACGCACTTGCGACCAGCGCTTCGATCGTCTGCGCGATCTCCGGACGCCCCGCACCGGCGGCGCCGATCGAGATCGCGTACGGCTTTTCCTTGTCGCAGACGCGCCGAATGACCGTAATCATTTCGTTCGCCGCGTCGTCGACGCCGAGCGAATTGGCATTCCCGGGACCGCCGCTCTCGCGTCGCGGCATTTCGTCTGCGTACGCGGCGACGGCGACGGTCGACGTGCCACCGGCATCGACACCGACGAATAGGCGCATCATCGACCACTCCCTTGGCACTCGCGCGCGACGCGCGTGAACAGCGATTCGAGATCGTGCGGGGCGATCGAACCGAGCACCCGCGGTCCGCGCGCACCGGTCACCTTGGGCACACCCGCCGCGCGACCGCGCAAACATTCGTACCCCAGCACGGCAAACGCGATCGCTTCACGCGCATCGGGATCGATTCCGAACGCATCGCTCGTCACGATCGCGATCCGCGGCAGCGCGCGCCGCAACCCGTCGAGCAGCGCGAAGTTATGCGCACCACCGCCACCCACGATCAAGCGGGCCGTCGAGCGCGCATAGATCGCAATGGCATCCGCGACCGTACGAATCGTAAGCGCCGTTAGCGTCGCAGCACCGTCGGGAAGCGAGAGCGCGTCGAGCTCCGTACGAAAACGCGCGAGAAAGACCGGACCGAAGCGCTCGCGTCCGGTCGTTTTCGGCGGCGGCTTGGCAAAGTAGCGATCCGCCAGCATCGCTTGCAGCAGCGGTTCGTTGATGCGGCCGGCCCGCGCGTAGTTGCCGTCACGATCGAAGCGCTCGGCTCCGCCCGTCCGATCGACGATGAATGCATCGAGCGTCATATTGCCGGGGCCGGTGTCGAAGGCGACGAGCGGGGAACCCGCTTGGAGCACGCTGACGTTCGCGATGCCGCCGAGATTGAGCGCGACGCGTGGTTCGCCTTCGCTTGCAAAGAGCAGCGCGTCGACGTGCGGCACGAGCGGTGCGCCGTGACCGCCCGCCGCCGTATCGGCGCTGCGGAAATCACTGATCACCGTCGTATCGAATCGCTCGCGGATCCGGAAAGGATCGCCGATTTGCATCGTCACGTGCGCGTCGCCATCGTGGGCGAGCGTCAATCCGTGGGATGCGATGTAATCCGTCCAACGCGTTGCGACGCGCGCAGCCGCATCGGCAAACGCTTCACCGACGAGCGCGTGCAAATGCGCGATCTCCAGCGCCGATGTCGCCTGCGGCGGCATCGCGGCGATGATGCGATCGCGCAGGTCGGTTGAGAACGGCGCGGTTTCGAAGGCTTCGAGCGCGATATCGTAGCGCTCGCCGCGCGGCACCACGCGCACGCGTGCGGCATCGATACCGTCGAGCGACGTCCCCGACATGAGTCCGATTGCGATCATCCGATCGCCTCGATCGCCGCGTCGCACACCGCGGCGCGAACGGCGCGGATATCGACCCGGCCGAAGTGGACTGCGTTCGTCAGGAGCGTCACGGAGCAATCGCGTGCGGGATCGGCCCACACCGATGTCCCGGTGAATCCCGTATGACCGAACGTCGCGCTCGACATGCGTGCGCCGCATGAATTCTCATCGCTCGTCTTGAGCGCCCAGCCCAAACCTCGACGCAGAATCGGATCGTCGGCGGCGAGTTCGACGGCCGCTCGCGCGAGCGGCGGATCGAGCGCGCTGCCTCGTCCGGCAAGCGCCGCAAGGTAGGCATCGGTCAGCCGAGCGACCGCGCGTGCCGATCCGAAGAGTCCGGCGTGGCCGGAAATACCGTTCATCAAATAGGCTTTCTCATCGTGGACGAACCCCTGAACGAGGCCGCGCCAGGCGTCGAACTCCGTTGCCGGAATCGAGCGTCGATCGCGCCCGCGCGTCCCGTAGGCGACATCATCGATCTGAAGCCGCGAGCAAAGCCCCGCCACAACGCTCGCAAGCGACGTCCCCGTCGTTCGTTCGAGAATGAGGCCGAGAGCGATGAAGCCCAGATCGCTGTAGATCACCCGTTCGCCGGGACGGGCGACAAGTTCTGCGGTAAGCGCAAAGGTCCCGACGTTGACATCCAAGAGCGTGCGATAATCGGCACCCGATTGCATGCCCGCGGTATGCGCGAGCAGCATCCGCAAGGTGATCGTTTGGTGTGGTCGACCGCGCCATTCGGGGACGCACGTCACGAGCGGCGCGTCGAGTGCGAGCCGACCACCGGCAACGCATTCCAGTGCGGCGGTCGACACGAAGATTTTGGTGAGCGAGGCAAGGTCGAACACCGTATCGCAAGCGATTCGCAGCGCATCGGGCGCCCTCGTCGTGGTTCCGAAGGTCGCCTCGTACACACACGCTCCGGCGCGTTCCACGCGTATGACGGCGGCGCTATAGCGCACGCCGAGCGAATCCGCAACGATCGCACCGACCTTAGCGAACAGAAGGCATGTCCTCGAGCACGACCGGTACTCGTCCGCGCGCGACCGCCCGTCCGATCATCACATCGGCGAGCCCCTCGATACTGACGCGTTCGTCGCCGTAGATGCACGCGAGATTCTTGGCGGCGGGCACGACCGCAACGTCGTACGGCTCGCGCGCCGAGACGACGATCGCCTCCGGCGCCCGCGCGAGAATCTGAGCGAGCGCCGCGCGCTGTTCGGCAAAGCGGTGCGCGCGCCGTATCATGACGACGAACGTCCGCGGAGCAAGCGCGCGCTGCGAATCGATCAGGGCGAGGAGCAAGTCGACATCATCCGCATCCGGCGCGAGCGGAACGCGCATGATTTCGGCCGCGATTCGCCGCGCGCGCAGCGCGGCGTTGAGCGATGCGTGCTCGTGGTGTTTGCCGGCCGCTCCTTCGTAGGTTTCGCCCTCGAACGAGATCACCGTCACCGGTCGATCCGTTTCGATCGCAAGCGAACCGCGCACGATCGTGACCGCATCGCGCGCAATGGTGATACCCGCATCGCGATCGACGGACGGATAGACGGCGGTTGTCGCGAGCCGCTCGCGCAGACGGCGCACCCGTTCCGCGGCCTCATCCAAGCGCGCTTCCGGCAGTTCTCCCGATTCGACCGCAGCGACGATGGCAGCGACCGCTTCTCGCGCGAGCGCGAGATGGTGTGAGATCACGACACAATCTGCCCCGGCGCGCAGTGCGGCAACCGCTCCCGCGACCGTGCCGACGCGCCGCGCGATCGCGTCCATTTCGAGACAATCGGTGAACGTGACGCCGGTAAAACCGAGTTCGCCGCGCAAGACGCCGGTCAAGAGTCGCGGTGAGAGCGTAGCCGGTACGTCCGCATCGAAAGCGTCGACGACGATATGTGCGCTCATCACGCAGGAGACGGCACGCGTTCGAATCGCCTCCGCGAACGGGAGGAAATCCGTTGCGCGCAAGGTTTCGGCATCAAGCGAAATGCGCGGCAAATCGAGGTGCGAGTCGACGACGGTCGCGCCGTGCCCCGGAAAGTGTTTGATCGTCGCGGCGACGCCTTGCGACTCGAGTCCGCGCGCGAAAGCGCTCGCCATCCGCGCGACGTCGTGCGGATCGCTCCCAAAGGACCGTGCTCCGATGACGGTATTGTCTGCTTCCCGGGCCAAGTCGCCGCACGGCGCAAAATCGAGCGTAATGCCGAACCCCCGCAGATCGGCTCCGACGAGCGCTCCCGCGCGCTCCGCCAGTGCGGCATCGCCGGTCGCCCCGAGCGCCATCATCGCCGGTATCTCGGCAACTCCATCGCGGATGCGCGCGACGCGCCCGCCTTCCTGATCGATCGCGATTAGCGGCGGGACCTCGTCGATTTCACGTAACGCCGCAACGAGTTCGCGTAACGCAGCGGGCGTGCCGACGTTACGCGCAAAGAGAATGATCCCGCCCGGTCGCAGCGCACGCAACTCCTCGAGCGGCGCATCGGCGAGCGCGGCGCCGACGAATCCGGCGCACACGACCATGCGCGCGCGCGCTGCGATATCAGGCGGCAAGCGAACGCTCCGGGTAGCGCCGACCGGCATTATCGAAGAGCCAACTATCGACCAGCGGCGTCCGCACACCGAGTGCGACGTGTTCGCCGATTTGCGGAACGCGTTCGTCGAGCGCGACGATCACCGTTTGCACGCCGATGCCGACGCTGGCGAAGCGAGCCGATCCGATCGTCTCGACGAACCGCACCGTCCCGCGTAGCGGTCCGACATCGTTCAAAGCAAACGCCGCGGGTGCAACCGCAAGCGCCGCCGGTCCATCGGACGCTTCGACCTGCGCGAGCTCGCTGCCGTAGGCGATGAATCGGCCGTCGATGAGCATTCCATCGATCACCGAACGCGGCGGCAAGCCGACGAATTCGGCGACGAAACGTGTCGCGGGGGCGGCGAGTAGGTCGCGCGGGGTGCCGATCTGTTCGATCGCCCCGTTTCGCATCACCGCGACGCGATCGCCGAGTGCGAACGCTTCGCTTTGGTCGTGAGTCACGAAGACCATGGCGGCGGCGAGTTGCGCGCGCAGCTCGGCAAAATCGACCCGCAGAGCGGCCCGTAACGGAGTATCGAGCGAGGCGAAAGGTTCATCGAAGAGATACGCCGCCGGCTCGCACGCAAGCGCACGGGCGATTGCAACGCGCTGCCGTTCGCCGCCCGAGAGCGTCCCGGGTTTGCGATCGAGCAACCCGGCGATGCGCGCTTGCCTCGCGGCAACGATCACCCGGTCCTCGCGTTTTGCGATTCCGCGCGCGCGCAAGCCGAAGGCAATGTTCTCGCGTACGCTCAGATGCGGAAAGAGCGCGAAGTCTTGAAAGACCATGCCGACGTTCCGCTCGCGCGCATCGCGTGCGGTGAGGTCGCGTCCATCGAAGCAGACCGACCCGCTATCGATGCGGTCGAGGCCCGCGATCGCTCGCAACAGCGACGTTTTTCCCGACCCCGAAGGGCCGAGGATCGCGACGAGTTCGCCGCCGGCGACGGTAAGATCGACGTCGCGCAAGGCGACCGTGCGCCCGAACGTCTTCGAGACGCCGGCGAGCGCAAGACGAGTCATCCTGCGCTCTTGGCCATGGGGCGCAAGCGCCCTACTTGATCTTGATGATCTGCGCGGTGTACCGACCGCTGGATTCGCTCGCGTACACATCGACGCGCGTGCCGGCCTTCAAATCGCTGATCGCGTGATAGCCGCTATCCTTACCTTGGATTTGGGTCGAGGGAAGCACGGCAAAATCGATCTTCCCGCGCCCCCCGGCATTGACCGTGATCGACGCGTTCTGGTAATCGACGTTCGTGATCGTTCCGCTGAACTGGCCGGCATCATGGTGTTGTGCGTTCTCGCTTGCATCGCTTGCCACGGCTGCGGGCGTCGCGGGTGCGGCAAAGGCCGTCACCGGTCCGAGGGTGATGAAGGCGAGGAGGGTGGCGAGGATCGTCGTACGGCGCAGCATACCTTCTCTATAACGCACGGAGTGAAGAGCGGTGTTCCATAAAATGGCTTTGCCGACAAGAACCTTTGGAAACGACGGACCGGCGATTACGGCGCTCGGTCTTGGCGGCGAGGGTATTTTGCGCACGTTCGGGCGCGAAGCGGAAGCGCACGCCGTCATCGAGGCGGCGCGCGAAGCGGGAATCACCTACCTCGAATCCGCGCGCGCCTATAACGGCAGCGAGGGATATTACGGTGGCGCACGCCTCGGCCCCCGCGCCGACGTCTTCGTGGCCACCAAAGTTCACGAACGCAGCTTTTCCGGCGCCCGTTCGATGCTCGAAACGAGCCTCCGAACGCTGCGCATCGACTATCTCGATCTCTGGCAGTTTCACGATATTCGCGAACGGAGCGAGGTAACCGAGCTCGACGATCCGGCCGGTGCGTACGCCGCGATGGTCGATGCCAAAGCACGGGGACTGGTGCGGTTTATCGGCGTCACCGGACATCACGACCCGGCTGTGCTGCGGGCAGCGGTGGAGCGCGCGCATTTCGATGCGGTGCTCTTGCCGATCAACCCGGCCGACGGCGCGCTCGAAGATGGATTCGAGCGGAGCGTGATCCCCGCGGCCCGCGCGCGCGCGATGGCGGTCATCGGGATGAAAGTCTACGCGCACGGACTGTTCTTTCAAGCGACCGATCTAACGCCGAACGAGGCGCTGCGCTATGCCCTGGCCGCCGACGTCGATACGCTCGTGATCGGTGCGGACACAGCGCAGCAAGTCCGCGAGAATGCCGACATCGCGCGGAACGGCGCCGCGATGACGCCCGCCGAGCGACGTGCGCTCGAATCGCGCGTCGCCGGGCGCGCCGCGCAGTTGACGTACTATCGTCGGCCTACGTGAGCCCCGCCGCGTAGGCCTCGCGCGCGGCACCGAGCAGCACGCCAGGATCGGTTTTCAACGCAACCAGGTCGGGGATCGCCTCGCCGTCTTTTGCGAAGGTCGCATCGATCGCACGTTGATCGTTTGCGCTTGAGGCGCGAGCGAGCGCGGCGAGCGCGCGCAAACGGCGGATCGGCGTATCTGCGGGATCTTTGCCCGCAAGCACGAGCCGGAGTGCGATGAGCGCCTCGTCCGCAGCGCGCGCACCGACGGTGCCCAGCGCCCGATAAAACGGCGCGGCCCGCGGGTCGTCGATGGGCGCGGCGAGCGCGGCTTCGATCGCCGCGGCTTTCGTCGGTTTTCCGTCGAGAAGGTACGTGTCGATTGCATGGAACTCCATGACGATGGGATTCGCGTCCCGCATCATCATCGGCCCCCTGCTCCTCACGCTGCTCGGCATCGTACCGGCTGGCCTCGACGCGCGCCTCGCGGCGCTTGCCGCCGCGTCCCATCACGCGGCGCGCGAGCATTTCATCGCCCAACGAACGCAAACCTACGAACGTCGTACGTATACCGATCGGGTCGAGACCCAAGGGATGCGTCGCATCTCGCATCGCTGCCAACATGCGATCTGCCACGGCAGCTATTTCGATGGCACACGCACGTTTTCGCTGAGCTACAACGACGCGGCTTTCCCCGAGAGCGATGCCGACAACGTAACGACGCGAACGATTCGCGCGATCGATTCGCTCGCGTTTGCGGAGCCCGTTTTCGCTCGAACGGGTGGTGTCGTCACCGATGAACCCGCGCGCGCCGACGCGCTGGTGCGATATCGCATCACGGCCCCCGCCGGTCGCGCGCTCGTCGCCGCGTTCGATTCCGCGACGGGACGGCTCGCGCACATCGACGACGGCGGACGCGTCATCATCAGCTATCACGATTATCGCGACGTCGAAGGCACGTGGTTTGCCTTCGCGCGCACGAGCGGCGGGGAGACGGTCAGCTACGACCGAGTGACGCGTACGAACGCGCCGCTCGAGGGACCGCATGGGCTCGGGATCGAGGCGACGGACTCCGCAGCACTCGCCCTCCAAGGAGGCAGCCCGACACCGACGTTTCGCTGCCAACTTGCGAGTATCGAATTTACGTGTCTCCTCGACACCGGAACGGTGGGTATGGCGATCGGCCTGCGCGCTGCCGAGCGCTTGCACCTGGAGCCGGAAGGCGAGATCGAAGTTGCGGGCCTCGGTCGCTACGTCAGCGGACTCGTACACACCGGTCCGCTGGTGCTGCCGGGCGCGCGTATCCACGATGCACGCTTTCTCGTACTGCCGGATTTCCGCGCAGCCGACATCATCGTTGGTGGAGACGCACTTCTTTCGTTGCGCGCCTCGATCGACTACGCGCATCGAACGATCGGTTTTTCTTCGGCGGAAAAACCCGCCGCGAACACGCTTGCGATCGCATTTCGCGATTTCCGGCCGTACGTCGATATCGAGTTAGCAGGCGAGCGCGCGGCGCTCGAACTCGATACCGGCGATGATTCCGCGATCGACCTTGGCTACGCGTATTTCCGCACGCGACCCGATCTCTTTACGGTGGAGACGCGCGGCCGCACGGAGGGGATCGGGGCATCGACCGATCGCTTCGGCGGGACGCTACGCGGCGTCGGCGTTGGGCCCTTCCGCTTCGAGAGCGTCGCGACCGTCGTCACCCGGACGCTCCGCGAACGGGGTCACTTGGGCGCAAAACTCCTCGAACGTTTTACCGTCACGCTGGACTTCGCACACGAGCGCGTCGAGCTTGCACCAAGGCAAGATCTGGTCGGGTTGCCGATCCGCTGAGGGTCCAAACTTATCATTCCTGCAGGAGGTATTGGCCAGGGCCGGTCGCATCGTTACGAGGTTATGGCGACATCGGCACTCTCGAAACGGACGAGCGGTATCGTGACGGGGGTAGCCCTCGGCGCGATCCATCTCATCGCACTCCTTGCGTTCTGGCCCAAAATGTTCTCGTGGTCGGGCGTCTTGGTCGCATTCGTTCTGTACTACGCGACTGGCGCGATCGGCATTACCTTCGGCTTTCACCGACTGCTGACGCATCGCAGTCTCAAAGTCGTCAAGCCGCTCGAATATTTTGCGGCGATCCTCGGTACGCTGGCGCTACAAGGCGGCCCGATCGAGTGGATTGCGACGCATCGCGCGCATCACGCCCATACCGATCGCGAAGGCGATCCGCACGACGTGCATCGCGGTTTGCGCTGGAGCCACATGGATTGGCTCTACCGTTTCAACGAATCGCGTTTGATGCCGGCAGAACAACTGCGCCTGGCGCCGGATCTTGCGGCCGACCCATTCTATCGATTCATGGAAAAGACGTACGTGCTCTGGACGATCGCGCTCGGCGTCGTGCTCTTTCTCTTCGGTGGCTGGTCGTGGGTCATCTGGGGCATTTTCGTGCGCATCGTTGCGACGTACCACATCACGTGGCTCGTCAACTCGGCCGCGCATCACGTCGGCTACCAGTCCTACCGTACCGGCGATCGTTCGACCAACAATTGGTGGGTCGCGCTTTTGGCCTGGGGCGAAGGCTGGCACAATAACCACCATGCGTTTCCGTTCTCAGCGAAACACGGGATGCAATGGTTCGAACTCGACGCCACCTACGCGCTCATTCGGATACTCGCCGCGCTCAAGCTTGCAAAAGACATCAAACTGCCCACGCCGCAGATGATCGCGCGACTGACGCTCACACCGCAACGCCAAGAGCCTGCGGCTTAGCGGAGGCAAGCGCCCCTACCCGTTGAAGCGGCCACGATGCGTATCGTGGCCGTTTTTTTTGCATTCGTCGTTCTTTCCGGCAGCGTCGCGAATGCGGCCCCGCTGAGCGCCGGGACGCGTTTGCACGCGCTTCTGGTGCGCGATTGGGAAGCGCGCAAGACGCTCAGTCCGGAATTTGCCGCACAGTTGGGCGATCGGCGCAATCAAGACCGTTGGGACGATCTCTCGCTCGCCGGAATCGAGCGCGGCCACCGCTACGAACTCGGTGTGCTCGCGGAACTCAAGACGATTCCGATCGCCGAACTTTCTGCGGCCGACCGACTCAGCTACGAACTCTTTCGACGCGATTACGAAACCTCGACAGTCGAGTATGGCTTCCGCCGTTGGCTCGCACCGATCGCTGCGAACGGTGGCCTTCAGTCGGCCGCCGATCTTACCGAACTCTTACCGTTCGATTCGCTCAAGAGCTACGACGATTGGCTCGCGCGTATCCGTGCCTTCGGAACGCGCGTCGACCAAACGACTGCGTTGATGCGGGCGGGCATGACGGCGCACGTTCTTCCGCCGCATATCCTCATGGAACGCGTCCCCGCCCAACTCGACCGCGCGATCGTCGCCGATCCGACGAAGAGCGCGTTCTATCGGCCGTTTCTCCACTTCCCCGCAAGCGTCGGCGCAGCCGATCGCGCGCGCCTGTCCGCTGCGGCAAGCGATGCGATCGCAACGCAGGTCATTCCGCGCTACAGCGCTTTCCGCACGTTCTTCGTGGAGACGTATCTCCCGGCGTGCCCGCAAGCGATTGCCGCAAGCGCGCAACCCGACGGCGTGGCTTGGTACGCGGGGCTCGTCCGCAAGCACACGACGACCACGATGTCGCCACGCGAGATCCACGAGCTCGGATTGCGCGAAGTCAAGCGGATTCGCACGGCGATGGATGCGCTGCTCGTGCAGATCGGTTACCACGGGACGCTACACGAATTCTTCGACTATCTGCGCACCGACGCAAAATTTCACTACACCGATCCGCAGCAGCTCTTGACCGCATATCGGGCGCTCGCAAAGCGCGTCGACCCGAATCTCGTCAAGGTCTTCAAGAAACTCCCGCGCGAGCCGTATGGCGTCTTACCGATTCCGGAATCCGTCGCGCCCGATACGACGACGGCCTACTACCAGCCCGGCGCTGAAGACGGCTCGCGTGCCGGAACGTACTACGTCAATCTCTACAAACCCGAATCGCGCCCGATCTGGGAAATGGTGCCTCTCACCCTACACGAGTCCGTGCCCGGCCATCACCTCCAAATCGCCTACGCACAGGAACTCGGGTCGATCCCGGACTTCCGTCGCGCGAGTCTTTCGTACACCGCCTACACCGAGGGTTGGGGACTCTACGCCGAATCGCTCGGCAACGAGATGGGGTTGTACGACGATCCCTACGATCGGTTCGGCGCGCTGACCTATGAAATGTGGCGCGCGGTGCGACTCGTCGTGGACACGGGCATGCATGCCTTCGGGATGTCTCGCCAAGAGGCGATCGATTATTTTCTCGACAACGCGCCGAAAACGAAACTCGATGTGACGAACGAAATCGACCGCTACATCGGCGGTCCGGGCCAAGCGCTCGCGTACAAAATCGGTCAACTCACGATTTTGCGACTACGAATCAAAGCACACGATGCACTGGGTTCACGCTTCGACATCCGCGACTTCCACGAAGCGGTCCTCGAGTCGGGTGCGGTCCCACTCGATTTCCTGGAACGCAACGTCGACGCCTACATCGCAAAAAAACGCGGACGCTAGATCGGGCGCGCTTTCCGGACCGGAAGGGCGGCGATGACGACCGAGCCGTCGGGATGGGCGCGCTGCGTGAAGCTGGATGCCATGACGCTCACGATATACAGACCGCGCTTATTTTCCGCATCCGCACCCGGAAGCGCGATCTTCCGATTGAAACCATGACCCGTGTCCTGAACCTCCAGCAGAGCGCCCTCGTCGCTCCACGAGAGCGTTACGAGTAGGGCGCCCGGAGCATGGCGGGCGACGTTTGCCACCAATTAGCCGAAAATCAATTCGGCCGCATCGATGTTCGATTCGGCGGATGCATTCGACCAAAGATAATTCCGAAATGCATGGCGCGCATAATTGGCAAACGACGCATCGGCGACGTAAAATTCAAACACGTCGGGGGTGGCCCGTAATCGCCAACGCGGCCCGGTCGAAGAATCTTCATCAGCAGTCATCGCTGAGAGCGGTTCGGACGGTCCAAAATCAGATGCCCCTGCGGCGGAACATGGAAGTACGTTGTGAGCACGTTACCCGAAAACCGTACGCTCAACCCCAAGGATCCACGCACGTTCAACGGGCGCTCGGTACGGCGTTCCATGCGAGGAGCATTCGCCGGAATTCGAAGATGCCGAGTCGGCGTACGACGCTCTCCGACGCAATTGCCGACGATGTCGTCGTTTTGCGATCGCATCGGCGATCACGACCCGGCAACGCAGAGGCGCTCACCGACAGGCGAGCGTGCGCACGAGAGGCCGTTTGCCCGTCTGTTCCCCGAGGACGGCATCGGGAGTCCGGGAGATTCAGCGCTCGGCCGATGACCTCGCCGAAGAGTTGCACACCGACCAGAGTCGCACGCGCAGCGATCAGTCGGCGTCGGCCTCGAGAGCCTCAGCGGTCCGCTGCATTACTTTTGCCAACAGCGCCAGGGCACCGGCGCGGTTCGTATTGAGGAGCATGTATTGCATACGATCGTTGGGATGGAGCACGACGAAGATGCCTTTGCTCCCGGTCGTGATCGACTTGAGGATACGGTCGATGAACGCCCGATCTTCTTCGTCGAGCTGAATCATCTCATCATCCGCGAGCAGGCCATTCAAGAATTTATCGAGGTTCTCAGGCATATCCATATGCAAAAACTCCTCGTCGCAGTAAATGCGAACGATCAGGTACTCTTTCTATCGGCAACTTTTGTGAGGAGCCTTACTCGGCCGTCGGGCGGCCGAGCAGAGAAGCGGTTCTTTTTTCCGCTTAATGATAAGCCGTGGGGACCACGGTGCAGCCACACGAAAGGGCGGAAATGATCGTCACGACCGATTTTATCGATTTACCGACCGCCGATGGCCCGATGCGTACATTCGTGGCGCGCCCGAAAGCCGAGGGAAGCTTCCCGGGTCTCCTCGTTTTTTCCGACATCTTTCAGCTGAGCGGACCAACCGTGCGTGCGGTCGTTCGGCTTGCGAGCTATGGATTTATCGTCTGCTCACCGGAAATTTACCACCGCATCGAACCCCCCGGCCGCGTCCTCGATTTCGATACGGATCGCGAACTCGCGCTCTCCGATGCGCAAAAGACGCTGGTGCATCATTTTGATGCGGATACGCGCACGGTACTCGACTATCTCCACGCGCATCCCAAGGTGCTCAAAGGCCTGATCGGTGTGAGCGGCTTCTGCATCGGCGGCCATTTGACGGTGCGCGCTGCACTGCAACCCGACGTGCGTGCAGGCGTTGCGTTTTACCCGACGGGCTTGCACGAGGACTCGCTCGGCGGTTCGCGCGGCGTCGATTCACTCGCCCGTGTCGGCGAGATTCGCGGCACTCTACTCGTCGTGTACGGAACCGAAGATCCGCATATTCCGGTCGAGGGCCGCGCGCGCGTCGTCGCGGCACTGCGTGCGGCAAACGTGCGCGCGCGTATCTCGGAGTACGACGGCGAACACGCGTTCATGCGCGACGAAGGCCCGCGTTGGAACGCATCGGAAACGGATCGCGCGTACGCCGAGGCGGTTGGATTCTTTAGGGAACACCTGCACTAGCGAGGCGCGCGCCCGCCTCGCAAATCGCTTCGAACGTCCGTGCGAGATCCGCGTCGGTCGTGCGATGATTGGTGAGGTTGACGCGCAGTACGCGTCGTCCGCCGACTGCGGTCGTCGACACGACGGCAATCCCACTCTCCGCAAGGTCGAGCGCGATTGCTTCATTGAGCGCATCGAGCGCAGGGCCGCCAAGCCCCGGCGGGCGATAGCGGAAACAGACGATATTGAGCTGCACCGGAAGCGAGAGTTCGCAGACCTCGCTTGCGGCAATCCGCTCGCCCAGACGCGCGGCCTGCGCGCAATTCTCCTCGATCAGCGCACCGATTTGCTTGGTGCCGAATTCTTTGATGGCAAACCAGATTTTGAGCGCGCGGAATCCGCGCGAGAGATCGATGCCGAAGTCGGTAAACCACGGCGCACCGCCGGCGATTCCGCGGGCCGTCGATTTGAGGTAGGAGGCGGCCGTCGCAAACGCCGCGCGATGTTTTGCACCGTCGCGCACGAGCAGCGCACCCGCATCGTACGGCACGTGCATCCATTTGTGGAAATCGAAGGCGAGTGAATCGACCCGGTCGATTCCGGCGAGCCGATCGCGCAGCGTCGGCGCGAGAATGACGAGCGCGCCGAAGGCGCCGTCGACATGCAGCCACATGTCGTGTGCATCGCGCCGGTCGGCGAGCGCCTGCAGATCGTCGAACGCGCCCGCATCGACCGTCCCGGCCGAGGCAACCATGATCGCCGGGACGACGCCGGCCGCACGATCGATCGCAATTTGCGCGTCGAGCGCGGCAAGATCGATGCGGTCGAACTCGTCGACCGGGATTTTGCGCAACGTTCCCGAGGGATAACCGCAGAGACGCAGTGCTTTGTCGATCGAATTGTGTGCGGTTGCGGAGGCGTATACCGCGCGCCGTTCCGTGCCGCCGGTCGCGCCGCGCGCGACCGCGATTCCAAGGGCATTCGCAAGCGACGTCCCGGTGACGAGCAGACCGCTCGCCTCCGGCGGAAAACCGAACAGATCGCAGCACCAGCGCAACACCTGGCGTTCGATTTCGACCGCACCGTGGTCGCGACCACCGACGTTGGCATTCATCGCCGACGCGAGCAGATCGGCAACGATACCGCTGGGCGTACCGCTGCCGTGGACCCAGCCGTAAAACCGCGGGTGGACGTTGCCCGTCGCATACGGCAAGATCGTCTCGCGGAATTCCTCGAACACCGCGGTGAGCGGCGTCGGCTCGGTCGGCATCGCCGCGGTGCGCAGCGCGGCGCGCAAGTCATCCGGGATCGGCTGCCATACGGGGCGCTCGCGAATGTCCTCGACGTAGTCGATCGCAACATCGAGCGCCTCGTGCGCGAGTTTGCGGAACGCGGGCCAATCGCGCGGATCGAGCGTCACGCCGTTCCCGCAATCTTCGCGGCGAGTAGCGCGTCGAACGCCGCGATCACGCGCGGAATGAATTCGTGTTTGTAGGGATAGACTTCGATTGGATCGTTGCAGTGCACGAGCATCGCTGCATCCGCCTCGAAGACGAGCACGCGTCCATCCGGTGCGATGCCGCAATCGATCCCGAAGTAGTCGATGTCTACCGCCGCAGCGATCGCGCGAAGCGCCGTGAGCCGCGGGCCATCGAACACGCTCTCGAGCGAGGCGAGAAATCGCCCCTCTTCATCGCGCATCCACTGCTGTTCGGCCATCTCCGCGTTGTAGTAATGGATCATCCATTTCCGCGAAATCGCGAGGTGATAAGCATACGGAACGCCCGCGATGAAGATCACGCGATACTTCCGGTAGTAGCCATCGGCACTCGCATAATCGACGAAACGTCCGACGTAAAATTCTGCTTCCGGATTGCGCTCGAGATACGGCCCGATACCCCGCACATCATCGATCCGTTCGAGTCCGTGACCCGCGTGTGAGGCAAGCGGTCGTGCGATCCAGGGAAACGGTAGGTTCGCGTGCGCCAACTGTGCGCGCGAAACGCGCTCGGTCACGGGTGCGATCACACCCGGAATCGACCCGAACGTTTGCGCGCCCCAGGTCCGCGTCATGCGGATGACCCGGTCCGGCGGGTTGAGTACCGGCGCCGACTGCGTACGCACGAACGCTTCCGCCCCTTGCAGATACACCAGCACATCGTCGCCTTCGGCAATTGCGTTGTACACCAGATCGTAGCTCGGCAGCGGCGGTGTCGGTCCATCCGTTGCGAGATAATACGAGTGCACCGTGGTCGTGCGCGGATCTACGATGAATTCGGTCGGCGCGTTGGTTTGCCACGTCCCCGGCGCGCACAGTCGCAAGATCGTGCGCTTCGCCGGAAGTTGCTGCGCGGGGACGGTGACGATGCGTGAGAGCGCGAGCGCCGCGGCTTGGTGGTGCAACGCAAGCGGAATGTCGCCGAGCAGTTGCCCGACCTCGTACAGGCCCAAATGCGCCGCAGCGAATGCGGGCGCGCGCTCGACCGCCGCACGATACGACGAGAGCGCTTCGGGAATACGTTCGAGCCGCGTGAGCGTATTGCCGCGCGCGTGCCAGAGTTCGGGCGGCGTCGCATCGAGCGCAAGCGCGCGATCCAGAGCGGCAAGCGCGTCGAGATGGTCGCCGCGTTCTTGTAGGGCGATGCCGAGATTCGTCAGCAGCGCCGTCTCTTCGCCGCCGAGCAAGCCGTTACGAAATTCGCGGATCGCGGCATCCAACCGGCCACTCGCACGCAAGGCGATACCGAGAGCATTTGCGACCTCGGCGTCGGCTTCTCCGGAGCGAGCGCAATCGCCCAGATCCGCGATCGCATCGGCATAGCGCCCGGCGCTTGCCGCCGCAAGTCCGCGTCGTCGCTGCTCGGTCCGTCCTAGCGTTTCCACATCGTACTCATCGGCAGATCGGCGCGCGATCCCGCTTCGTCGAGCGCGATCTCGGCAAAGCTGCCCACGCGAGCATGATCGAAGGTGGGCGTCGTTCCGGGCCGCACGAGTTGCGTGGTTCGCCAGCCGGCCGCACGCGCCGCATCGAGTTCGCCGCGTGCGTCGCTGAGAAAGAGTCCGTCGCCCGGCGCGATCCGAAGCGTTCCGGCGATCCGCTCGTATGACGCAGGTTCGGTTTTCGCTCCGGACGTCGTATCGAAATACGCGGAGAACAACGGCGTGAGATCGCCGACCACGCTGTGCCGGAAGAGTAACCGTTGCGCCGTTACGGATCCCGAGGAATATATCGCAAGCGGGATGCCCGCCGCATGCCACGCGCGCAGCGCATCGACGGCATCGCCGTACACGTGACCGAGCAGTTCGCCGCGCTCGTATCCCGACGCCCAAATTTGACCTTGAATCGCTTTGAGCGGCGTTACCTTCCGATCGTCGGCGATCCAGCTGCGTAGCGCGGCGACGATGGCCGCATCATCGTGCGCATCGACACCGGCAAGCGCTGCCGCCTCGTCGAGCAACAAGCGAAGCTCTGCGCGCTCGCCGTATGCCGCAACGAACGACGGCAAGTGCGCCGCGGCGTACGGAAAGAGCACGTCGCGTACGAAGGCGATCGAGCCGGTCGTCCCTTCGATATCGGTGAGAACCGCGCGCACGCGCGCCGCGCTCACGGAAGTTTGGGGAATCGTTCGGCGATCGGATCGCCGGTAAAATTGGCGATCCAGCCGGCCTGGGTCATGAAGAAGCGGATCGCGGTAAACTCCGGGTTCGAACCCATGTCGAACCAATGCGTGGTTCCGGCGGGAACGCCAAGCAAGTCGCCGCGTACGCAAATCGTCTGATAGATCTGGCCGCCTTTACGCAGATAAAACGAAGCCGATCCTTCGACGAAAAAGCGAATCTCGTCTTCCGCGTGCGTGTGTTCGTTCAAGAACTTCGCGCGCATCGGCTCGGTGTTTTTTGTGCCCTTCTTCATCGTGAGCACGTCGGCGCTCGCATAGCCCGACTCGTCCATCAATCGCTTCACGTCGCCCGCGTAGGCAGCGAGAATTGCCGCTTGATCGGCATCGGGCGCGAGCTGCACGGAGGCCTCCCAGCGCTCGAAACGGCAGCCGATTGCGGCGAGTTCGCGAGCGATCGCGGTACGGTCGGTCGACTCGCTGCGCGGCGCGCTCGGATCGGTATCGTCGAACACGCGTAAGATCGTCGCGGGCAGCGTTGCGGTGGTCATCGGGAGAGTCTCCGTTCTTCGAGCGCGCAAGCCAAGAGAAATTCGAGTCCTTCGAGATGGCGACGCGCATCCTCCATCGTCGCACCCCACGTGTACAAGCCGTGTCCGGCGAGCAAATAGGCGGGGACGGATGCATCGAGTCGCGCTTCGACGAGCGCCGCAAGACGCTGCGTATCTTGATCGTTCTCGACGATCGGCACGCCGATCGTGCTCTCATGCGTCGTGAACCCCGCGATCGATTTGTGCATCTCGAATCCCGCGAGTCGCACGGCGCCGTGCTTTGCATCCAGACGCGAGAGGACGGTCGCGGCAATCGTATGCACGTGAACGACCGCGCCCACGCGGGCATCGGCGCGATAGCGCGCGAGATGCAACGGCGTCTCAGCGGACATTCCGGCGGGGATCGGCTCGTCGATGCCGAGCAGCGCGATGTCGACACCGGTCAACGCGCCTTTTTCGACGCCCGAGCGGGTCACGGCGGCGTGCCGCTCGTCGACGCGCACGGAAAAATTGCCGCTCGTCGCCGGGACCCAGCCGTGGGACGCGGCAAAGCGGCCGATCGCAGCGAGCTGCGCGACGACGTTTGCGGAGGGCTCGCGCGAGGCCGAAATCATGACGAACCGACAACCCCCGGCGGCACCCGGACGGTTGCGCCGCGCGTGCGTGCCGGAAGCCCCGGAAGCCAAGGTGAAGCAGGTCACCTATGAGTTTGCCATCGAGCCTCACCGGACGCCTCAGCCTGCCCGCAATCGCCGCACCGCTCTTCATCATCTCGCAACCGCGCCTCGTGCTCGCGCAGTGCCGGGCGGGACTCGTCGGTTCGTTTCCGGCGCTCAATGCACGGCCCGCGGAGCAACTCGATGCGTGGCTCGCCGAACTCACCTCGAGTCTCACCGAGCGCGACGCACCCTTCGCCGTCAATCAGATCGTGCACAAGTCGAACGACCGACTCGAACACGATTTGGGTATGTGCGTGAAATACCGGGTGCCGATCGTGATCACGTCGCTTGGCGCACGCGAGGATGTCAATGCGGCCGTCCACTCCTACGGCGGGATCGTCTTGCACGACATTACGAACATCGCGCATGCACACAAAGCGATCGACAAAGGTGCCGACGGCCTGATTGCCGTCGCGGCCGGGGCCGGCGGCCACGCGGGCACGCTCTCGCCCTTTGCACTCGTGCAAGAAATCCGGCAGTGGTTCGACGGGCCGCTCGTTCTCTCGGGCGCGATCGCAA
>Ga0123338_10000892_pt1 | contig 29464 bp, 27 predicted proteins | sample grotaG_FD_89793 | JGI IMG/M metagenome (GOLD analysis project Ga0123338, IMG submission 89793) | Glacier valley bacterial and archeal communities from Borup Fiord, Nunavut, Canada, to study Microbial Dark Matter (Phase II) -... | ecosystem: Environmental > Aquatic > Freshwater > Ice > Glacier ...
CGCATCGATCCTCCGGAAAGCTGGGCCTACGCCCGCAACCAGCCTTTTTACCTGCTCGATGTCACTGTCGCCGGCGGAATCCATCAGGACCGGCTATTGTGCACAACACTCCGAAAGCTTGCACAATTACGCACAATGCGGTCGGCCCGTCTGGCGTTCACGCTTCCCGTCAGGATGCTCTCGGAGCACAACCGTCTGATGCGCAGCTTGGTCCGGCGGGATATTCTGGGCCGCTATCGCGGATCTTTCGGAGGGTGGTTCTGGACTGTCCTGAATCCGCTCCTCCTGATGCTGACGTATTTCTTCGTCTTCGGGGTTGTCCTGAAAGCCCGATTCGGAAGCGACCCCAGTCGCGCCGGATTCGCGCTGTTCTTTCTGGCCGGAATGCTTCCGTGGCTGGCCATCAGCGAAGCACTGGGAAGAGCTCCGGTGAACATGTGGGAACACCGCACGTTTATCAAGAAGCTGCGGTTTCCGGTGGAGATCCTGCCTCTTAACCTCACTCTCGCCGGGTTGGTAAGTGAAGCCTTCGGGCTCGGAATTTTCCTTCTCGGCCTCCTGCTAGTCCGGCACAGTATCCCGCTCACTGTGTTCTGGCTTCCCGTTCTGATCGTGCCCCAAATGCTATTCACCGGTGGCGTCTGCTGGCTTCTTGCCGCCCTGGGCGTCTTCCTGCGGGATCTGGCTCAAATCAACGGCTTCCTGCTCACTATCTGGTTTTTCCTCACCCCCATCTGCTACCCGGAAACTGCAATGCCCCCCGAAGCGAGATGGCTGCTGACAAAAAACCCTGTTTATGTTTTGGTTGAAGGTTATCGTCGCATCTTCTTGCAAAGCCTAGCTCCGGAGTGGCACTCGCTCTGGAAACTCTGGCTACTCTCACTCGCCGTATTCATCGCCGGACACGCGGTCTTCCACAAGCTGCGGAAGACCTTCGCCGACGTAGTCTGAGGCCTAAAGCGGCAGCACAATCATCGCGCCCGGCGGTCTCGCCGTAATCAGCGGATGCGATTTGATCTGCTTGGCTCGGGCCTCAAGTTTGGCCGCTTCAGCCGGTCGTTTCATCTGCCGTAGAAGCAGGGCATAGCTTTCCAGAAGCGAAGCGACTTCCGGATGCTCGCCGCCCAACCCCGCTTCGCCAAGCACCAGAGCGCGCTTGTAGAACAGCTCCGCCCGGTCCGGTTTGTCGATCGATTGATAAAGGTTCGCCAGTGTATCGAGACTGATGAGCGAATCGCCTTCGCGTATCCCCAATGCTCTCAAGAACAGCGGCTCTGCCTTCCCAAACATCTGCTGAGCGGCATAGAGCGCACCTAAATTGTCGAGTGCAATGGCCACGAACGCGCTGTCTTTGCCTTGGGCCGCTTCCCAAATCGCAAGCGACCTTTTGTAGAGCGATTCCGCCTCTACATACTTCTTCTCCCGGAAGTAACAGAGCGCCAGGTTGTCCAGCGCCGGCGCCACCTCGGAATGAAACGGCCCCAGGTTCTTCTCCCGTATTGCCAGCCCGCGCTGAAAGTAAGGCTCGGACGCCGCGTAGTTGTTTAACTGCCGGTAAAGAATTCCCAGCCGGTCCAGCAACCCCACCAATCCATATGCGTCAGCGCCAAGCTTCTTCTCTGAAATGTCCAGCGCGCCTCGATAGCTGCTCTCGGCTTCCGTGTTGCGATTCAATTCCACATACAACTGGCCAAGGGCGACCATCGTGGTCGCCACTTCGAGGGATTCCGGACCGTCATGAGTCATCCGGATCGCAAGCGCCCGGTGGTACGCATCCACAGCCTCTTTGCCGCGCTTCATCTGCTGATACAGCGCCGCAAATTGGTCCATATCCAACGCGATCGGCGCCGCCAGGGAACCGCCCTCCGCCTCATGAATTGCAAGAGAACGCGCCAGCAGCGGTTCCGCCTGGTCGGGATGCCCACCAGCCCGCAAGATCCCGGCAAGTTTCAGCAGGTAAGGTGTCAATTCGGGGCTCGTGGCTCCCAAAGCCTGCTCACGCAACTTGACCGCCTGCCGGTCCAGTGCCTCGGCTGCTTTGTAATCGCCCTGTACAAAGTTCAGGTCGGTAAGCGATTCGAGTACCTCAGCCGAACCCGGCGTCCCTGCGGTAAGTTTCAGCGCTTCCACAAACTCCTTCTGCGCAACCGCATACCGGCTCTGCGCCATGGCCTTCCGCCCAGCCGCCAAGCGCGCCGCCAGAGTATCTTGCGCGGTCTCCTGAGCCCACACAGATCCCGCTAGGAGCAGCAACGTACCTGAAATTCGGATGAGCATGGGGGGTTGACGCGCTACAATCACGGTTTGTTCCACACCATTATCCAGGCGCTGGTCGCGTTTGGTCCGCTTGGGCTGCTTGTGCTCTCCTTTGTCGATTCGATAGGGGTTCCCGTGGCTACGGGCCTTGACGCTCTATTGATTCTGATCGCCGTCAGGACGCCGCAGTATGCTTATTTAGGCGCGGTGGCCAGCGTTGCCGGATCGCTGGCCGGAAACTACCTGCTCTTTAGAATCGCCCGCCGCGGAGGGCGCAAGTACCTGGAAAAATCAGGAACTCCGGAGCGAGTCCGCCGCTTTCGAAAGTGGTTTGAGCGCTATGGCCTGGTCACCGTCTTTATCCCGGCTTTGTTGCCCATTCCTTTGCCCCTGAAACTGTTCGTCGTCTCGGCGGGCGCGCTCCAGACCGGTGTTCGCCCGTTCTTGCTCACCGTGCTCCTGGCGCGGTTGCTCCGTTTTTTCGGGGATGCCTGGCTCGGCATCAACCTGGGTGCGGGATCCGGCACTTTCCTGAAAGCCCACTCCTGGCACTTTGCGGGTGCCGCTTTGCTCCTCTTGTTCGGCCTGTTCTCCCTGATCCGGCTGAACGACCACTGGCGGCAGCGTCTTGCGCGCCCGCAGGTTCACATATAGCCAGTGGCCAAGCGGATCGCCATTGTCGAGGATGAAGCCGAACTGGCGTCGCTGGTGGAATACAATCTCACCCGCAACGGCTTTCAATCCCGAATACTGTCCGGCGGCAAAGGCACGTTGGGTGAACTGGAAGCATGGAAGCCGGACCTGATTGTGCTGGACGTAATGCTGCCCGATACGGACGGGTTCGATCTGTGTCGCCAAATTCGTAAGACACCGGGCTTGACGCGAATTCCGGTTCTTTTCCTTACCGCGAGGTCGGACGAAGTGGACCGTGTGCTTGGTCTTGAATTAGGCGGCGATGATTACATTACCAAACCATTCAGCCCACGCGAATTGGTAGCCCGCGTAAAAGCCCATTTGCGACGCGAGGAGCCTGAATCCACATTGAAAGAGACAATCTTCGGCCCCTTTCGTGTGGACCACGCGGCGCACCGGCTATTCATAAATGACCGTGAGCTGGAATTGACGCAGATGGAATTCCGTCTGCTGGAATTCTTCATCACCCACCCGGACCGCGCCTACGGGCGGGACCAGCTTCTCAACGAAGTTTGGGGAGAGCAGCGTTTCGTCACACCCCGTACCGTCGATGTCCATGTCCGGCGTTTGCGCGAGCAGATCGAAGAAACTGCCGAAGATCCCAAGCACCTGGTAACGGTACGTGGATTTGGGTATAGGTTCGAACTTCACTCCCAATTTACCAATCGTTAACCGTTCCGTAACATGCCGCAAGCTACGATTGCCTCAGTTATGAAGAAGATTGTCCTAATTGAAGATGACGTCGACCTTTTTGCGCTTCTCAAGTACAACCTGGAAAAAGAAGGTTTCCAACTTACCGGTTCACAGACCGGAAGAGGGGCTCTCGAGCTTTGCAGGCGAACGCGTCCGGATTTGATTCTGCTGGACATTATGCTGCCGGATTCAGATGGACTTGAAATCTGCAAGGGAATCCGCAAGGATGCCGACCTGATGCAGGTTCCGGTGATCTTCCTGACCGCCAGGGCCTCTGAAACCGATCGCATCGTCGGTCTGGAACTGGGCGCGAACGATTACATTGTCAAACCCTTCTTCATTCGCGAACTGATTGCACGGATCAAACTTCAGTTCCGCTCACAGGGGGTTCTGCCCCGAGTTCTGAAGGGTGGCGGTGTCGAGCTCGATCGAAGCAGTTGCCAGACCAGGCTTCACGGCCAGCCCATCGCTTTGACCGCAACCGAATTTCGCCTGCTTGAATTCCTGATGAGCCGGGCGGGCGTTGTATTCAGTCGCGAGCAGTTATTAAATGCCGTGTGGGGCCAGGATCGCGCTATTACTGATCGTACTGTGGATGTATATATACTCCGGCTACGCCAAAAGATAGAGAAGGATCCGGCGCATCCTACCATCATTCATTCAGTTCGCGGGTTCGGTTACTCATTCGACACGCAAATGCAGGAAGTTATCGCGGCTACGGCCTGATTCTGAACTGGCCACCGCAACATTAAGGTTCATTCCGGTTTCACACGATATCTGTCGAAATTCCTCTCTAAGGAAAATTAACTTAGCCTGTCTGTTTTGGTAGTCGTGGCGTGGAGCCTCCCTCCACGCCTTTTTTGTTACCCTGACGTTTACGTGGCGACCGACCTGATTGAGATTGACCCTGATCATCCGTCTGACGAAGCAATTGCGAGGGCAGCGGCGGCGGTGGCTAACGGCAAGATCGTCGCGATTCCGACGGACGCGCTTTACGTCCTGATTGCCGACCCGTATAACTTGCGTTCCGTTTCTCGAGTTTTCCTGGCCAAGGGCAGGGAATCGGACCGTAGTCTGCCGCTGCTGGTCAGCGACATGATGATGGTAGAGGATCTTTCCCGGGATATTTCGAACCGGTTTTATCTTCTTGCCAGGAGGTTCTGGCCCGGGCCGCTCACTATCATTCTGCCGGCCGCAAAGGTGCCGCTGAAAGTGACCGGGAATACGGGCCGTCTGGCGGTACGGCAATCTACTTCGCTGGTTGCGAACGGCATTATTGAGCGTCTGGGACGCCCGGTGATTTCCACCAGCGCGAATATCTCCGGCGCACCCACCTGCCATAGCGGCATTGAGGTCTTCGGCACGATGGATGGCCGCGTGGACCTGGTTCTCGATGGCGGGGTCTGCACGGGCCGGGGAGCTAGTACCGTAGACATTACGGAACCTTATTGGAAGATGATCAAAGAGGGTGCCGTGAAGGAAAACGATATCGCCGAGTGCTTAAGAGACTCTTAGGGAAGTAAGCCGAGCACAGCGTTGATCAAGAGGCAAGCCATGCCGGCGGGAATCAGGTACTTCCAACCGAGCAGCATGAGCTGATCGTATCGAATGCGTGGAAAGGTTCCCCGGAACCAGATCAGGGCGTAGACCAGCACCGCGAGTTTTGCCACGAACCAGAAAGGGCCAGCTGCTCCTTGGCGGACAACGGGAAACAGAAAAAGAAGGCCGATGGCCAAGAGGACCAATCCGAATGCGATCAGCAGACGCCGCTGTTGAGCTTGCCGCAGGTTGCGCGCCATGCGAACGCAGGAGAATGCCAGGTACACGCCGAAGACGACGGGCACACCTGAATTCATCGGCCATGCCAGCCATTCTGTATTCGGGAAGGGGCGGAGCCACCCGCCCCAGAAGAGAGTTACGCCGACGGCGCAAGCCAGCAACATGTTGGCGTATTCCGCCAGCATGAAGAAGGACCATCGCAGCCCGCTGTATTCGGTGTGATAGCCGCCGATCAATTCGGATTCGGCTTCGGGCAGATCGAAGGGGGCGCGGTTAGCCTCCGCCGTGATGGCGAAGACGAAGATGGCGAAAGGCAGCAGCATGAACCCGTAGTTTGAGAATGCAAACCAGATGTGTTGCTGCTGCTGAGCCTGCACAATGCCCTGCATGCTGAGTGTGCCCGCGACGGTGAGCCCTGAGAGCAGCGCAAACCCGAGCGCCACTTCAAAGCTGACCAGTTGAGCCGCGCTTCGTAGCGCGCCAAGCAGCGAATAATGGCTGTTCGAGGACCACCCTCCGACGATTACGCCCAGCACGCCCACCGCGACCGAAGCGGAGATCACCAGGATGCCGACGTTCACATCCATCACGCGGATGCTTCCGCTCAGGGGTAGTACCGTGAACGCCACCAGGGCTGCTGCTGTCGCGAATACGGGAGCGGCCCAAAAGAGGAGTTTGTCCGCATCCGCGGGCGTAAGGTCTTCTTTCAGGGCGAGTTTCAGAACATCCGCGATGGGTTGTAGCAGCCCGTGAGGCCCGACACGCATGGGGCCGAGTCGGATCTGAAAATCGGCAAGAACTTTGCGCTCTACCAGTTGCAGATAGAGCGCGATGAGAGGAACACCGGCGACCAGTACGACAGCGGTAATGAGTGAGATGAGCGTCATCGTGCCACGCTCGATTCCGCGAACCGCAGGAACGGTTCGGGGTAAATGCCAATCGCCAGAGTAAATGCGCCGCTCACCGCTAAAGCAAGCCGCACCGGAACGCTGGATACTAAGGTCACCGCGCTGGACGGCTGCATCATAAACATGGCCTGCACAATGCGGAAGTAATAATAGAGAGCGACGATCACGTAAAGCGTGCCGATTGCGGCAAGCATGTAGTGCCCTGTTTCGACAAGCGATTGCAGCACGAAGTATTTCCCAAGGAAGCCTGCCGTGGGCGGAAGGCCCGCCAGAGAAAGCAGAAACACCAGCATGAGAAACGCATTCCAAGGACTTCGGCGGGCAAGCCCTTCAAGGTCGGAAACGTTTTGGGCGACGGCACCCTCATGATGAACAATGACGATAATACCGAAGGCACCGACCGTCATGAAAAGGTAAGTCAGCAGGTATACGGAGATACCTTTGATGCCGGTTGTATTACCCGCTACCAATCCCAGAAGCAAGTAGCCGGCATGGGAAATGGAGCTATAGGCCAGCAAGCGTTTCATGTTGCTTTGCGCTATGGCGGCCAGGTTCCCCAGAGTGAGTGTTGCCAAGGCGACGGCTATCAGGAGCGGCTCCCAAACAGTTCTGCTGGGCGCGAGCGGGCCTGTGAAAAGCCGTATCAAGAGGGCAATCGCGGCGGACGTTGAAGCCATGGCAAGGTAAGCGGCCACAGGTGCAGGCGCGCCTTCGTAGGCGTCCGGAGCCCACATGTGAAACGGGACAGCGGCTATCTTGAAAAGTATGCCCGCGCCTGCTGTCGCGAGGGCTAGGATGAGCAGCGGGTCGTGCGGGTCCCGCGATGCAAGCCCGGCTGCGATACCGCTCAATCGCGTGGATCCGGTAATTGCATAGAGCAGCGAGAAACCGTAGGCTACCAAGCCGCTGGAAAACGCACCGAGAATCAGGAACTTAAGTGCTGCTTCGTTCGAGCGACGGTTCTCTCGCGTGAAACCCACCAGAATGTAGAACGAAAGCGACATCAGCTCCAAGCCGAGAAACAAAGTAATTAAATCCTGTCCACCCGAAATGAAAAACATGCCGCATTGCGCGAACAGCAGCATGGCGGTGTATTCCGGAAAATCCTTTTCGATGACCGGCTTACTGATGGCGGCTACCAGAGCGGTGGTACTCAAAAAGAGCGCATCGAAAAACAGCGCGAACCGATCGACTGCAAGGGCACCGCCAAAGGCCGTAAGATCCGCCACGCGGTTTTGATCGAGCCAAATATTCTGCCGCCATAGTGCAATTGCGGTGAACACAAGTGCTGTATACAAGAGCGGCAGCGCCCAGCGGCGGCCGGCAAAGAGCAGCCCACACCCGAACAAAACCAGCAGGATCTCCGGAGTGAGTGCGAAGTTGTCCGAGGCGGTATAGCTCACTTGTGATGAACTCTTTCCACGAGTTCGGCAACCGGTTTCTGAACAATGTCGAACAGCGGTTTGGGATATAGCCCGATGGCGAAGGCCAGGGCGACTAGCGGCAACAAGACTGCGGTTTCCCGCGCGTTCAGGTCAGGCAGATTGCGATTTTCTTCATGCGTGATTGGCCCTAACATGGTGCGCTGATAGAGCCAGAGCAGATACGCCGCGGCAAGTACCAGGCCGGCGACACCGAACGCGGCCCAGGTTCTGCTTACCTGGAACGCACCTTGCAGGATGGCGAACTCACCGACGAACCCATTCAGCAGCGGCAGACCGGCGGAGCTGAACACCGCCACTCCGAAGATGAATGCAAAGCGCGGCATGGAAGAAGCAACGCCCCCATAGGCGGAGATCTCACGGGCACCGCGACGCTCGTATATTATCCCCGCAAGCAGAAACAACAGTGCTGTCGAGATGCCATGGTTGACCTGCTGCAGAACGCTACCGGCGATTCCAATTGGATTTAGAGCGAATATGCCGAGAGTGCAAAAGCCCATGTGACTGACCGAGGAGTATGCAATCAGGCGCTTCCATTCGCGCTGCATTAAGCTGACCAGTGCGCCATACAGGATGCCGATGATGGAGAGAGTGAGCAGGATCCGTACGATAGTAAGGTCGGACGAAGCTTGAGGGACAAGCGGCAGGGAGAAGCGGAGAAACCCGTAGGTCCCTATTTTCAAGAGCAGGCTGGCAAGCACAACAGAGCCGGCTGTGGGTGCTTCCACGTGCGCGTCCGGGAGCCAGGTGTGAAACGGAAACATCGGAATTTTGATTGCGAACCCGGCGAACAGCGCCCAGAAAATCCACTGTTGCGTTGCCAGCGGAAGCGTAAGCTTCATGAGCTGCGTGATTTCGAAACTGGGATAGCCGAACTGGCGAATATGCGCGAAGTACAAGCCGATTAATCCGAGCAACATCAGCACGGAACCGCAGAGGGTATAGAGAAAGAACTTAAGTGCGGCATACAAGCGCCGTGGGCCGCCCCATAGCGCGATCACAAAGTACATCGGGATCAGGACAAGATCGAAAAACAGATAAAAGAGGAAGCCATCGAGCGAAAGGAACACGCCGAGTGTCGCGGTCTCGATCAAGAGAAACAAGGCGTGAAACGCTTTTACCTTCTTCGTAACATTCCAGGACGCCAGGAACGCGATGGGACAAATTACCGTGGTCAGCAGGACCAGCAACAGGCTGATGCCATCGAGGCCGATCGCGTACTGAACACCAAGCGTGGGAATCCACGGCGCGCGCTCAGCCAACTGGAAGCCGGTTGCCGAGATGTCGAAACGGCTCAGGGCAAGGAGTGAAACGGCGAGCGCGGCAAGCGACACCGCAAGGGACCAGATGCGGATGGTCCGGGCCTGGGTATCCGGAATGAGCAGCAACAGTAACATGCCGCCGAGCGGCAGAAACAGAGTAATGCTAAGAAGGTGTTCCGTCATCGCGCGAATGCGAGGAAGCTAAGAAACGCAACCACTCCCATGACAAGAACCAGCGCGTAAGTCTGCAACTGGCCGGTCTGCAACAGCCGGACGGGGTAAGAAAGAAGTTTAACGGAGTAGGCGAATGCGCGAACCGCGCCATCGATCACCCATTCATCCCACCATGATGAGATGCTTCCGGCCAGGCGCGTTGCGGAACTGACTGCATTCACGCCCCGGTCGATAACCTGAGTATCCAACCGATTCAGCAACCGGCCACCGCCGCGACTAAAGGCGTGAACAAAGACTGCATTGTAAATGCGGTCCACGTACCATTCCTCTTCCAGCACACCTTGCAGGGGGCGGACCAATTGAAGGAAGGTGTGGGGGACGCCGCCTTTGTGGCCGTAGAAGTAGCGCGCAATGCTGATGCCGATGAGCGCAACGGCAACGGTGAGCCCAGTAAGAATCCACTCGGTGCGGGCTGCCGGCACGGCGGCGCCAGCGTCGGGGTTAAGCCACATTTCAAAGGAGCGGAAAATGGCAGGAGTGTTCCAACCTTTAGGGACACCAATCCATCCGGCAAGAGAACTGCCCAGGGCAAGTATCACCAGCGGAACAGCCATTGCCGGTGGAGCTTCGTGCACAGGCCCATTTTCAACGTGAGTTTCGCCGTAGAACGTCAGGTGCATCAAACGCCACATATAGAACGCGGTTAATCCGGCGGTAAGCAGGCCGGTCAGATACAGCAGCGTTGCCCCGGAGTGGAATGCCTGCGCTAGAATCGCGTCTTTCGAAAAGAAGCCGGCCAGCCCCGGGATGCCGGAGAGGGCCACTGCACCGACAAACATGGTCCAGTGGGTTACAGGCATCTGCCGCTTGAGCGCGCCCATTTTTCGAACGTCCTGCTCGCCGTGAAGAGCATGAATCACAGAACCCGCACCAAGGAAGAGCAGCGCTTTGAAAAACGCATGAGTGAACAGGTGGAAAACGGCAACCCACCAGGCGCCTGTGCCGAGCGCGAGGAACATATAGCCAAGCTGGCTGACTGTGGAATAAGCAAGAATACGCTTGATATCGGTCTGCACGAGCGCAATGGTTGCGGCAAAGATGGCGGTAAAGGCTCCCACCGCAGCAATGATGTTGGCCGCATGCGGGCTCAAATCGAAGAGCAGATGCGCGCGGGCGAGCAGGTACACTCCCGCTGTGACCATGGTTGCAGCGTGGATTAAAGCCGAGACTGGTGCCGGACCTTCCATGGCGTCCGGCAACCATACGTGGAGCGGGAACTGCGCCGATTTCCCGGCTGCTCCGACGAAGAAAAGAATCGCGATCGCGGTGACGACACCGGCGCCTGGACCTAGCCTGGCTATGGCGGCGTGAGCATCGGCAAAGCGCATCGTGCCCGCCAGCGACCAAAGCAGCAAGAGACCCATCAGCAATCCGGCATCGCCGGCGCGGTTGACCACGAAGGCTTTCATGCCCGCGCCGGCGGCACCCTTACGCGCAAAATCGAACCCAATTAGAAGATAACTCGCGAGGCCGACTCCTTCCCAACCGGCGAAGAGAAGCCCATAGTTGCTGGCAAGAACCAGCAGCAGCATGAAGAACACGAAGAGGTTCAGGTAGCCGAAATAACGGACGAATCCATCGTCATCCTTCATGTACCCGACTGAATAAACATGCACGAGAAAGGCGATACCCGTGACGGTCAGAATCATGATGGCGCTGAGGGGATCGAGATAGAGGCCCCAGGCCGCACCGATGTTAGGGAGCCACATGCCGAGCGGCAGTTCCTTGGTTCTGGAGGGCAAAGCCGCCAGCTGGTAGACGGCAGCAACCGACCATAAGAACGCAAGCAAAATGGCACCGGGGGCGACGATGGCGACGATGCGCTTGCCCGGACGCGCAACCAGCGAGAACGCCGCGCCCGCGAGGGGAAACAGCGGGATCAACCACATCAGGTGGAGAGCGTTTACCACCGCAGCGAATCCACTTCGTCGGCGAGAACGGTCTGGCGGTTCCGGAAGAGCGCGATGAGAAGTGCCAGGCCCACCGCCGCTTCCGCGACAGCGTCTGCTATCACGAAGAGCGCGAAGATTTGGCCGCTATCGCTGTGAAGGTGACGCCCGAAGGTGACCAAATTGATATTCACGGCATTGAGCACCAGTTCCACCGACATCAGCAGGACCACTAAGTTCCGGCGCGTGAGGATACCGGCGGTGCCGATCACCAGAAGCACGGCACTCAGCGCGACGTAATGGACACTGGTAATCATGCTTCAGCGCGTTTGCGCGCCAGAACCACAGAGCCTATCAAAGCGGCCAGGAGAAGTACCGAGGCGATCTCGAATGGCAGCAAATACGTGGTGAACAGCGCATTTCCTATTTGCTCCGTGTTGCCCTGCACAATGGACGGCGCTTGATTTATCGGCGCGAACTGGAGCGGGCGCGAGAAAAGCAAGTAAAGGATGAATCCTCCCGCGCCGAGCGAGACGGCCGTTGCAAGTTTCGCGTTGTGGCTGAAGCGATGCTCCTGTTCCGCACGGCCTACATTGACCAGCATGATGACAAACAGAAACAGAACCATGATGCCGCCAACGTACACGATCACTTGTGCGACGGAGAGAAACTCAGCACCTTCCAGAAGGAAAATGCCGGCGACTCCGATGAGCGAAGCCGTTAAAGCCGCCGCGCAGTGCACGGGGTTGCGGAAAGTAACCGTGCCCAACGCGCCTGCCACGACAACGAGGGCAAAGGCCCAAAAGAAAACAGCGTCCAACATTTAGTTGCGGTAATCCACCGGGCGTGGGCCCTCTTCGAGCATCTGCCGGTCCCAAATCATGCCTTCCCGCGTGTAACTGGCAAGTTCGAAATCCTGCGTCAGCTCCAGCGCATCCACGGGGCAGGCGTCTTCGCAAAGGCCGCAGAAGAGGCAACGCGAGAGGTCATAAGTAAACTCGGTCAGATCTTTACGGCGCGTTTTTTCATTGCGTATACTCGATACGACAATCAGGTTTTCAGGGCACGCCAGCGCACAGAGATTGCAGGAAATGCACAGAGTTTCACCGGAAGCGGGATCTATGTTCAGACGGGGCGCCCCGCGGTAACGCTCCGACACCTCGGGGCGGGCAAGGGGGTACTGTTCCGTTTGAACCAGCGATGGTTTTTGATGGCGGAAAGTAAGCCAAAGTCCCCGAAGAAGGCCAGCGGGAAGCAGCTTTCGGAAGAAGTCCATTCCTTAGTACTAGAGTACAGCATCAACAGGAGCGCCGAATCGTTACAATAGGGTTGTCGATGAGCAGTGTGGAAGCGCCTCCGGCGCAGTTGAACCAGTTCGCCCTGGTAAGTTATATTCCCGATCCGCTGGGAGCTTTCCTGGACGGTTTACGTTTAGAGCTGGTGCCGGGTTGCAGCCCGCATGCGCATGTTACCGTTTTGCCGCCGCGCCCTATTCAGAGTTGCGCGGACGAAGCGGCTGAGGAGTTGCGGGACCTATCGCGGCGCTTTACCGATTTTGAAGTGGAATTTGGCGACGTGGAGATGTTTCGCCAATCGAAGGTGGTCTACATCGGGATCAAGCAGGGCGAGCTGGAACTACATCGCATGTACCGGGAGTTGAATCAGGGTGCGGTGAGCTATTGTGAACCGTTTCCCTATCACCCGCATCTCACGCTGGTGCAGAATGTAGAATCGGATTTAGTTCCGGGCATGTTCGATCTTGCCACGCAACGTTGGGCAGAGTACGAGGGCCCCCGGAAGTTCGCCTTGCACACTCTCGATTTCGTCAAGAACCTGCAAGGCAGTTGCTGGAAAGACCTGGCCAGCATCCATCTGCATTCTTAATCGAACAGTGTCGGCTGGCCCTCCGCAGGCGGCTTTCGGCGGGCACCTTTTGTTAGCGGGCTGCCGACAACACCTAGAATTTGAATGTCGGTCAAGGCTTCACGCGGTACGAACACGCGCTGGTTGTTCGAGTACGGTTCGGGCGGAATGATGGAGTAACCATAGCGATCCCATTGCAAAAGGTTGTTCGGGAGAATGCCGTCCATGACATCGCCATCGCGGTACTTCATCCTCACCCAGAGGCCGTCCATTTTGGGGCGGGTTTGGAATTGCCGGGCGGGCTCCCCGGGCGAATCGAAATCTTTGACGAAGCAAACGTTCTTCAGGTCGTAATAGCCGACGAAGAGCACGCTTCCAGCCGGCGTTATTACCTCAATCCCATTTTGCTGTAGGTAATCCTGGGGGTTGACGAACGCCTGGAGCGGCTCACGGTCAAAGCGCCGCACAAAGGCTTTCTTGGTGGTGGACCCCGCCAAATCACCCTTTATCCCGAAACATTTTCGTCAGTATTGTATCATTGACAGGATGCCGGAGAGCCGGACGGGCGAGTTTCTGAATTTTTGCGCGCTGGAAAAGGGGCTTGCGAAGAACTCGCTGGAATCGTACCGGCTGGATCTGGACCGGTATGAGGCGTTTGCGGAGTCGGCGGAGGCGGGTGGTATTCCGCTGAAGGAACTGCTCCGGCTCTATCTGAACTCTTTATATAGAAGTGGCTTGGGGAGCCGCTCTATCGCCAGGCATTTGACGACGCTTCGGAATTATTACGGATTTCTTCAGCGCGAGGGGCACTTGGCGGAAGATCCGACGGAGCATCTGGAAAGCCCGCGGCAGTGGCAAACCATTCCGCACTTCTTGAATATTCAGCAAGTGGACGCATTGCTACAAGCTCCCAATGCCGCAAAGCCCAAAGGTTCGCGGGACCGGGCCATGCTGGAACTGCTTTACGCCAGCGGACTGAGGGTTTCTGAACTGTGCGGTGTGAGGGTGAGCGACCTGGAAAGCGGCCTGGGTGTGCTGCGTGTGAACGGCAAAGGCAATAAACAACGAATTGTGCCGGTGGGCAAATCAGCACTCGCGGCCATTGCGGACTACCTGAGACAGGGGCGCCCCGCGCTGTTGAAGAGCCGCGCGAGCGAATGTTTGTTCGTTACGGCCCAGGGCGGAGCGATGACGCGCCAGGGTTTCTGGAAACTGCTGCGGGGCTATGGGAAACGCGCCGGGATCTTTCATAACCTGACCCCTCATGTGATTCGCCATAGCTTCGCCACGCACCTGCTGGAAGGCGGGGCGGACCTGCGGAGCGTGCAGACCATGCTGGGGCATGCCGATATCTCTACGACTCAGATTTATACGCACGTGATGAAGAGCCGCCTGAGGAGCACTGTGGACCAGCATCACCCGCGAGCCTAGATCAAAATGAGCGACTATCTCTACCTGCTGGAGAATCATCTAAGCGCGGCTCAGAACAAGGTTGCGGCATTATTTGAAACAGCCGCTTCGGCCGCACACCAGACGCTGTATCTGACCGGCGGCGCCATACGCGATTTGCTGGGTGGCTTTCCCACCCGTGATCTGGATTTCACACTCTGCGGAAATCCGAGGAAACTCAATCTGGCCGCGATCGAGGAGGCCGGAGGATGCGTCATACGGAAAGACGAATTGCGGAACTTGCTGCAGTTCCAGTTTGCCGATGGCGCAACCGTCAAGATCAGCATGGCGCGGACGGAACGGTACTCCAAGCCAGGCGGCAAACCGCAGATTGTGTCGTCCGATATACGCGAAGATTTGCAGCGGCGTGATTTCACGGTAAACGCGATTGCTCTTGGATTGAACAGATCTGCCAAGGGCATGCTGGCGGACCCTTCGAACGGACTGGCCGATTTGGCCAGCCGCGAATTGCGGACCACGAATTCTGGTGCTTTTGCCGACGAACCCGGGCGATTGGCTCGCCTGATCCGGTTCAAGCACCGGCTAAACTTTACAGTGGCGGAAAGAACGGAGCGGCAATTTCAGAATGCTTGCGATGCCGATCTTCAACGGCTGATTACGCCGGCCTGCTGGTTTGAGGAACTTTGCGCTTGGGGGGACGAAGCGGCACCTTCCGTGATGTTGCACGAACTGGAGGAGCGCGGCGTACTTAATCTTCCCGACCTTAATTACGCGGCTGTTCAAAAGTGGGAGAAGTTGAAACGCAGCGTACCTCTTCCGGGTAGAGGTTGGGCGCACGGCTGGCGTTCGCTTTACCTTGCTATGACGGAAGGCGCCGCCGCGCGCGGCAAAGCGGGCATTGCAGCGGGGTTGGGTCTGGCTCAAGAATCGAACGATAGCTTGAAGAAGTTGGCTGTGCGCGCGCGCAAGTTGGAAACGGCGATTTCAGCGCCTTCGGTGAAGCGCCCGGCGGACTTCTATCAGATTGTGGAGGCGTTTGCGCCGGACGAAATCCTCTTTGCGTTGAGTACATCGGCGCAGCGCGTGGTGCAGGACCGTCTGCGGACAACTTTGCAAAAGCACTTGCCGATCGCGGTTGAAATGCGGGGCTCCCCGGAAGCAGAAATTCTTCGAAAGCTGAATGAGAAGCCGAAAAAGCCTGACGCGGATTTAACTGCGGACGACTGAACTAGTTACCGTTTGAAGAACTCACAGCGGGCGTTTGACCCGGCAAGGAAGTTGAACCCCCGAACGGTGCGCCTTGGTGGCGTGGGTATGTACCTCACCCAATTTCAAACCTGTCAGTAGCAACACGACCGCTCCGGCAATGATGGGAGGGATCGTATGCGCGAAGTATAAGATAACTGAAAAAATCTTCGCTTCCATGGGTCCCGCAGCCAGCATTTCCAGGCTGATGGTAGCCGCCCATTGAAAGGCGCCAACATTCGCGGGCGCTCCCGGCAGAGCGGTGCCCATGTGAATCACCACCAGGACGATGGCCGCTTGTTGAAAGGAGAAATCGAAGTTGTAGGCGCGGAAGAGAGCCCACACGGAGAGAATCGGCATCACGAGATAAACGATGCTGATTCCAAACGCCTTGCGTAAAACCTTAGCATCGCCAAGGCTGTGGATCTCATGCAGGATGGAGGCGAATCGCGAACCCCATTTACTATTCGAAACGAAAAGCTTGGCATGTTCATGGCGGAACAGTACGAACAGAAGCAGGCATGCAAGTATGGCAACGATAACAGCGAAGACAAACGCGACGTCGCGCAGATCGCGCCGCATGTCGGTGAGGCCCCACGTGAACAGGTAAAAAGCCAGCACCATGCAAATGCCATCCATCACGCGGCCGATGGCATCGGCGGTCAAGGCGAGCGTGAACGGCGTATCCGTCCAGAAGGAAAGCAGATAGCAGCGGACCACCTCGCCGGCTTTCGCGGGCAACACCGCATTGGCAACCTGCCCCACAAAGACAGCTTTCACGCATTCGGCCACGGGAGCGTCTTCAGCGGGGCTCAACAGAACCGCCCACCGCCATCCATCCAGGACATAGACTGTCAGGTTCAACAGAATTCCAAGAAGCACCCATCCCCAACTGAGCGCCCGGACATCCTGCTCCATCAATTTGTAATCGAAATCGTGGAATACGCCGTAGAGACTGGCAATGGCGATGGTGTAGCCCACCGCCGGCACCAGCCATTTTTTGATATTGCGCTTGCGCGCGGGCGGTGTTTCAGACGAATCCATACGGAACCGTCCTCATCATAACTTGCGCACTCATGTTGTTTTCTGAGCGATTGTGATCTTAGGTGCCAGGCACGAAGTGATAAGGCTACGAACCTCACTGAGCAGCAGTTCGATAGCGAGACCATCCTTCGTGAGAATGCGTTCCACATGGCCGTTTAGCCGCGCACGTTCCTGTTCCGTCAAATTTTTCGCGGTTACCACCAGCACGGGAATTTTGCGCCACTCTTCCCGTTTCGCAAGATGGGCGGTGAACTCAAATCCATCCATATTGGGCATCATCAGATCCAGCAGGATTACCGTGGGGATACGCTGTTCCATTTGCGCCAGAGCTTCGACGCCGTCGGCCGCTGAGCGGACGTCCCATCCTTCGCGCGCGAGCATGGTGCGCATCAGATCGCGGGAATTGAGATCATCTTCGACCACCAGAATCGAACAAGGCGGAGGATCGCACTTGTATTTGGCGAGGGCGGACTGTAATTTTTCCCGGGTCACGGGCTTCATCAGGTAGTCCGATGCGCCCAGCGAATAACCCAAACTTCGGTCCGTGATCATGGTGGCCATCAATACCGGGATGTTCGCCAGTTCGGGATCGCTCTTCAGTTCCTGCAATACCGCCCAGCCGTCCATGCCGGGCATCAAGACGTCGAGGGTAATCACTTTCGGCTTCAGTTGACGTGCAAGCTTCAGGCCTTCCTCACCGGAGGAGGCAAGGGCCGCGGTCAAGCCGGCGCGGACCAGATTACGATTCATCAGATCCCGCGCGGTTGCGTCGTCATCGATCACAAGGACTAAGTTTCCACCCGGTTCGCAGGGAGCACTGGCGGCGGGCGATTCGGTGCCCTCGGGAGCTTCGTGCGGCTGATATTTGCGCGGCAGGCGGATGGTGAATGTGCTGCCCTTTCCCATTTCGCTGGTAACGGAGACATCGCCGCCCATCATCTGGCAGAATTTCCGCGTGATGGTGAGCCCGAGTCCCGTACCGCCAAAATCGCGTGAAATGGATTTATCCAATTGAGAGAACGGAAGAAATAGCTGGTCCATGCGCTCCGGCGGAATTCCGCGGCCGGTATCCTCAACGGTGAACACAAGATCATCTTTGCCGCCTTCGCGATTCATCGCGGCAGTCAGGGTGATTTTCCCTTCGCTGGTGAATTTGGCGGCGTTCGAAAGCAGGTTAAACAGGTTCTGCCGCATCTTGGTCATATCCGCGAACATGCTGCCCAATTCGGGCTCAATCTTCACATCGAGCTTATTTTTATTGCGCGATATGAGAGCTTCCACTGTGGACGAAACATCGCGCACCAGCATCTCAACGGAGAACGTTTCGGGATAGAGGTCCATCCGGCCGGCATCGATTTTGGAGAGATCGAGGATATCGCCGATGAGCGCCAGCAAGTGCTTACCGGCGGAATTGATGCGCGTTAAATCCTTCGAAAGGGTTTCATCATCGCTCTCCCGCGCTTCTTCGAGAAGCATTTCGCTGTATCCCAGGATCGCGTTGAGGGGAGTACGCAACTCGTGGCTCATGTTCGCCAGAAAACTACTCTTGGCCGTGTTGGCGGATTCGGCGGCGTCCTTGGCCTGTTGCAGATCCTCCTGAGCTTGTTTGCGATCCGTGATGTCGCGCAGGGTGGCCGTGAAAAGAGGAGCGCCCTGTAGGCTGATGCGGTTTACGGCAAGTTCCACCGGAAATTCCGATCCATCGGAACGCATGCCGGTAATCTCAATGCGGGTTCCGATGACCGGTCCCTCGCCGGTCTCCAGATAATGTTTCATGCCGAGGCGGTACGCCTCGCGCAGGCTAGGGGGAATGAGTATTTCCGAAAATTGCTTTTCCAGTACCTCCTCTCTGAGGTATCCAAACGTCTTTTCCGCGGCGCGATTCCATTCCAATATGCGGCTCTCGGCATCGGTCATCACGACACAATCGAGTGACGTTTCGAGAATGGAATTCTTGCGGGCTTCGCTGCTGCGCATTGCAAATTCCTTGCGCTTCCGCTCAATTCCCAAGGCAATGCTGTTCGACACGGTACCGAGGGCGGTAAGCGTTTCCGGCTCCAAGGTATGCCGGGCGAAAAGGGCCGCAACACCAATCAATTGGCCATCGACCACTAGCGGGTACCCGGCAAAAGATTTCATGCCTTCGCGCACGGCCCATTCATGATCGGCCACCCGGGGGTCGGTAAGCACGTCATTGGTCAGATGGGGCTTTAGTTCCTGAGCGATCCACCCGATCTTGAATTTGCCCACGGGAATGCGCGCGTGGGCGCCGTTGATGTGCGTATATAAACCGGCACTAGCTTGCAGTTCGAGCGTCTTGCCGGCGGCGTCTAGAGTCCAGATGCGGGCGAAAGCTGCGTCCAGGTGCCCTACGATTGCTTCCGCGCACCTGATCAGCATCTCAGGCAGATCATTGCTGCGCGTGAGTGCCAACCCGATATCGGCGGTCAGCAGGGAAACGCGAGCACGCTCCTTCAGGATTGCCTCAGACTTTTTGACGGCCCTCAAATCACGCAAGGTGATGGTCGCGCCGGCTTGGGGCGTGCCGGTCAGGAAGGGCCTTACGATATAAGCGACAGGCAAGGCTGTTCCATCGCTACGCCACATCACATCGTCGTCCAGTTCTGCTGGTTGCCCACTCTTGACGGAAGCATTGATGGGACAGTCGCTTACTGAAAACGGCGAGCCGTCGCGCTTCGTGTAGTGGCTTAACTGATGCATGTTGCGGCCCAGACACTCGCTGGCAGTAACCCCCAATAAGGTGGCGGCCACTTGATTGATAAACGTGCAGAGACCGTCCTGATCCAAACAGTAAACGCCTTCGCCCACGGATTCCAGCATCGCCTGGAATATGTGTTCGTTCTCCGAAACCATGGATTAAGTCTGACAGCTTTTTAGCCGCGCGGTCTACCGGTATGGTTCATTGATAAGGTGCCTCCGAAACGCCGAAACTTTTCTTCCAATCGCAGGAGCGCCTCCTCCGGGAAAAGCGCGATCGGCATCATACTGATTGGAATTTTCAAGCTGGTGAAGGGCTTAGCACTTCTGTTTGTGGGCTTCGGGTTACAACACCTGTTGCACCGGGACTTGGCGCAAACGGTGAACCACTGGGTGGAGATACTGCGCGTGGATCCGGACAACCGTTACGTTCATCAAGCCATCAATCGCGCGACGAATATAAGCCCCAAGCAACTGCGCGAACTCAGCGTGGGTACGTTCGTTTATGCCGCGTTGTTGCTGACCGAAGGGATTGGATTGCTACGGCGCAAACATTGGGCGGAGTACTTCACGGTGATCACGACGGGGTTGCTGTTGCCGCTTGAAATTTACGAGCTTGCAAGACATGGCACACCGGCGAAGGTGGTCGTGTTGGTCATTAATATTCTGGTGGTGGTGTACCTTGCCATGCGGCTGAGACGAAGTGCTTAGCAAGCCCGCACTTGTGAAATGATAGGCAGGTGTTCTGGCTAACCCTGCTGCTTGCGGCCAACCTTGTTCCTGGCACCACGACCGACTTTCGCCAGCCCCAGCTTGCTGCTTCCGGCCAGTTGGTTGCGATGACATTCGGTTCCGACCGGGCGATTTACTTCGAGAGTTCCCGGGATGCCGGGAAGACCTGGAGCGAGCCTGTGAAAGTGGATGAACCCGGTGTACTCTCGCTGGGCAACCATCGCGGACCGCGGGTTGCGATGACGTCGGGAGCGATTGTGATTTCAGCAGTGGCGAGAAAAAACGGTAAGGGTGCCGACGGCGATCTGCTGACGTGGCGATCGACCGATAACGGCAAGACATGGCATGCCGGGGCAACCATCACCGACCTTCCCGGTGCCGCCCGCGAAGGATTGCACACCATGACCGCCGCGCCCGAGGGAAGGCTCTTCGCGGCCTGGCTCGATCTCCGCAATTTGAAGCAGGGCAACCCCGGGACCGAGTTGTGGGGGGCGTATTCGTCAGACGCCGGTCTTACGTGGTCTAAGAATTTTGCCGTTTACAAGTCACCTTCAGGCAGTATTTGCCAATGCTGCCATCCGACGGCGATGTTTACATCGGAAGGTACGCTGGCGGTGATGTGGCGCAATGAAATTGGAGGTAACCGGGATCTGTATTTGATTCAGTCGCGAGATGGTGGGCATACGTTCGGGGAAGCGGCCAAGCTAGGCGAAGCGAGCTGGATGCTGAATGCCTGCCCGATGGATGGCGGCGGCATTGCACAGACAGCCAAGGGCGGCCTGGTCACCGTTTGGAGGCGCGAGAAAAATATCTACATGGCCCGCGAAGGCGGGAAAGAGACTCTGATGCACGAAGGAAAGAACCCTGCCATTGCGGCCGGCAAGGGTGGCCTGTACACGGCATGGAATTCACCCCAGGGACTTTTCGCGAGCATGCCCGGCCACGCGGAACCGGTGCTGCTTGATTCAGACGGGGCGTTTGTTACTCTAACGACTGTCCCGAATGGCGCGGTACTTGCGGCGTGGGAACGAAAAGGAACCATACAATTCCGCACGCTACAGTAACGGGCCCCCTTCTACTGCTACTCACGTTCGGATCCATCGCGCTGCTGCTGGCGCTGATCTTAACTGTGCGCCTTCACGCATTCCTTGCTCTGCTGCTTACCAGCATGGCGCTTGGGTTGGCGTGCGGGCTCACTCCCGCGGCCTTACTGAAATCCATTCAGACCGGCGTGGGGGAAGCGCTCGGATTTATTGCGGTTGTACTGGGCTTAGGCGCGATGATAGGCGCATACCTGGAGCAGTCAGGCGGCGGCCATGTGCTGGCTAACTGGCTGCTAAAAATTTTCGGGCGCGAACGTGCGGTCTGGGCGGTGCTGGTCGCTTCCTTCCTTGTGGGTATACCGATCTTTTTTGAAGTTGGATTCATCATTCTGGTTCCGCTGGTTTGGAATTTGGCGAAAGAATCGAAGAAGTCCGTTTTGCTGTATGGGATGGCGATGGCGGCGCCACTCACGGTGCTGCATTCGCTAGTGCCGCCGCATCCCGCCCCGGCGGCTGCCGCGCAATTACTTGGCGCGGATTTAGGCGGCACCATCATATGGGGGAGTTTGCTTTCCATACCTATGACACTGGCCGGCGGCCTGTTCTATGGTCGTTGGATCGCCAACCGGATTTTTGTGCCGGTGCCGGAGATTGCGCGCAAGCTGGAAAGCGAACATGTGGAATCGTCGCACCGTCCTCCGCCGGTAGCGCTTGTGATCCTGCTGTTGGTGCTGCCGGTGCTATTAATTGTTGCTTCAACCATTGCTGGTCCGAAAAACCAGACTCTACTATTCCTGGGGCATCCGTTCACCGCGCTCACGGTGACGGCGCTGGCGTGCATGTACTTCTTCGGTGTGCGGCGTGGCCTGAATCGCGATGAGCTAGGAAGGCTCGCCCTGGCCTCGTTCGCGCCCGTTGGTTCGCTGCTGCTGATCATGGGGGGCGGCGGAGCGTTCAAGCAGGTGATTGTCGATACGGGCGCGGGTGCTTACGCCGGTAAATTGCTGGCCTCCACCAACGTTTCGCCCATTCTGCTGGCGTACCTGATCGCGGCAGCGATGCGTGCTGCTCAAGGTTCCGCAACGGTCGCCATTATCACTGCCGCGGGGATTGTTGCGCCGCTGGTGAAAGGCATTCCCGGCTATCGGCCTGAAATGATTTACCTGGCTGTCTGCTGCGGCGGCACAATGCTGTCTCATGTAAATGACGCCGGCTTCTGGCTGGTAAACCAGTACCTGGGCATGACTGTGCCGCAGACACTAAAGAGCTGGACTGTAATGAAGATCATCACATCGGTGGTGGGTATTGCGATTCTGCTGGTGGTTCAGATGTTTCTTTCCCGATCGTGACTCCTCCCCGGCAATTTGAGATTCAGGCGCGCGGATTGGTGAAACGATTCGGCGATTTCACCGCGGTTCGCGATGTGACTCTTGAGATTCCGAAAGGCATTATCTTTGGATTCTTGGGGCCGAACGGGTCCGGAAAATCGACGACGGTCAAAATGCTTACGGGGCTGCTGCACCCTACCGATGGCGAGATTTCCGTGGCGGGTATGGCGCCCAACCCTTCAGACCCAGAATCGCGGCGCATTATTGGCGTACTGCCGGAGGGCAATGCACTTTTTCATTCCCTCACGCTGATGGAACACTTGCGCCTGAGCGGTCCACTTTACGGTTTGACGGAAGAGCAGACCGAAATCCGGGCGGAGCAATTGTTCACTGCACTGGATCTTTGGGATGTGCGCGACACTTACTCCGATCAAGCGTCCTACGGAATGGCAAAGAAGTGCTCGCTCGCGATGGCGATGCTGCATAATCCTCGAGTGTTGTTTCTCGATGAGCCCTTTGAGGGCATTGATCCGGCATCAGGGCGCAGCATCAAAGACCTGCTCACGCTATTAGCCGGCCGCGGCATCACAATTTTTCTGACGTCGCACATTCTTGAAATTGCCCAACAGCTGGTGCAGAGTTTCGCCATCATTCGAGAGGGGCAGATTGTTTGCCGCCAGGATATGGTCGATGTGGCGCGGGAAGGCCGCACGATTGAGGACTACTACTTCGAACACGTGGGCCGGCCCGAGTTGGGCGAGTGGGACTGGCTTGGCTGATGCATGAGCTGAGGGAGTTACTGCGATGGCAATGGCTGGCGTACTGGCGTAAAATCTTGCGGGGCGGCACTGCCGCAAAAACGAATCTTCTAGTGCTGGGGCTGATGGCTGCCGCCGGTTTCGCCCGTTATCTTACGTTTTTACATGACGTGGCGAAACAAACGTCGGCTGGCAATTCATCGCTGCTGGAGTTACTGCTCGCGGCGATTCTGCTGCTGTTGTTACAACCTGGTTGGGATGCTACCAGGCTTGCATTAGGCACCCGCGAACTGGCGCGTTTTCCCCTTTCAAAACGGAGCCGGTTCGGGATGCGGGTTTTGTCCCGTTTCGTATCTCCGGTCTCCTGGGCATTTGTGTTGTTCGTAGCCGCCGGTATCTGGCCGGTGCTTTCTTTGCCGCATCCGGCGTACGCCACGGCGGCATACCTGTCCATGGCGGCGGGTGCATTCGCGGCAGGGTTGGCCCTTTCCGATCTTTCACAAACGGCTAAGGCGGTGGCGGCGGTTCGGTTGAGCTGGCTAGGTGTTGCGGTACTGGCCGGAAGCTGGTGGGCCGTTCAGCGCAGTTTGCCACCGTTACCTTCGCGCCCGATCATCGCTGCCGGTGAGGGGCAATTGCCTTTCCTTTTTGGCACTGTAATGCTGGCCGCAATCTGTATTTACATGGCATGGCGAGCACTTCCGTGGATGCTAGGCCAGTCTCCTCCCGCGGAGCGTTCCCGCGAAGCCCGCAGCGCGCGAACGGTGACACTATTCCGTCGCGAACTCAGAATGCAATCGAAACTAACCGAGGTGCGGACCAGCTGGGCGATCAGCCTGGCTCTCGCCGTTTACCTGATTTCGGCCAGCCACCCTGAGCCGGATGCGCTGCGGGTGATGCTTGGCGTTCTTGCATACTTCGGGATCGCTGTTGCGATGAACTGCTTCGGTTTGGATGGAGTGGCCGGCCTTGATCGCTTCCTGCTTCTCCCCGTGACCAGCGGCGGAATTTTTGCCGCAAAGAACAAAGCTTTCGCCATCGCTCTAACTTCTTCCGCTATTCCTCTGGCGGGTCTTGCCGCCTGGCGGTTTGGCTGGCGCGAAGGCACCTCGGATCTGCTGGAGGCGGCGGCGCTTTGCTTTGCCATGCTTGCCTGGGGCAATATCACTTCTGTTCTGCGGCCGGAAAACGGGGAAAGCGGTGCGGGGGGCAACGTGATCGATCAGTTCATAGCGACTGTGGTGATCGGAATCACGACGGCGGCTGCGATCGGTGCCTTGCGGGGCACAGGGCCGGCGGCTCCGGTTTATTTGTTCGGGCTGGCAATGGTCTTTGGCGCCCTCTACCTTGCCGCATTCTGGTGGAGCTCGGCATACTTCGCGCGGCAATACGAACAGATACGCCAAGCGATCAGTTAGAAAGGTGTGCACTGCCCGCGCCCCGATACAGAAGAAAGGGTCCCCAGTAGTAAGGGTCCGCATATTTGCTGCCTGGCTTGAGTAAAGCCAGCTTGGCGGCGCGGAGCGCTTCAGGCGCATCCTGCCCGTGCGCCAACCCACCGTAGAGCGCGCCCATAACCAGCGGTGACGAATAGTCGCTCACATCCCAAAGTCCGGCCACTACGGAATGTGCGCCCGCCCGCAGGAAAGCCCACGCCAACCCAACCAACCCCTCGCCCGCGTAAGTCCGCGCCCCCGCGCTGCGGCACGCGGAAATGGAGACCAGATCTGCGTGAACCGGCGTCCGCAACACATCACGGGCCGTCAGCTTGCCGCGGCCAGAGGATTGCGAAAGGATGATGGCAGATTCCAGCGGCGCGCTCAGGTTTCCATCAGCATGCGTCGCAAAGTGGATGAATCGGAAACCCGCGGGGGCCTGGCGCTCATATTCCGAAGGAGTTGCGCGCGCGCCGGTCAATCTGGTTTGCTCCGCTTGGGGAAATTGCGCTGCGATCTTGTCCAGTTCGCCCGGAGAATTCAGCAGCCTGGGAAAATCGGTACTCCACTCCGTCGCATCGCCCAGAAGAAGCACGTTCTTCGTGTGCGCCGTCGCTTGGTGATCGCCAAGCATCAGACTCAGATAGGGCGCAATGCTGAGCGTCACGTTTTCAATCCAGTAAGGTGCCGATCCAGTTCCTTGCCGAAGCGTCTCGAAGTTCAAGCCATACAAAGGACCGTCTGGAACAATCACCACTTCACGTATGCCGCGGAGTTGTTTCAGGGCGGGCTGTACCAATGTACGAAAAAGTTCGGCACCTTCCGCAGAGGCGTCCTGGCGCGATTGCACCAACTTCTGAAAGCTATCGACGCGGTCACGCAGTTCACTCTCACCAGGCATGGTGTAAGAGGAGTAACTCTGTGGCGCGATCACCCACAGGTAAGAGCTTTCGGGCGCGACCCAATAGGCCAGATATGCGGAGCCGGTGCGTCTTGCCAGCGCGCGGAACGCATTCAGAGTGTTCGCTTCCAACGGCTGCTCCGGCAGATTCAGGTCGTCCCGGAGCGTACGCGCCCGGCTTGCTTCCGCTGTTCCAAACGCCTTTTCGTGGCCACCGCGCTGCATCAGCCCAGCTACGTATTGCTGATTCAACTTCATCGCACTAGCCGCGAACGAAAGCTTGTTGTCTAAACCCTGCAGTTCCGTACGCTGGCGATCTATCAAAGCCAAGCCCGCGGAATAAGCAGCTTCCGCTTCCGCCGCTTTTCCCAAACGCTGATAGATCTGCGTCAATTCCGAGTACGCGTCAAGCGTGGGCCCGGGCTCGCTCGCGGCAGTAACCAGAATGCGCAACTGTTTCAACGCGGATGCTATATCGTGTTCGCCAGCGGCAATCCTGGCCTGATTCACCATGGCCAATTCCCTTTCCGACATCTTGGGAAGGCGGTCGCCTATCGTGAGCGCCTGTTGGTTGCTTTCGTTGGCAGCATGCCACTCACGCAATTCGATCCATGCAGTCGCTTCGTTGGTGAGCCAGCGGGCGCAATAATCCGGGTTATTGGCCTGTGCCGCCGCGGCGGCCTGCTTGTAATAATCGGCCGCTTTCTTAAAATCCCGCTGTTCAAAAGCAAGGTTGCCTAAATGACCCAGGTATAAATGCTGGTCCTGCGGAAGGGCCTCGGCCTGAGCCGCAATGTACTCTTCTTTTGCTTTTTCAAAGTTTCCAAAATGGTAATAAGCCCAACCCAGACTGATGCGGACATTTGCGGCAAGACCTTTTTCTTTAGCCTGTTCGAAGAGCTTCAGCGAGGCGCTCAACGGTGCAATGGATTCCTCAAAGCGACCTGTCTTTTCAAGTAAGAGTCCGGTATCGTGCAAGACGAAACGGTCCAGCGAAGTGTCATGTGAAGTGCGGGCATAGGAACGCGCGGCTTCCAGAGTTTGCTCCGCTTCGCGGAGCCGGTTTAACTTCAGCAGCGGGTTGAAGCGAGCAACTTCTACTTGCGCCATGCGCTTGGCATTGTTGTCGGCATTGCTCAGCTTCAGGCACTGCTCAAGATGCCGATCGGCTTCTTGCCAGTAACCCAGGTGATCTTCCAGCTTGGCAATCGCGCGTAGCCTGCGATACTCGCCGAAGTTGGTGGGATGCCCGCCTGGCGGGAGTTGCGCGGGCAACGATAAAAGATACTGTAAGGCCGCTTCCTGGCCCTGCTGATCGCGTACTATCGCAGAACGGGCGATCTCCGCCTGCCAGAAAAGGTCCGGATTAGCCGTGCGGGAACACGCACCCAGCAGCATTGCCGCCGCAAAGACGTGCAGAACCCGTTGCATTCATTACATTATGGGTGCTAATCGCCCCCGCTGGGTACGGGAGGATCGGTTTGTCCACCATTTGCGCCTACGGAACAAGCCGTCACATAGCCGCCAGTTGGGGAGCCTAAATCGACGTGCAAGGCCGTCACCCGGCGCTCCACGGCAGTGATAATCAGTTCACCCAGGTGAAGACGCCCGAAATTTTCAATGTGGATGACGTTTTGCACCACTCGGAAGCCGGGACCGGATGGCGTTAACACGCGAAAGAGAGGCAGTATCGCCGCATGCCGTGTTTCGTGTAGTTCGTCGCTGGGCTGTCTGCGGCAAAACGGAAAGTAGCGATGCAATCGGCTCTCCGCCAGCTCTGCAAACCTGCCCACCATGGTGTATTCATGGATCCGCCCGCGAAACTCCGGGTCGTTCCGATGCCGGTCCCGAACCTTTTCGAGGGTGTTCAGTTCCGTAAACAGGTCGGAGAGGTTCTCTAGTTCGATGGAAGTGCCCTTCACCTTCAAATTAATGATTGCGGAACCTTCCGGAACGATGGAAGGTGGGACATGTTCCTGTTGCGAGTGGGAACTGTGAACTTGCGCGCGAATCAGATCCGCCGTTATGACGCCCCCCAGATTGAACTGCTCCGCTACAGCACTCACGCGCGTTTCATAGGTGCCGGTGGAGGCTTGAAACTCACCCGTTGCACGGCTAATCACGGAATCGCACTGCAGAAAATCGCGGATTTTCACTCCCTTGCTGCTGCCGCTGCTTACTCCGCCAGATGGCGGCAGAGCGCTTGGGGCCTGCACCTCCAGCAAGTGTTCGTAAGGGCGGTGAATTCTGCCGGATAAACCGGCGGCATAGGCGTGAAAGAGAAACCTCGTTCTGCTCATCGTTCTTTTTTCCCCTGAATGGTGAATGGATATCTTGCCACAAGTTCCGGCTCCGCACCGTCGCGATCGCCGAATATTGTTAGCTCGAACGTTCCAGCACCCAGGCGGGAAACAGGCACCAGGACCATTAGGGAACCCTCGCCGGCGGCGGCTTGCGCACGCAAAACCTCCTGCCGATTACCTGAATTAGCGATTCTTGCTTCATATCGAGGATATTTTTCCGGCCACTCATTCGCGATCAACAGGGGAGCGACGCGCTGCTGAAGGGAAAGCGTGTTTGTACCTGCACTCCGACGGGCGGTTAGGGTTGGCGGTGCCGGTGAAAGTTGTAAATCTTCCTGACCGGCTATGGATTTCAGGCGCGGAATTTCAACCGCATTCTGGTACCCCGCAACCATTACCAGCAGCGCAAGCGCCCCCATGGCAAATTGGGGCACCCAGGGCAGCGCGAACCAGCCCCGGCCCGCTTGCTCCCATTTCCACGTGCCTTTTCGCTCCAACTGCGGCAATACGGCGGGTGAAGCGAGCCGGATGGCGGTCAGGTCTTCCACATCTTGCGCGCAGGCGGCGCAAGAGAAGAAATGCTCTTCGAACGCGAGCGCTTCCGGCTCTGTAAACTCTCCCAGCACGTATCGCTCGGCGGCGAACTTGAACTGGCTGTGATCTGCGCTATCCATATGCTGTTTACTAGTGATAGCAGAGTTCGCAATCGTTACAAATTGCCAGGGCTATTCCGTCAAAACCACTGCGCGATAAAGGTATTTGTCCGTTTCAAGCTGGGCAATCGTCCACTCCGCCGCGTCCGCGCGCGAGATCTTGCCCGCCTGAAGACCCCTCATATTCTGCACAACGCTGAACCTGTTCAGGGCCTTTCCATTGGTCAAGCGGGCTGGCCTGATGATCATCCAATCGAGCCCGCTCCCGGCAACCTGCTTCTCCTGGCGGTCCTTATCCTGGTACATAGTCTTCAGGAAAAAAGGCTGAATCAGCCGGTTGTAAAGAAAACCGCCGTGACCGCGGCTATTGCCAGCTCCGATTCCTGTAATGCAAAGCAGCCGGCGGACATTGTGCCGCTGCATCGCCCGCATCAGGTTATGGGTCCCGTCTGAAAGAACGGAAATTTTCTGGCGAGTTGCTTTTACGCCCAAGCTGCAGATTACGGCTTCCTGCCCCGCCATGGGCCTGTCGAGCGCTCCCGGACGCAGCACGTCTCCTTCGGTGACGGTAAGATGCGGGTCGCGCATACCGGTAAGCTGTTTCCCCTCTCGAACCAGAGCTGTTACGACGTGCTCTTGTTTCAATGCCTCGCGTACCAACTCCTGGCCCAGCGGTCCTGCGGCTCCCACAATCAAAACTTTCATGACGAACCTTGCATTAGACCGACTATGGTACTAACCGCTTAAAAAGCGCGGCAAACCGGTCCATACTCAACGTCTCCGCGCGTTCCCCAGCTTCAGGTTGCGCATCTACCAGCTCACGCCCGTAAAAAGGAGCCAGGTTGTTACGCAATGTCTTCCGTTTCTGGCGGAA
>Ga0123338_10000894_pt1 | contig 29461 bp, 21 predicted proteins | sample grotaG_FD_89793 | JGI IMG/M metagenome (GOLD analysis project Ga0123338, IMG submission 89793) | Glacier valley bacterial and archeal communities from Borup Fiord, Nunavut, Canada, to study Microbial Dark Matter (Phase II) -... | ecosystem: Environmental > Aquatic > Freshwater > Ice > Glacier ...
GAGTTAAAAATAAGATAATAACCAGAATCACTTGTATGATGGCTACCGTAAGATAACCCTTTCTCCAAGTGTTCTCTCCCTTCATAAAGGAAGACATAATCATAGGACCGGTCATTGCACCGATACCCCAAAAGCAATGAAGCCAGCTCATATGGTGGGATTTATAATGTGTTGCAATATACGCATTTAATCCGGCATCGACTGAACCTGCACCCAGTCCTAGCGGGATTGCAAGCAAAATCAACCAGAATAAAGATGGCGCAAAGGAAAACCCAAGAAGTGCACAGGCTGTCATAAATACACTCACTGTGGTTACCTTTCCGGTTCCAAATCGTCTTAGTACCTTCCCGCTTAAAAGGCTGGATATAATGGTTCCACCGGAAATTGTCATCGAGATTATACCTGCTGCCGCTAAGGAGGCATTCAAATCTAGCCGCATTACCGGCCAGGTAACTCCTAGTAAAGAATCCGGTAAACCAAGACTAATAAAAGCTAAATAAATAATAATTAAGATATAAGTAAGCATTACTTTATATTACCTGCCTTATCAGATTTCATCAAATTGTATCACTTATAAAGAATCAAACGTACAAATCTCTCTTCGGATAAAAGAAATAGGTAGCAGCAGAAAAAGCACCTACCAGTAGCAGCGAGAATATTACTATACCAAGACCCAACCCATTACCCTCTACTATATCTTCATAGCTGAAATATTTGAAAGGCGAAAGTAGGTTGAGGAAATCCGCTTTATCTGTCAAGTCTGTTATTTTTGATATGATAAAAGCGATAAGTAACAATCCTGTAGCAAGGGAGCCCGAGCCTTTCGGATTTCTCATGAAGGCTGCCAGCGCCGCTCCAAGTGATAGGAAGATGAACTGAACAAGAAACATACTTAAATAGAACACTACTATTTCTCCTGAAATATCGTCTCCCTTATTATAGGCTGCTACCATGACAAGTGAGGATACAAATGTAATTATATTAATGACAACTATATTAAAGAGTGCAGCCGCCAGCTTAGCTGTGATGACAGTGGTTCTTGAAATTGGCTTAATCATCAGAAACTCCGTCGTCTTATCTCGTTCCTCTTTTGAAATAATCCCTGCTCCCAAAAGTATGGCGTGTATTGCAACGATAAGTTCGATGTAAAGAAACAACATCGCAAAATAACCACTCATGGTAGTTACGTCAAAGGAGCCCATTCCTAACAGCGCTTTTATTGTATGAGGCATATCGGCAAAAACATCCCCGGCATCCCCGCCAACCGAATAGGCTGTATACTTAGCCATGCCACTTAATACCAGGAGGAACATACACAAGCTCCATATAATCAAGGCTTTTCTGTTAGCCTTTAATTCTCTTACAAAAATATTCATAATCTGACCTCCTTATAATTGGAACCATAGAGCATATCAGCTCACTGCATGGATATCCTTTTTCGTATAAATGATATAGCTTATTGTTATTGATATAATGACAATCACTGCACCTGCAATAAGATACGGGACTTCAAAACGCGAATTTTGAATGATATAAGCTGGATTGAAATATTTAAAGGGTGAGATAAAGCGTACAGCATCATTATCACCGGTGGCAAGAAATGCTCCGATAAAGAATAATCCAAAAACTGTACCAAGTGATAGTGGAAGTACGGTTTTTAACTTATTAAAAAATACCGAAACAACAAATCCAATTGCGAGAAAAATAAGCTGGATGAAAAATAAAGTAAGACTAATCATAAAAAATAGCTTATTGCTATAATCTTCTGTTTTAACGCTGTTGGCTAAAATGGAAGCCACCGCATAATAGATTATATCAGTAATAACAATCATAGTGAATGCAGCAAAAAGCTTGGAGCTTACGATAGCCCTACGAGAGACGGGTTTAACAAGGAGAAAATCTGCGGTCCTTTCCCGTACCTCTTTTGAAAGTATGGAGCAGCCAAAATTCATTCCCTGGATAGCTCCAAAAAGCGTGATAAATGAAAATATAAAGGAGTAAAATCCCAGTATTGAAGTAATATTGTCCAGTGAGATGCCTAGCATTGCCCTCACAGATTCAGGGTAACCGCTTAGCAATTTTTTAAAATTCTCAGCTTCCTTTGCTATGCTTGGGAATACTGAAAAATAAATCAAAGCCATCGAGGAGATGGCAATTGTCCATATGATCGTCGATTTTCGCAGGGACTTAAGCTCATGTAAATACATATTCATACTGTTTAGTCCTCCTTTGCATAGTAGTGCATAAAGATTTCTTCCAGATCAGGTTCATCAATCGATATATTAGTAAGTTCCATTTCTGCAAGCTTTTTCATAATAGAATTAATATTACCTTTAAAAATAAAGTCGGCAGCGCTTCCTTTGATTTCAAGCTTACTTACCCCATTAATTTTTAAATATTCTTTGTTAATCGAAGATTTCGCTTCAATTTTAATCCGCTTGTAATTATTCTCCTGGAGGTCGCTCATTTTTTCAACCTTCATTAACCTACCATCTTTTATGAAAGCAACACGGCTGCACATTTTCTGGACTTCGCTAAGAATATGCGAGGAAAAGAACACGGTCGCACCTTTTTTGTTTTCTTGCCCAATAAGTTCAAAGAATTTCTGCTGCATCAGCGGATCAAGCCCGCTAGTTGGCTCGTCGAGTATAATCAGTTTGGGCTCATGTAACAACCCCTGTACGATGCCGACTTTCTTTTTGTTACCGAAAGAAAGGTCATCGATCTTCTTTTTCAGGTCAAGATCCATAATCCCTGCAAGTTCTTTGATTCTCTGAGTACAGTCCTTTTTATAAAAGCTTGCTGAATATTTGAGTAAGTCAATAACTCTCATGTTATCATAGTAAAAAACCTCGCTTGGCAAATAGCCCACTTCCATGCGAACCTCTGGGACCTCGTTGCAGCTTTTATCAAAAATTGTCACGCTACCGCTTGTAGGATGAATAAGCCCTAGTAAAGCGCGAATGGTTGTTGATTTGCCTGCGCCGTTCGGCCCAATAAACCCAAAGATCTCGCCCTGTTCAACATTTAGACTTACGTCGATGACACCTCTTGCCTTGCCATAATTTTTTGTGAGATTTTTAATTTCTATTACACTCATTGATGTTTCCTCCTATTGGATTAATGAAGATGTGTAAATGGGCAAAGCTGTTTCATATTATACAGTTTTCCTCTTAATTCCATTATAGCACAAGCATCAAAAGTGGCAAGTATGTCCATCACATAATTGACATAAAATAATATAAATTAAATATACTTTTCTATGGAAATTAATCTTTTACTTGCAAATCATAATAAAAAAGTATATAATTTGTAAAAATATATACAAGATGAATTGGTTATGAATTGGGTATGCCCAATTCATTGATTACCTTGTCATGAATTAAAATCAGTGTTGATAAAAGCTACGATTTATACTTTCTTCAGAGAGCCGGTGGTTGGTGAGAATCGGTGAAAGGATGACTCTTTCCACTTTTGGAGCTGTCGGTGATAAACCGAAAGGTCAGTACCCTTTATCCTACTTTTGTCGAGTGACCGGTTCTTAAATGTCCGGTAATTTGGGTGGCAACGCGGATACCTTCCGTCCCATATTTTTATATCTATGGGATGGAAGGTTTTTTTGTACAATGTTTGTGCTGCTGGTGGCAGAATGGAAGGTTTTACTGTACAATGTTTGTGCCGCTGTTGGCGGCGGAATGGAGGAATTTATATGTTAGATTTAAAGTTTGTTAGGGAAAATCCTGAAATTGTTAAACAGAATATAAGAAATAAATTTCAGGACAATAAGCTTGTTTTAGTTGATGAAGTAATTGTTTTGGATCTTGAAAGCAGAAGTACAAAGCAAGAAGCAGATGCACTAAGATCTGAAAGAAATACGATTTCGAAACTAATTGGTGGGCTAATGGCTCAGGGAAAAAAAGAAGAAGCAGAGGAAGCAAAGAAAAAGGTTACCGTACAATCGGATCGTCTAGCTTTGTTGGAAGCAAAAGAAACAGAACTTGAAGAAAAAATCAAAAAAATTATGATGACCATTCCAAACATCATTGATTCCAGTGTTCCGATTGGTAAAGATGATAGTGAGAATGTAGAAGTGAAACGTTATGGCGAACCGGTAGTCCCGGATTTTGCTATTCCTTATCATACCGATATTATGGAGAAATTCAACGGAATTGATTTTGACAGTGCAAGAAAAGTTGCCGGCAATGGTTTTTACTATTTGATGGGCAACATTGCAAGGCTCCATTCTGCTGTTATTTCTTATGCCAGAGATTTTATGATAGACCGTGGTTTTACGTATTGTGTTCCACCTTTTATGATTCGTAGCGATGTCGTGACCGGTGTTATGAGTTTTGCCGAAATGGATGCTATGATGTACAAAATCGAGGGTGAAGATTTATATTTAATTGGAACCAGCGAACATTCTATGATTGGAAAATACATTGATACGATATTACCGGAAGCTTCTTTACCACAAACGCTAACCAGCTATTCTCCTTGCTTTCGTAAGGAAAAAGGGGCTCATGGTCTGGAGGAAAGAGGAGTTTATCGAATTCATCAATTTGAGAAGCAGGAAATGATTGTTGTATGTAAACCAGAAGACAGTATGCTGTGGTTTGATAAGCTGTGGCAGAACTCAGTTGATTTATTCCGTACCTTGGATATCCCTGTAAGAACCTTGGAATGCTGTTCCGGCGATCTGGCAGACTTAAAGGTTAAGTCCGTCGACGTAGAGGCTTGGTCTCCCAGACAGAAAAAATATTTTGAAGTAGGAAGCTGTTCTAACTTAGGTGACGCACAAGCAAGACGCTTAAAAATCCGCGTAACTTCAGAGAGTGGAAAATACTTTGCACATACCTTGAACAACACTGTAGTTGCACCTCCGAGAATGCTCATTGCTTTCTTAGAAAACAACTTAAATGAAGATGGTTCCGTCAATATTCCAGTCGCTTTGCAGCCCTATATGGGCGGTATGACTATCATTAAATAATAGATACAATGACTTCTTATTCATAACGGTTACGTATTCAATTAATATGTTTACGTAACCGTTTACTATGTAGATTTTTTAAAAACATATATCTTTTCTAATAAGAAAGGAGCTTTAGAAATGATCTCTCAAAATTTAAATCATACTATTCATTTATTAGAATATATAACCCACAAAGAGTATATCGATATTAATCACCTTAAAGATATTTGTTACTTAAATGACCAAACGAATCTTAAGTTAGAATTAGACTATAAGTTGAATATTGGTAAAAACCAGGAAAAGGGATCAAACAAGATAAATTGTCAAGCCAATTCACTTGTAGTTAAAGTGAATGAATTTCTTTATTATATAGGGGATACTTTAGTAGCCTACCTTGGTATATCAAGCTTCGGTGCAAATATTGGTGAAATAAATGGCATGACTCATCCTGATTGGAGAAGAAAAGGCTTGTTTAAAAAGCTTTTTGAACATGCCCTTAAGGAATGCCAAAACAGAAATTTTTCAAAGCTATTATTATTATCTGACGGTAATGAAAGCTCTGGAATTGATTTTATTAAGGCTGTTGGCGGAGTTTATGATTTCTCAGAGTATAGAATGAAACAGCTTAATAACGCTTCCTTAGAAAAGGTTAATCCAATTAGCCTAAGAATTGCAGACAAGTCTGATTGGAAAGAAATTGCGAGGCAGAACGCAATTTATTTTAATGATACTGATATTACCTACGATGAACCAAATGAAGCAGATACAACTAGTGAGGCAGATGTAACTAATGAAGCAGATGCAACTAATGAGGCAGATGTAACTAATGAGGAAGATGCTCCAAATGAATTCACGTATTTAGCCAAACTGAATGGGGAGATTATCGGGAAAATAAAAATTGAATTTAGTGATTCTTCTGCATTTATATGTGGTTTTGGTATATTACCAGATTATAGAGGTAAGGGCTATGGTAAGGCTACTTTAAAAGAAGCCTTACGCTTAATCTATGAGAAGGGCATTAATCAGGTTGAATTAGACGTTGAATGTAAGAACAATAATGCTCTTAATCTATATAAGTCTTGTGGCTTTGAAGAAATGTCAGTAATGAATTATTATCAATATCATATTATTAATGAAAAATTTAAATAAATAGTAGGAAATTTAAAAATACCTAGGAGCCACATACCTCCTAGGTATTTTATGATTCATGAAAATTAAATTGCCTACCAATTCCTCTTTTTAATATAGATCGCCTTAGTTTGTATTTTCTTTGTCTGTACTATTAGAAGAAGTATCAAATTCATGGCCACTAAGTTTATCCTGACCTTGCAAATTGTTATTGGAATTGGCTATATTGTCATTATTATTTGATTTATTCATAAGTTCCTTTTCTTTTTCTTTCCGATATCTCTGATTTGATTGCTTGCTCATATTTCCACATCCTTTTCATTTTCATAAAAATAGTATGCCTCAATTATATTTTGATATTCCATATTAGGACCCTAATTCTGTGTAATTTCTTAGATAGTCCTCTAAATGCTCCTGTTTTAATTCGCCCTTAACCGTACCATATAAATCTCCATTCAGTCCAATCATGATGTTTTTATCTTCATCCTCGTAAAATTCAACTTTAATACTATCCTCCTGCGATTTTCCTATGATTGCTGTCATTACAAGGGCTCCCTTATTATGCTGCTGTTTTTCCACTCTATAATACCCCAGCATCTCATATAATGCACTGATAGACCACTGCGGTTCTTCACATAATACTTCGGAACCGTCCACATAATTCTTGAAATATAGATATGCCACCTCTGTTACTTCATAAGGTAGAAGATCAGTAATTTTAGAAAATTCCTCCCCCTCCTTTAATAAATCAGCAGTCAACGCAGCTAATCCCTCGGAAATACTAATATATCCTCCAAAAACAGAAGCATATTTTTCTTCCGGATATACCTGCATATGAAGCGCTGCCCCATCCTCAAACATTAGGTTAATGGGAACCCGGTAACTATCCCCATTATTTTCAATTTCTCCGTAATTTAGTAATGCCTGCGCCGGTAATTCCTGATTGATTAAGGTAATTAACTGTTGCTCTAGAGAGGTCCTCATCCAGGATCCATTCTCTTCACTTCGAAGTTCCACCGCAATTACCTTCGGGGTGTCCGTTATCATATGAATTACATCGAAAACTGTTAAATTAAGCGGTTCGTTCACATCTGATACTGCTTTTCTTTCTCTGTAAAATATAGATTCCAATCCTCCCGTATTAACAAGTACTGCTCTTTCCTTCTTCATATTTACAATCTCAAAAATTTCTGTTCCTACATCATGCGTGCTAGAAAAATCAGGAGGGGTTCCTGTATATCTTAAGCCCTTTAAATCAAGAGTTACTTCTCCTAGCTTATCCCCTTTTATCGTTTGCATATCTTTTCCTGGATACCTAGAATACGAAAGCCACTCAATGGGACTGTAAGCATAGCCTTCCAAGTATACCACGGAGACGTAACAGGCTTCTCCGCTAGTACCTCCTGATTGTATTTGAAAATCATTTGAACCATTTACCTTGCCTTGTTTGTTAAGTAAAGAGGGGAGGTAGGCTATTCCGGCAGATACTATTATGATTAATAGTACACAGGTAATAATCAGTTTTTTAAACTTAAAAAATTTATTTTCTGAAGGGTGCTCCATTGAGGAAATAATTTTTTGTTTGAATTCATCGCTTGCTTTTATTTTACTCATTGCTGCGAGATAGTTATCCTTATTCATAATCGAAATCCTCCTTCAATTTTATTCTCAACTGCTTCCTTGCTCGTTGAAGCTGGGAAGCAACTGTTGCTTCCTTATATCCTAAAATAGCAGCAATTTCCTTGATATGATAACCTTCATAATAATAAAGCTGGATCACGCTTCGGTATTTCACCGGAAGTTCCTGAACTATATTCAGTACCTCTCCTTCTTCCCTGGTAAAACTTATTGTCTGTTCCTTTAGATGTTCCGTTTTTTTGAACCATACAGTTTTTAGCCGATTTTTACAAAGATTGATTGTTACTCGAATCAACCATGCCTTTTCATGCTCCTCGCTTTCAAACATAGGTCCTTTCTGCATTAGCTTTACAAAGGCTTCTTGAACCATATCCTCGGCATCATGTATGTTCTTCATATAAGAAAATGCAACTCGAAGAAGCAGGTCAGAATACTTCTCAACCTTTTTTGTCACCCATTTTGTGCTTTGATTTGATATGCCCATATTATTTCCTCCCTCACTTCACTTATCATACAACTCAGACAAGAGAAATAATGCATCGTAAATAAATTATATATCTTTATAATATAAAAAATCAAGAGTTCAAGGTTTTGTTAACCTCAGGAACTCTTGATTTCCAGTTTTATGTTAATTCATTATTCATTTATGTTGTCAATACCGGCAACAGTCACATTGAATAGTTTCACTGCTTTCGGACCCTCAAAATAATTATCTTTTTGAAGCTCCTTCGATAGATAGAGGTCATGATGCATTTCATTGATGTTTCCGGTAATGGATCCCCCGGTAACTGGAATTGTTTTATCTCCGTCAAAATACCAACCAAGTCTTATTTCTCCACCGAAGTCCCCTGTGATTCCATCTACTGAAAAGTCAGAAAATGCTGCTATTTCAAGGTGTGGTTCTTTTTTCATATCGTCTATCGAATTTTTACCGGCGTTTACTTCCAAATTGATGACGGAACCGGTAGGTTCTACGTTTAAATAATGAGCATATCTGCTGTTAGCAACGTAGTTTTTTAAAACACCCTTTTCTATGATAGTAACGGGTTCAACAGGAAATCCATCCTCATCAAAACTTCTTGAAAAAGTAGAGTTTTTCATGAGGGGATTAAGCGTCATTGTAATATAGTCACCCTTTACCTCTTCTCCTTGTACCTTATCCCCGATTTTCCATGTGGAGCCCTGATTATAAACGGTTGTTGCATTACTTTTAGAGTAATAATAAGAAAAGAGGTCTTTCACGGCTTCGCGGGTTATAATTACACAGGCTCTGCCAAGCGCCGGCATATTTTTAGCTATCGCCTTTTCTTTACATATCGTAATCATATCCATAACTTCCCCGGCCAAACTTTCCGGATCATATTCAGAAAAATTTAAACACTTGTAGAGCTCTATCTCTTCGCCGTCTTCCTTCCAAGTCGTAATAAATTCAATCATACATTCGTAATCTAGCGAATCTATATCAATTCCCTCTGAATTTACAGCATGGGTATAAATTTTGTTTAAGAAAATTTCGCAGGAGTTGATACCGCCCTTTTCATATATATCATTTTTATATATTGCTTTTGTAATTTCATTCATCCAATAAGGTAAACTTTCTTTTGATAAATTGCTGCCTCCCATTTGTTTGTACGATGAGGAAGGTTTCACTAAAGGATAGTATGGATTTTTAACATACTGTGCTGCAAAAGCTGCCTCCCCTATTGCTTTTTCCAGTTCAGAATCGCTCATAGTCGGATGAATATCTGTAGTTGAGGAACCTTTGTATTTAGTTCCCTTTTCTTCAAAATCTATGTATACCGTTACTTTAAAATGATGAACACTTTTTGCCCGGTCCATATCAACGTTCTTTTTAATAAAGAAAAGTTCATTTGCCTCAATTATAGTTTCACCGATCTTATAACCACTGATTTCCTTATGATTGATTAGAATTTGTTTGATTTTATTTAGCATTATCCCAACCTCACTTTGACTTTCATGAATGGACCGCCCTCAGAAACTTTTACATATTCCTTATATCCTTTTCCACAATATCCGCAACCATCTAGTTCAACTTTATCAGAAACCATGGTTATGGATTTTAGTAAATCAGGAACAAACCCAGTCATAATGACAGGAGATATCAAATTACCGGTAAGCTTTCCGTCAATTATCTCTTTTCCTAAAAGGGCAATACATTGGATTCCCCAGTTTTTAGGATCCTCCATTCCGCTATATGTTCCTTCAATAAGATAGCCTTTTTTTATGGAAGCAAGCATATCTTCGTATTTATCGTTTCCAGCTTCAAAAAAGGTATTTGTCATTCTTGCATAGGCCTTTCTTTCAAAGGATTCCCTCCTGCCATTTCCGGTCGGAGTAGTACCTAAGCTTAAGGCTGACAAGAAATCAGAAATGCCTGTCTTTAGTATACCCTCTTTTATCTCTACGGTATCCGTTCCAATCGTTCCTTCATCATCAAATAAATAGGAGGACACATGCTGTGCGGCCGCTGCGCCATCATGCATGGTAGTTAATGCAGATGCCACCTGCTTACCGATGTACTCTGCTCCTTTTGCTCTTCCCTTCACAAACATATCCATCTCTACTCCGTGTCCGAAAGCCTCATGGGCGATTAACCCTGCGATATCAGGGGAGCATATCACGTCATATTCACCCGGCCTGGCAGGTTTTGAATCCAAAAGCTTTATGCTTTGATCTACAACCTCTTTATACATTTTTTTAAGCTCGCCCACTAATTCATAACCATATAAACCCGTACAAGGGGCAAAATAATACTTTGCTTTCTCCTCTTTTCTGGCTAATGAAAATAGAGAGCCTTCCCCTAACAGATACGATTGTTCCAAGTCCTTTTTCCCTGAAATAAATAGCTTAGAAATATGCATAACACTATAGGAAGCCCTAAATTGTGCCACAAGCTCAGAACATGCTAGCGCAGCCTCCACTATTTCTGTCAGATCCTTAAGAATGATTTCCGAACTAATTTCTGCCGGATTTATTTTAACTTCGCCATAATAACTTTTCTTAATCTCTTCTTCCTCGATTACCTTATAGGAATTGACTGATATCTCTTTGGATACTTTATTCAGTTTTAACTTAATCTCTTCAACGATACTATTAAGCCTATTTTCATCGATTTCATTGAAGGAATATTCTGAGTAATTTACCCCGTTATGGATACGGACAACGAAGCCCCTTTCGGCAAACATATAATCATTTACCTCAACCCCGGTATTAGAAACTCGATAACTTTTTCCTTTTGTATCTGTGCCCAGTACCGAAACGTACTCATAATTTTCTGATAACAGCTGCACTAATTTTCTTAACAGCGGCTTGCTCTCTGTTAAAAATTCTGATTTTTTAACCTTCACAAAATTGCCCCCTCATATTGATATGTATTTAGCTACTGGTATTATTGCTTTCTTTACAATTTTAGTATTAATAAATTTCTAGATACTTGATGGTACAAGAAATACCATAGCAATCGTCAATTACACTTTTTTTATTTACTTTTTATATCAGGATGCGAGTGATTTCTGTAAACTAGATGCTCTTTCTAAAGCAACGTCAATATTATCACAAATATTCTCGATTCCTAACTGTTTGTCAAAGCCAGCTTTCTGCATCATTCGTAACGGTTGATCCTGAACATGGGAAAGTAATACAGTGATATGCCTCTTCTTGCAGACTTTCAACACGTTATTTAACGCATGCAATGCGTTAACATCCATCGCTGGAACACTCCTCATACGTAGGATAACTACTTTTACATGAGAATCCAACGAAATATTCATAAATTTGTCCGCAGCACCAAAAAACATGGGTCCGTTAATTTCGTAAACAAGGGTATGCTTTGGAACCTTTCTCAAACGGATATTTTCTAAATCATTCATATCATCATCACTTACGTCATCTTCGATATACTTCCAGCTCTGGATATCTGCTACATCAGCCATTCTCTTCATAAATAAAACTGCTGCCATTACAATTCCAACTTCTATTGCTATTACCAAATCAAATACCACGGTGAGTACAAAAGTTGCAACTAAAACCAGTATATCACTTTTGGGAGACCTCTTCACTAATTCAACAAATTCTCTCCATTCACTCATATTATATGCTACCATAAATAAAATAGCTGCAATTGTAGGCATCGGAATTAGTGCTGCATAAGGCATTAAAACCACTAAAATCAAGAATAAAGTGATTGCATGTACCATTCCGGCAATTGGGGTACGTCCGCCATTTTTTACGTTAGCCGCCGTTCTTGCAATTGCACCGGTTGCGGGAATACCACCAAATAAACTGGAAAATATATTGCCGGCACCCTGCGCTATTAATTCCATATTGGAGCGATGCTTACTACCTATCATACCATCTGCTACTACACAAGAAAGCAGGGACTCAATACCTGCAAGAACCGCAATCGTAAATGCGTCCGGCATCAGTGTTCTAATTGTATGTAAGTTTACCTGCGGAATTTGGGGAAGAGGTGGCTTTGAGGAAATATCATAGAGGCTTCCAATTGTATTGACATCTATTTTAAATAGTTTGACTAGTGCAGCTGCAACGATAACTGCAATTAAGGATCCGGGGATTTTATTATTGATTTTTGGCCATATAATTAAGATTGCAAGAGAAATAACTCCGATGATTAATGCTTGATAATTGATTGTTGTGATATTTTCAAAAAAAGCTTCTACTTTTTCTATGGTCTCTATCGGTTTATTCTGAAAGGTTAATCCAAAAAAGTCCTTCATCTGTCCAATTAAAATCGTAACTGCAATGCCAAACGTAAAACCGGTAGTTATTGTATAAGGTATAAACCTAAGAAGTCTTCCAAACTTTAGCAAGCCCATGATAATCAGTAGAATACCGGCCATGATGGTTGCAACAGCTAAACCCTCCATTCCGTTTCTCGCTACAATTCCTGCCACAATCGTAGCAAATGCTGCCGTCGGTCCTGCGATCTGAACACGACTTCCACCTAAGAAAGAAACCACAAAACCGGCTATGATTGCCGTATAGATACCTCTTTCCGGTGTTACACCTGATGCCAGTGCCAGTGCAATTGATAGCGGTAATGCAATAATTGCAACAATGATCCCGGCTATTACATCTTTTATAAACTGCTGTTTTGAATATGTTTTCATTACCGAAAACAACTTCGGTTTTAATTTTTCCATATAAGCCTCCAAGTATTTTAGGAGGATTTGCCTCCAAGTATTTTAGGAGGATTTGCCTCCATGTATCTTTTGTTATTTAATGTCACAGTTAAATATAATAAACTCATTTATCTATTTTTTCAAGTATTTATTAAAAATTTATAAATAATTGTTAATTTAGCTGTTAATTTACTTGTTAATTTTCTCTTTGTTAAGCATTATTTATTAATGACAATGTATTTTTCTTAAGCTTACTAAATGACACCATTTTTCGGAATGAGCCGGATAATTTTATCGTCAGTTCTATCAGGATAACCTCTTCCATCCTTATTACTTGTTGCTAGGTAAATTGATCCATCTCTTGCCTGAACAACCTCTCGCAAGCGTCCATACTCCTCTTTCAACCATGATTCTACCTTCTCCACCTCTGTTCCATCGTTTTTCAACGAAATTGCAAGAAGTTGTACTCCACGAAGCGCGGCAATGAGTAATTTCCCTTTCCAGGGTCCTTGATCCACGAAGGCAATACCGGAGGGTGCCCATGTCTCTTCCCCACTTTGTAGTATGGGCCTTTGTATCCTAACTTCATTTGAGTCTTTATCTCCTTGAACGATAGGCCAACCATAATTGGCTCCCGGTTGTATCCTGTTTAGCTCATCATGCGCTGTCTCTCCATGCTCTGAGGCATACAAAATATTATCAGGATTCCATGCTAAGCCTTGCGGATCACGATGACCAAAGCTATAAATGGGTGAATTAATAAATGGATTATCTTCAGGAATACCACCGTCTAATTCAATTCGCAGTATTTTTCCTGCTAAGCTTGTGAGCTCCTGTGCTAATACAGGATTTCCTGCATCTCCCGTTGTTATATATAATTTCTGATCCGGACCTATTTTTAGCCTTCCTCCATTGTGAAATAATCCACCGGGTATTCTATCCAAAAGGATCCTGTCAATAAATGCACTGTTATTTTCTTCAACTAATCTGACAATGCGGTTATAATTAAGACCACCTTCTGTATAGGAATGCATAACATAAATAAAGTGATTTTGTGAGAAATCAGGGTCAAGGGCTATCCCCATCAACCCGCCTTCACCGCGGCTTATAAAGGGTGTACTTAATGTGATGAGTGGTTGGGCAATTAATTTACCATCTTCAATCTTTCTAATTGCTCCGGACCGCTCCGTGAAATATAATTTGCCTTCGCCGTTTTCGACTATAGCCCATGGTACATATAAATTTTCAGCAATAACTTCAATGTCGTAAGGTAATTCATTTGATATAACTTCGTTAATTTTAACATTAATGTTTCGACGGTCTAATATCATGTGAACCAGATAATTATTACTTATTTTTTTCATACTTTTTGTCATTCCTTTCGCTTCGCTCAAGGCACAAACAAGTTATGAAAACTGTTGCACCCCTCTACTTTTTGTTTTAAAATTACTTTATGGAATAGCAATACACTACAGAGCACGGATGAGGGAGTGGCGAATTTTATTTCGACCCCGCATACTTATATGTGACGTCGTCCTTTCAAGCACAAACAAGTGGGACATTGAGCCCGGACTCTTATCATTGGTAATAAACCATGTTTATTTAGTCGCAGGATGACAGTCAATGTTGCTATTCCTATTTTAATAAGGTGGTGATACTTATGATGAGGCTGACTTACCCCATCTGCTGTGGGCTTGATGTCCACAAAAATGTTATCGTTGCAACCATCGTTACTACTGACAGAAATGGAATATCCGAGTACAATCAGAAATCTTTCTCTACCATCAACTCCGATATCCAGAAATTTCACGATTGGTTAATTGAAAACGATTGTTATCATGTCTGTATGGAATCCACGGGTAAGTATTGGATTCCTGTTTTTAATTACCTTGAAAATGACATTAATGTGTGCCTAACCCACCCCAAATATGTCAAAGCCATCAAAGGTAAAAAAACGGACAAAAAGGATTCTAAATGGATTGCTGACCTCTACAAGTTTGATTTGGTCAGATGTTCCTTTATCCCTCCAAAAGATTTCCGTCAGCTTCGTGAACTGGCACGCTACCGCTTTAAGCTGGTCTGTATGAAATCCTCGGAAAAGAACCGAATCCAAAACTGTATGACGGTTTCAAACATTGGTTTAGCCAACGTCCTTTCTGACCCTTTTGGCAAGACTGCTACAGAAATCATGTCCTACCTGCTTATAAACACAGCGGATTCGATTGATGACAAAGCAGTCCGAAAACTTATCAAAAAGGGAGCTATATCCAAATCTAATGAAATCATTGAAGATATCAAGGGTTACAACATCGAAACAGATCAGGCTAAAAAACTGGAACTTGCCAGAGGACATCTTGATTATCTGGATGATATGATTACCCAGACCGAGGTTGAACTTTATATCAGGATCAAACCTTATTATGAATTTGTGGAATACATATCTTCACTTCCTGGTATAACAGAAATCAGTGCAACCATTATCCTTGCCGAGATTGGTGTGGATATGAATATCTTTGATGATGCAAAACATCTTTGTTCCTGGTGTGGACTTTCTCCTTCCAACAATGAATCTGCCGGAAAAAAGAAATCTGTCCGTATTGCAAAAGCCGGTGCTTATCTAAAACCAATGATGGTTCAGTGTGCTCTTGCTGCAATCAAGAGTAAAAAACAGCCTTATTTTGCAATTAAATATGGTCGTATCAAGAAACGACGTGGTCACAAAAAAGCAATTATTGCAATAGCCAGAATGATGATGGTTTGTATCCATCATATGGTTTCTGAAAAACAACATTTCAACCCAACTGATTATACGGAGCTGATGGATCCGCATTTTAATCAGCAAAGAGTAACACTAAATAAAACCAACGTTTTTGCCTATCTTGAAGCTCAAGGATACGATACTTCCTTATTAGTTCAATGCAACGATAACTAATACTGATTTTCTAATACTGTAAAAACAGGGGTTTTAAGAACCCTTATTTAAGTTCGTCTCAAAATCTACTTTATTTTTCACTCTTTACCTCATTCCAGCGCATGCTTTTTGCGCATATTAAATTTGCACCAAGTTTGTCCTTCACACCTAGTATGTCCTTAACACTAAGTGTGTCCTTAACACTATGTGTGTCCTTAACACTATGTGTGTCCTTAACACTATTTGTCCTTAACACTTTGGTTACGTAGGCACAAACTTATCTTCTAACTTAAATATATGAAATTGTGAGTGCTCACTTTATCTTATTAGGAGTTTTGATTTTCGTGCGAAATAAAATGAATTGGTATAATAAAAGCTACCTTTGAGTCCTCAGAGTGAGGATACAAAGGAGCCATTGAAAACCAACTAATCAGTTAGTTATGCAATGGCTCCATATAACAATGCGATTCTTTAAATTATTAATCAGCTTCACCTTTTCTTAGAAGTTCAAAATAGGTGCCACCAGCATATATGATTAACGTGTTGTCATAAACATTGAACCCCCTGTAAACGCTTTTGCAGTCGAGGGATTTTGCCCTCTTACCTAGTTGCCATGTCTGCATATACTATTTAATTTGAATTGAGTTAAACAGGTATTCACCTACGGTATCTATATTAGGAGACACATTATCTCCAATATCAGTGGCGGTTACTACAATAACGTAATTATCTATATTCAAGATGTAAATAACTTGAGCCATAGTTGTGTCCCCAGTACTAGCCTTATAAATAGCGTTGTACTCCGCTTTATAAGCCTCACCATATTTTGTATCATAATTACTCATTTTATAATCCGTTATTTTGGCATTGATACCTTGAGCTGCTAATTGTGATAGCACAGCTTCTTCTGTAAATTCTTCTTTTTTAATACCTCCTGTTGCTATATCAGCACCCGTTTCACTAATCACTATCACTAAATTCGACATACCAATTGTAGTATCTGCTGATGTTGGATAAATCAGTGCTGTAAAGTTGTTGCCCTGTTCTAGTAAAACGCTATTTGTCCAATCCTTCGGAATTACGAAAGTTGCTTTGCCGGTTATGACTTCTTGCGCATCAAAAGGAGCATTTTTTACATCGAATACCTTTTCATTTACAGTAACCTTACAAGTATACTTCTTTTTATTAACAGTTGCCGTAATTGTAGCATTTCCTGCCTTTTTAGCAGTTACTTTTCCTGTTTTACTAACGGTTGCTATTGATTTCTTACTTGTTGTCCAGGTAGCTTTTTGTTTTGTACCGGCAATCTTAAGCGTAGCGGATTTACCAACCTCAAGAGTCAATGTCTTTTTGTTTAACTTGATTGTTGCTGCTTGTGCTACCACAACATTGCTGATAGGTAGAGTGGAAGGTGACACGATTGATAGCATTAACACAAAAACACATAGCTTACAAATTCTCTTTAATAGCTTCATTTTCTTTCCTCCAAATTATACTTTTAGATTGATACTTGCTATTATAAATTGAATCAGTAATAAAATCTAGTATTATTTCCAAATATTACATTATCATTCACATATAAGCGAATAGGCTGATATTTTACGAATGCGATAAGTAATAAGCATCGAAGTAATGTAAGATACAATTACGATAGCAGCTCCAAATAAAGCGATCCAAACAGGCGTTATAATATAATCAGCTTTCATAATACCCATCCCTCTCTGTGCTACTGTCATGAGCGCATTTGTCTGCGTACTCCCAACTACACTTCCAATGAATACTCCCACGATGATAGGGGGAAGAAAGCCCAATGAGAGTTGATTCATAAGTTGCAACGTAGTAAATCCGATTGCTTTTTGAATGCCTAATTCCCGTTTTCTTCGGGTAACTGACGAATTAATAACAAAATACAGAACAAGAATAACAACCGCTATGGTCACAACTAGAATTGCAATTCCAACTTTTGAAATGAGGGCTGTATAGACACCAGTACCAACTTCCATATTTTTATCCATATCAATTGTAGTTAATAACGAATCGCCATAAAGATTTTCAATATTTTTTACGAAATCTCCTGAATTAACATCCTTCTTTAAATAAATCTGAAGGCTTTGCTGTTCGAACTTTGAATTAAGCTTTATCATGCCATCCAGCCTAATGGAGGTATTCATTCCACCCATACCTTGGGACAACCCTGTAATTAGGTATTGCACTTCGGCCTCCTGGGTTTTCATCGTAATATTATCTCCAATCGTTTTCTGAATCATATTTGCTAAATATCCATCAATTACAATTTCATTACTATGAAGCGGATATCTACCCTCATAGACGGTGTCCGTTTCTTTTTCAGAATAATCCTCCATAACAAAGATATTTACCTCATTTTTATCTATGAAAGCCTTCGTGGTATCAATAAACTGAACTTTTCTAACGTTACTCATATTATTAATATCTACAATAAGTTTTGTAGAATCCGTATCCGGCTTAAAGACAGCAACAGCATTCGAGAGTTCAACCCCGGGCGTTTCCATAAAGGTCTTTGTATCAATAGTTGTATTATAAAACATTACAACGGCAAAGGTTGCGGCAAACGATACAGCTATCATTATGATTGCTATCATTATGCTTTGCTTCGTGTTCTGTAACAATGATTTCAAGCTGAGGACCATTGGAAGGCTGCCCTTTGAAGTGCTAAGTGGTAAATGATTTTTACGGAAACTATGTGTTATTATCCCACCGCGCAACGCCACAATTGGGTTAAGTTTATTAATACGTCTTGCAGCAAAGAAAGCAACAATTACTACAATGAATAGAATCAGGCATAAAGCACTACTACTGATTGGCAAATCAAATCCCTGTACCCACCTAAGTCCTGATTGCTCTGCAAAAACGTCTGACAATGCCGGTGTTGCCAGATAAGATAGCGATATCCCTGTTATACTACCGGCGAAGGCTATTAAAGTGAATTGCATTACAATGGATAAAACTATTTGCCTACTTGTATAACCGATTGCTTTTAGAGAACCAATTTTTGTCATATCATCTTCAATGCTGTTACTAATTCTAAATCTCACTACGATTAGACATACTGTCGCAACAATGGTTGCAAAGAATACAATCATGATCGATATCATAATTGCCATCATAACACGTGACATCTTTATCGTGGTTAGATCAAAACCAAAAAATAAATTAGTAATGTCTGATGAGTTAGACAATACATCCGCATTTGTCAACTCTCTAATTTTCGTCTCAATATCTTTATTTACATTCTTTAGATTAGCAAAAATAACTGTAGCATTGTAAGTGTCGCCTAATATATCTGAAACCTTTTCATAAGTACCATGAGGTAAATAAATCCCCATGAAACCTGTTTCCAGAGAACTAAAATAAATATCTTCTATAAAACCCTTTATTGTAAATGTAATGTTAGCGTCTTTAAATAATATTTCAAACTCATCATTTAACTTGTAGCCACCGTTCTGTTGAAATATGTATGGCAAATAAATCGACATTTCCTCCGCAGGTAAATGCTCTCCGACAAACTTCCATTTGGAAATATTACGAGCTTGATCTGCATCGTTTAGAAGGTAAGGCCGCTCACGTAAATCGCCATTATATTTCGTTGTCGCACTAGCCCAAATAGACTCTTCCTTTTGCATCTCTATAATATTACTATTATTTGTGATGTAATCCTCTACATCATTATTATATAAGCGGGTTGGCATAACATAATAAATATCAGATGTATTAAGTTCTTCCGTTGTTTTTTCGAAAAAGTCTCCAAAATTAAGGGAAACAAGCAACCCGGCATTTAGTAATAATGAGGAAATGAGAAACATGATAAAAAGCGATACTGTATGTCCTTTCGTTTTTCGTATGTTTGCAAAAGCTAACAAAATTATCTTATTCACATTACCACCCCATTTCGTTTAGGAATGCCTGCAGTTTGTTGTGCCGCTCCCTATCGCCGCTTATGTATTTACCCAAATCACAAATTCCATGAATAACACCGTCACGCATATATAATATTCGATTTCCACGCCTTGCGGATTTCAGATCATGGGTTACCATAATTACGTTTTGTCCTCTGCTATTCACCTCGGATAGTACATCAAGCGCCGCTTTTCCTGCTGCCGAGTTAAGCGAGCCTGTTGGTTCATCGGCAAAAACTACTTTTGGCTGATTAATTAATGCACGCACGATAGCGGCACGTTGTGCTTCTCCACCGGATAATTGCGTGGGGAACTTTCTCCATATTGTTTCATCTAAGCCAACCTGTGTAAGCAATTCTTTTGCTTTTGCTGTGATTGTTTTTCTGTCATTGCTAATTAATAGACCACTGGCAAGAATATTGTCAAGTATGCTCATGTTATCCAAAAGGAACATTTGTTGAAATACAAAGCCACAGTTTAACCTTCTAAAAACTGCCAACTTGTCATTGGATAGCTTTGCGATTTCCTTATTCAAAAACTTAATTGATCCAAGAGTAGGCTTATCCATGCCGGATAAGGCATATAGTAGTGTTGATTTTCCTGCACCTGATGAACCCATGATTACGGTAAAATCCCCCTCAAATATTTCTATATCAAGGTTTTTAAGAACGTGTTGTTGCATACCACCACTCGAAAAGGTCTTGCAAAGCTTACTTGTTGATAAAACTACATTTTTCAATATTAATATCCTCCCTCTACAAAAAAGACACTTCAGTGACTTTTTCCCTCGTGAAAATTTATTTTCACGTTTTTACTCTTCAAAAAAAGACTGTGTTTCATTACAGTCTTATTATATATCTCAATACCTTAACAGGTCTTTAAACAGTCCTTAACCAATCCTTAAATCTTTATGCCAGGAGTAACCTTAGTCTTAGAACAAAACCATCGTCATTATTTTGGCAATCAATGTCTCCTGACATTTTGTTCATTAGGTACTTAGATATAAATAATCCAAGACCTGTACCACTTTTGCCCACTGAATTTTTAGCGCGATAGAATTTATTAAATATTAGCGGCCTTTCTTCCTCCAAAACCCCTAACCCAAAGTCCTTGAAGGTTATATCCAGATATTCCTCATTTATATGAATTGATACTTCAATTGATGTCCCTGCATATTTATACGAGTTACTTAACACGTTATCCATCACTTGTGCCAGTCGCAGTACATCTACTAAAACAATGCATTCTGGAATACTAGAAATGGTTGCTTGATTGTTATAATCCGCTTTTTTGATTAAGTCATACAATATTTGGCTTGCCTGCTCTGTAATGGTAACTCCCAGTTCTTGCAGTTCCTCTAGTGTTGCATTAAACAAATTTGTTATCAAAGTGTTAATCTGATCCGCTTTTGAGTTAATAACCTCCAGTTGTTTTTTTGCATTTTCATCGTTTGACTTTGCATACATTACTTCTGAGACAGCTTTTATTGATGCAACCGGTGTTTTAATATCGTGGCTTAAGGAGGCTACAAGCTCTTTTTTGCTTTGATTTGCTATTCTTTCATTTTCCCTTGCATGCTCAAGTTCATCTCTCATTAAGTCAAAACTTTCCGTAAATGCCCCAAACAAATTGCCTTTATCCATTTCAAGCGGCATATCCAGTATACCTTCTGCCACGTGACGTGCGAAACCTTGCAGCTTGCGAAAGGGACGAAAAATCGCCCTGTCAATATACAGTGCATAAGTTAGGCAAAGTATTACAATAAAAATTATGAGAGTTACAGAAAGCGTGAGCGCGTATTTTCGATATTGTTTCCACACATTATTCGTATTGTTGTAAATAAGTAATTTACCCAGCACCTTATTGTTTAATTTAATATCTATAATCGCATCTTGATTACTAATGGCAGCATTTAAATTATTATTTAGCCCATCTCTGGTCGCCACAATAAAATTGTTATCGTAGTCTAAAACTACATAATCCAGTCCATATTGCAAACAGGGTAATTCCTGCTGCTCTAAATTTTTCCACTGCTTAGCGACGGACTGGGTAATATCATTTACTGCAACTACATTTATTTTAGCCTCACTTCTATCACGGAAAGCATAGAAAATCATACAGGTATAGGCTGATAAAATAATGACCATCAAAATGCTTACCTTTTTTATATTCATTTTATACTCCTAACTTTCAAACACATAACCCGTTCCCCATACCGTCTTTATAAAACGGGGTTCATTTGGATTTCCCTCAATTTTTTCACGTAATTTTCTGATATGCACATTTAATGTTCCATCCCCTGTGATGAAATCACCCCATACTTTTTGAAACAATTCCTCTTTTGAAATAGTCCGGTTTTTATTTTGAACCAAATAAATTAACAGCTTATATTCCATCGCCTTTAATTTAATTTCGCTATCACAGGTTAAAAGCTTTTCCCTCGTTAAATCAATTGTAAAGTCACCAAAACTTATCGTCCCGTCAACATTTCCTCGATATCTCTTGAGAACCGTTTTCACTTTTGCTAACAGAATACTTAGAGAATATGGTTTTTGTATGTAGTCATCTCCGCCAACATTTAGCGCTAGCAACACATCATCATCACTTGTTCTGGCACTAATAAATAGAATAGGAGCATCCGTAGTCGTTCTTAACTTTTTACATAATTCAAACCCTGAGGACCTGCCTAAATTAATATCCAACAGGATTAGATCCGCTTTATTCTGAGAAAAAAAATCAAAACACGCCTTTTCATCTGCCACCCAAAATGTTTTCAAGCTAAACATATTGAAGAATTCGCAGGTACTTTGCGATAGTGCTTCTTCATCATCCACGATTAAGCAGTCATATCTTGGCATTTTCATTTCCTCCACAAATATAATTTATATCTCGAAAGCATTATATCACTTATATTATTTATAAATCATTTGAAAATCTAGATAATGATGCAATCGACTTATATCCAAGCCAAAAAGTAATAATTGAAATCAGGACGGAAAAAACAATCCATAAAAAATCAACATCCCTAGGAATTGCCGGTAATATTTTGTCGCGGAATATCTCAGAAGTAGATCCAAGTACAAAACCTATTATCATGCAATACGTTTGATGGGGGAATTTATTCATCGTCCATTCGATGGGTTTTGTGATCAGAAAAATTCCGATTACTGTGGAAATCCCGAGAATTCCAATGTAAACGATATCAAACTCTGTAATAGCTAAAATCATGGCATCATACATTCCAAGAACAAGTAACATATGGGAGGTACTAATACCCGGTAACACTAATGCCAATGCAATTATAATTCCTGTAATCAATAGCATTACGTAGTGTGCTAGTCCGGAACCGGAACTAATGTCAAAATTACCAGCCGGGATAAATCCGATGGAAATCACAATTGCTAAACCGATTAGAAAATAGATTCCCGAGGAAATTTTAAGTTTAGATTCCTTTGTCTTTTTATACAAAGCAGGTATACCCCCAATGACAGCTCCCAGGAAAAAGAACGAAACCGGTAGCGGGAATTTATCTAATAACCATTTAATCACAAAAGCCAAGGAACCTATACCAATGCCCGCACCAATACAAAATTTCATAAGATATATTATATTCCCCTTGATATCTTTTAAAAAATTACTGATAGAGCCTATCAGTTTATCATAAATACCTAAAAGAATGGCCATTGTCCCACCACTTACCCCAGGAACACTCATCGATGAGCCAATGATAAAACCTTTTAATATAATCGCTAAATTGCTTTTTAGTTTACTTTTCATCTTCCTATAAGATATACCTGCTATGAAGGTATATCTTTACCCTCCTCAAAAATTGTTTATTTTACTGCAAAAATTATAACATAAGTAATATAATATGTAAAATAATCGTTGAAAGAACTTCCATTGTGAGCTTTCATTACTTTACATTGGTTTCAATAATTCTTCACATACTTGTAACTGCCGCTTCCTTGTAATCCTCAGCTGCTAGTTATTTATTATTACTAACGTCTAAATTCAATGGGTTATTTTGCCATTACTTTGACATATTATATTGTAATCCTATACTTAAGCTATAAACAATAAGCAAACTATAAATATACTGTAAATTACTACTTCATTACTATATTTTATAGTTTTATTAGGAGGAAGGCCATGAAAAAAAATAAAATAGCAATTTACTCTTTGTTAATCTTACTAATCATTCTCCCCGTTATAGGGACTCGAACTTCTGAAGCCGCTACAAAAGCCAATCAGATTAAATACACCTTTTACAGTAATAACTTAAAATTTGAAATCCACCAATCAGCAAGTACATCGAAACAAGGTAGTGTTACCGTCCTTGGGGCAAAAAGCAAAAGTGTAACCAGTATAAAAATACCACAAACCGTAAAGAATTCCGTTTATACCTATAAGGTTACCAGTATTGGAAAGGAAGCTTTCCGTGATTATACGAAATTAACTACCGTCAGTATCCCAGATACCGTTACTTCCTTAGGAGATTCTGTTTTCTGGGACTGTAAAAAGTTAAATTCAATCACCCTACCGGAATCCATCAAGGAAATCGGTTCCGGTTTATTTTGGTACTGTACTTCCTTAAAGAAAGTCAATGTTCCCTCCAAACTAACATACCTGCCCGGCTGCACCTTTGCCGGCTGCTCCGGATTAACAAGCATTATCCTTCCTGAGACGATTACATGGATTGATTACTCGGCATTTTCTCAATGTCGTTCTCTAGTTAGTATCAACATCCCTTCAGGCGTTACTAAACTCGGTAATAACTCCTTTGGTGGCTGTATTTCTTTAACGTCTATCACTCTTCCGGAAAACATTGACCAAATCTCTGATTCTCTGTTCTATGAGTGCTCCTCTCTGGAGGAAATAAATTTACCAAAGAAAATAAAATCGATTGGCCAGGGAGCCTTTGCTGATTGCGAGGGGTTAACAGAGATGTCTATTCCTGAACTGGTAACCTCCATTGGAAGAAATGCATTTTTAGGCTGCAAGAATCTTAAATCAATTAGCTTGCCGGATAGTATTAATAATATGGGCGACGGTATGTTTTTTAATTGCACTTCCCTAGAGCAGGTTACTATCCCTGCAAATATGAAATATCTTCCTCAAATGATTTTTTCCAGCTGCATAAAGTTAAAAAGCATTACTATACCTGACAAAATTACATTGATTGATCAATACGCTTTTGGCGGTTGTAGTTCGCTTATTGACATTGTGGTACCCGCCACTGTAACTAGCATAGGGAACTCTGCTTTTCAGGGTTGCACATCCTTAAAGACAGTTATTCTTCCCGCTCAGCTTTCGTCCATCCAAAATAGTCTATTTGACGGCTGCTCTTCTTTAGAGGAGATAAATTTACCTATTAATTTGCAATCAATTGGCAGCAGAGCCTTTAACTCCTGCTCTAAGCTTACTAAAATCCGCATCCCAGATCAGGTTCTCTCTATCGGGAAAAATGCATTTGCAAATTGTTCCTCACTGAATGATGTGATGCTTAGTAAAAAACTTACCACCATTTCAGATAATACCTTTATGAGCTGTAGTAGTCTACAAATGATTATGTTACCGGAGTCTGTTACCTCCATCGGGAACGGTGCATTTGAAAAATGCTCTTCCTTAGATCAAATTACCTTAAATCAGAACTTGGTCTCGATTAAGGAAAATGCATTTATGGATTGCACCTCCCTATCCTCTGTTAAGCTGCCGGATACGATTATCTCCATCGGATCGCAGACCTTTAAAAACTGCAGTCAATTAACCGATATTATTCTACCCGAGGGACTCCTTCAAATTTCTGCGGATGTTTTTGATGGAACCGCTATCTCTTCAAATCAAAACGATGAATACTTTATACAGGACGGATATCTGCTGAATGGCTCCCATGCGACCGGAAAGCTCCAAATTCCTGAATCCGTTCATTGCATAGCAAATGGCGCCTTTCGCGATAATTCCTCCATTACCGAGGTAACGATACCGGATAGTGTAACCGTCATTGGCTCAGACGCCTTCAACAATTGTACTATGTTAAATACGGTATCGCTTCCAGCCTCACTCAAAGTCTTATCCGAGGGTGCATTTAATAATTGCACGAGCCTGACAACGATTACGCTTCCTTCTTCGCTTACAGAAATAGCTGCAAAAACCTTCTATAATTGCAGCAGTTTAAAAGAGCTTACGCTTCCAACTACCATTAGGAAAATAGGCACAAGCGCTTTTAGTAAATGCAACAATTTGTCAGAAATCGCATTTCCTAATCGTGTTAACTATATCGGTGATTTTGCCTTTAGCGAATGCAGTAGCCTTACAAGTTTAATCATTCCTAAGACGGTAATCCAACTTGGAGATTCTGCCTTCTCCTCCTGTAAATCACTTGCTACGGTAAAGGTCTCCTCTGAAATTATATCAAGAAATACTTTTCACTCCTGCTCCAAGCTTACCACCGTAATGATGTCAAATGATGTATATAATGTAGGCGCGTATGCGTTCAAAGATTGTATCGCATTAACGAAAATTAACCTTTCAAATAATATTACCTGCCTGGAATATTTTATATTTGCGGGGTGTAGTAAGTTAGTATCCGTTACCGTACCAAACAGTGTGGAGTTTATTCTGGCAGGAGCTTTCACAAATTGCACGAATCTCAAGAAGATATCCTTACCCGAAAATTATTATTTCATTGATGATACTGCTTTTACCGGCTGTAAAAATCTAAGCAAGACAACAACGAAGAAAAGTGCCGGTTCTTCTGATATTCTCGATGATATTGATATCCCACTCACCTCTTATGCTGACAGTTATTTTGCTTATCAAGCTGATGATGGCTTATATTATCTGTCCGGTAGCTCCTCTTATGGAACAGACTATTCCTTATTAAAGCAGGCCGCTGCTTCGGAAAATAGTATTCCTATTGGAACCATAAACGGACAAAGAAATTTTAACAAATACAGAGATTATATCTTTTATTTAAATAATAAGCATATACTATACCGCTTCTCCACCTCTGATGGAAAGCAAAAACAGTTTCTTAAAAAAGTTAAATTATTGCTATCAGTAAAGAGTAACTTCCTTTATTACATTTCAAATAATGCTATATACCGCTCAAGCATAGGCGGAAAAACCCAACAAAAAATAGTAGCTCTTTCTCCTGATAGCATTTCTAAATATAATTACTGTAATGCTTTTCAGTTTGTAGGAAATTCCATATATTATGTTACCTTTAATATGACCAGCAAATTGTGTAATATCGAAAAAGTTGGTCTTGACGGTACAAAACATAAGATAATTGTAGAAAATGTTGATTCCAATATACAGAATGACAGTCTCTATGCAGCCGGATCCAAAGTGTATTTTCAATCAGAAAATTTTGATATTATTAGTGTTAATAGCAGTGGTAAGATGATTAACTATGGACTCGGATCCATCATTAAAACAATCCAAGGTGAGTTATATTATACGGATTCCTCCGGGTTATGGAAAATAACTTCGGATGGCACAACAAAGCTTGTCCTATCCCATGAGTATATGCCAGCAAACAGTGATATAACCGATATCTCGGTGGATGGTAAATGGGCAGCTTTCAGTGAATCCGGTGATGATGAAAGCGACCGTGGATACCTCTATGTAGTAGATTTAGAAAGTTGTAATTCTAAACTAATTGCAGATGCCGATACAATGGGATCCGCTTATCTTATTGGCGACTATGTATATTATTATAAGGACTATGATTATGAAAATGGTCCGGTTTATAATGTAAGAACCAGATATAAGTAAATTACTGAAAACCAACGTTACCATTATAATAATTGAGTTCAAAAAAGAATCAAACTCAAAATGAACTGCCACTATCAAGTAGACAGTGAAAATATTTAAAATTCTTTTCAAAGCGTCAATCATTTGGTTGGCGCTTTAAAAAATTTTAACAGGTAATCATTGACAATCGCATTGAACAAATGATACAATTGGTTTAGCGTTAAACTAATAAAAAATAACATTAACATTATTCGATTTAACGTAAAACTAATAATATACATATAGGGAGGGGAACAGTTTATGAAAAGAATGAAAAAGCTCGTTAGTATCATGTTATGTCTCCTATTTGTTTTTAGCATGTTCACAGCTTGTAAGAAAGATGACGCTGGCGAAGACACAAATGCACCTGCTGCTACAGAAGCACCTGCAGATGATGTAGAAAATACAAAACCAACAGAAGTAGCATTAGATGAATCGCTTGAATTAACACTTGGTATTTGGCCTGCAGATACCAATGCCGATGAAATTGCATTACACGAAGGTTATGTTGCAGAATTCGCTACAACACATCCTAAAGTTACAGTAGTTCCTGCATATTACTCCTATGGAGAAGATACTTTTATACCATTAGCTAAATCAGGCGGTCTTCCTGTAATCTTCCAGACATACAACGCAGAGACGCAGAAGATAATTGAGGGCGGTTATGTTGCTGATATTACTGATATCTTGGCAGAACGTGGCTGGTTAGATAGCATGAACCCGTCCATCAGGGAACTAATGTCGAAAGACGGAAGAACCTATGGTATTGCGTGTAATGGTTACGCATTAGGTTTAATGGTTAACGTTGCACTGTTTAAAGATGCAGGTGTGGTTGATGCAGACGGTTTACCGATTTATCCCAAAACATGGGCAGAACTTGCAGAGACAGGTAAGAAAATCAAGGATGCTACTGGAGCAGCTGGTTTATGTCTTTTAGCAAGCGATGTTGCAGCTGGATGGCAATTCACGAATATCGCTTCGGCATTTGGCGCTACATTTACTACTAAAAATGCAGATGGTACCTTAACATATGATCTTGATTCGGCAGAAGCTATCGCAGCAATGGAGTATGTTAAATCTTTGAAGTGGGAATATGATATTCTTACAGAAGATCCTACAGTTGAAAACTGGGGTACTGGATTTACAAGGTTAGGAACTGGCAAGGCAGCTATGTACCTCGGTGCTGCTGATGCTGTTGATCAGCCTACCTATACTAACGGACTTCCTGTAGAAGATTTAGGTCTTGCTCCGTTGCCTGCAGGCCCTAATGGAGAACAGTATTCACTTTTCGGTGGTACAACTTACATGTTCTCTAAGGATGCTACTGATGCACAAATCAATGCGGCATTAGACTATATCACAATCATGGGTAGAGGTCCTGTTCTTGATAATGATAGTTATGAAGCAGATTGCCAGTACAGAGTAGAAAGTGGTATTCCTGTAATCTATCGTTTCCCTTTCTGGGTTGACCAGGCTATTATTGATCAGGAAACAGTACTTATAGATAAATATTCTAACGTTGATATGAGATTATATCAAGACTACTTTAATATTGTTAAACAAGATGGTAATCTTCGTATGGAAGAAGGGACTGGAATGATGTATAATGAGTTAGCTGCTGTAATTCAAGCTGTTATTAAAGATGAAAATGCAGATGTTGCTGCTCTTATGAAGAGGGCTGAAGAGAATTTTAAACAGTATCATGATTAGTCTTAACGATCCTCAAAAATAGTTGCTGCTACGAACGCCGCTGATTGATAACCTTTGTATTATAACGAAAAAAGAACCAAACCCAAAAGTTTGATTCTTTTTTCGTTATACTGCAGTCGAAGGGACTTGAACCCTCACGAGCGCAATGCTCACTAGATCCTTAGTCTAGCGCGTATGCCAATTCCGCCACGACTGCATTATTTATTCACTA
>Ga0123338_10000899_pt1 | contig 29372 bp, 25 predicted proteins | sample grotaG_FD_89793 | JGI IMG/M metagenome (GOLD analysis project Ga0123338, IMG submission 89793) | Glacier valley bacterial and archeal communities from Borup Fiord, Nunavut, Canada, to study Microbial Dark Matter (Phase II) -... | ecosystem: Environmental > Aquatic > Freshwater > Ice > Glacier ...
GCATTTTGATCGAAATACTGCAGGCTACCCTGACAACCGGCAGAGCCGCCGAGTGGGGTGATGTCGCTGCCGACCTGGTCGGCGCTGGCTGTACATGGATCGCGATCAAACTTTTTCAGAATAGAAAAATTATTTAACCTGGAAACGTTCAGAGATCAAAAGATTTTTCTTTAGCCACGGACGCACACGGACAAAAGTATTATTGGGTGTTGTTTGTTCGTTTTATAACAAACTTAGAGCCAGTTAGTAGTTTCATCAGGCGTTTTTAAGCGACAGGTGCCTGACGGTAAGACTTAAAGGCTTTTTTGGTTAAACCGAAAGAATCAAGATCTTGTCCTGCTCTTGTCTGTGTGCGTCGCTTAGAAGCGCCTACTTTTGGCCGTGGCCAAGAAAAGATTGCTCTCTTTGCTCTCCGCAACTCCGCAAAAAAAGTCTAAATAGTTCCTCATTCTTGACATTTGTTGTGAATTGCATATAATGGGCAACACTATGCCAGCCAAGCCACCTATAACCTCAAGTATTACAGCAGATCAGCTGATTGCTCTGGGGCTGCAGATTCGTGCCCATCGCAAGGCACTGCGGATCAGTGCCACAACGGCAGCGGAAGCCGCGGGCATGTCGCGGGTGACTTTGCACCGCATCGAAAAAGGTGAACCGGCTGTGACCATGGGGGCCTATGTGAATGCCATGACTGCGCTGGGCTTGAACTTCGGAGTGCTTACGCCTGCCGAACTAATTGAATCCCGTCATACAGTGAACCGGGAGGGTTGGATTCCCGCACGCATTCGGCTGACAGACTACCCGCAGCTCAGGCAACTTGCCTGGCAGGTGCAAGGTACAGAGACCCTGTCGCCCACAGAGGCCTGGGACATCTACGAGCGCAATTGGCGACACATGGATGAGCAGCTCCTGACGGTGCGAGAGCAGCAGCTGATTGATGCCTTGCGTATGGCGTTTGGTGGTGGCGGCAGCCATGTTTGAGCGCCCCCTCCATCAACGCATCGCTCTGGTTCTCGGCGCCCTGAATGGAGCGCTGCTGAGGGAACACTGTTGCTTGTTCGGCGGCGGAACGCTGATTGCGCTCCGTTTCGGCGAATACCGTGAGTCGGTCGACATCGACTTACTGCTATCTGATTTAAACCACTACCGTAACTTGCGACAATTGTTGATGGGCACTGATGGTATCAACGCCATACTATCGCCCGGCCAACTGCCATTAACTCAGTTGCGCGACATCCGGGCTGATCAATACGGTATCAGGACAATGCTCTCTGTTGCCGGGCAGTCCATCAAGTTTGAGATCGTCCTGGAAGGACGAATCGAACTGGCTGCGCCAACAGCGAAAGATATTGTATGTGGCATTCCAACCCTGACGCCTCTGGACATGGCAGCGAGCAAGCTCTTGGCTAACTCCGACCGCTGGGCAGACGACGGGGTTTTTAGTCGCGACGTGATTGACCTGGCGATGATGCAACCCGGATTGCTCTTGTTGCGCCAGGCCATTGCCAAATCTGAGGCTGCTTACGGGCAAGCGATCCGCATCGATCTGGAAAAAGCAATTAACGGGCTTCAGCAGCGTCAGGGTTGGCTCGATCGATGTATGCAGGCGATGGCCATGACGCTGCCAAAAGCGCTGGTCTGGCAGAGGGTGCGCAATTTGCGCAAGGCCTTGTCTGTGTGTGTCGCTTAGAAGCGCCTGATGAAACTACTAACTGGCTGTAAGTTTGTTATAAAACGAACAAACAACACCCAATAATACTTTTGGCTGTGGCCAGGAAAAGATTTAAATCTTCTATTAAGCCACAGACCCACACGGACAGTTGCCTGACGGTAATGCTTAAAAGCTTTTGGGGTTAACCAACAGAATTAGGTTTTTGTCCCGCCGTTGTCCGTGTGTGTCCGTGGCCAATAAAAGGTTTAACAGTTTTTGTGAACTGGCGTGTATCGTCGGCCTGTATGCCTTAATAGAGATCATGCCTGTCACCCGGAAGTCCCATTCACTCCTTGCCAACACCAAAGCAAAAAGGCATAATGCCCCACACTTTACAAGCGGAGTTTAATCATGGCATTGCGCGTCTACAACACCCTCACCAGTGAAAAAGAGCTGTTCGTCCCGTTGATCCCCGGCAGAGTCGGGATGTATGTCTGCGGGGTGACGGTCTATGATTATTGTCACATCGGCCACGCCCGCGCCGGGATCGTGTTCGATATCATCTATCGCTACCTGCAGTATGCCGGCTACGATGTCACCTACGTCCGCAACTACACCGATATCGATGACAAGATCATCAACCGCGCCAATCAGGAGGGGACCGATTATCGTACGATTGCCGACCGCTACATCGAGGCTTTCGATGAGGATATGGCGAGCCTGGGGTTGGCCAAACCGACGGTGGAGCCGAAGGCGACCGACCATATCGGTGGTATTGTCAGCATCATCGAGGCGCTGATCGCCAAAGGACATGCGTATGCCTCCGGCGGCGACGTGTATTACGCCGTTGAGACCTTTACCGACTACCTGAAACTCTCCGGGCGCAATCTGGAGGATATGCAGGCGGGAGCGAGGGTCGAGGTGGGTGATAAAAAACGCCACCCGATGGATTTTGCCCTCTGGAAGGGGTCAAAGCCGGGAGAACCCTGGTGGCACTCCCCCTGGGGTAACGGCCGTCCCGGCTGGCATATTGAATGTTCGGCCATGAGCATGGAGTTTCTTGGTAAAACCTTTGATATCCATGGTGGCGGCAAAGATCTGGTATTCCCACACCATGAAAATGAAATCGCCCAGTCGGAGGGTGCCAACGGCTGCCAGTTCGTACGCTACTGGCTGCATAACGGATTTGTCAATATCAACGCTGAAAAGATGAGCAAGTCGCTGGGAAACTTCTTTACGATCCGCGACGTGTTGAAGACGTACGATGCGGAAACGCTCCGTTTTTTTATCCTTTCCGCCCACTACCGTTCACCGCTGGATTTCTCCGATCAGAACCTGGACGAGGCCCGCTCAGGTCTGGAGAGGATCAACAGCTGTCTGGCGGTGCTGGACGAAATAATGGCCGGAAAATCTCCGGCGGATGCTGCAGATCCGACAGGTGCTCTGTCCGCGGTCGGTCTGGAGCTGCAGGAAAAGGCCGACCAGTTTCTGCCCCGTTTCACCGAGGCGATGGACGATGACTTCAATTCGGCGCAGGCGCTGGGTGTACTGTTCGAAACGGTACGCTGCGCCAACCGCTTTATCGCCGAGACGGAGGAGATGACCCCAGCCTCTCTGGCGCTGATCGCGCGTGTCCGCAGCCTGTTTGTCGAGGCGGGGGGCGTGCTGGGGCTGTTTGCAGTCGCGCCGGCATTATGGCTGGAGGGGCTCAAGGCCGCCAAGGCGGGCGGGATAACCATGGCGCCGGATGAAATAGAGCGTCTGATTGTCGAGCGTGCCGAGGCGCGTGGCGCAAAGAATTTCAAGCGTGGTGACGAGATCCGCGATCTGTTGCTGGAAAACGGCATACAGCTGCTTGATTCGGCGCAGGGGACAACCTGGAATGTGAAGTAAATTAAGCCCGGAAACGGTTATTCCGGTTGCATACTAGATTTTGGCTGATATGATTTGATCCTACCATGAAAATATCTGAAGAGGTTCTGTGTGGATCGGGAGTGTTGCTGGGACAGAGAGGTAATTGAGCTGGCAGATTGCCCGGAGATAGGTACGGGTGAAGAGGATCTGCTCGTTTCAAAACGGCAGCGGACGCTGGAAAAATGCGGCGACTGTCCCCTGTTTCTCAATGACCTGGCCAGGTTGAGAGATGAGAACAACCCGCTGGCGCCGATAATGACCGATTTTCTTGCCGATTTCCGCCGCCAGAAAACCCAGATCCAGTCCCTGGTAAGTTTTCTCGATAACAAAACCCTCGAAATCCGTTTCCTGCATGAGCTCGGACAGGTTCTTCAAAGCTCGGTCGATCTGGATGAGGTGCTTTCCGTGGCACTGACCGCCATTACCTCCGGCAAGGGCTTTGGCATGAACCGCGCCTTCCTGCTGCTGTGTGATCGAGAGGACGGTATCCTGAAAGGGTATCTTGGCCTCGGGCCACGTAATCAGGAGGAGGCCAGCCAGGTCTGGAATGAGATCATCCAGAGCGATATGGATCTGCAGACCCTGGCTAAGAACTTCAGGCTGAACAAGCTCTCCTCCGAACGCGCAAAATTTCACGATATCCTGGAACTGTTGACTGTTCCACTCTCCAACAAAGACCATATTCTTGTCAAAACCCTGGACGGCAAACGGCCGGTCCTGGTCGAGGGGGCTTTTCAGCATCCGGATGTGCCGCCAGAGCTGGCGCGTCTGCTGGGGGTTGACTCCTTCCTGGCGATGCCGCTTATTTCACGCAACCGCCGGGTTGGCATGATCATCGCTGATAACTGCATCACCCGCCGTACCATCACCGACGAAGATATGCATTCGCTGGAAACATTCAGTTTTCCGGTCGCTTTTGCGATCGAACGCGCATCGCTGTACGACAAGCTGCATGTTGAGTTGGAGCGCGTCACAGAGGCCGGCAAAAAGCTGAAAGAGCAGCAGGAGCTGATCGTGAGGATGGAGAACATGGCGCTGGTCGGGCGCATAACCTCCAGTATTGCTCACTCGGTCCGCAACCCGCTGATGATCATCGGCGGTTTTGCCCGTTCCATGCTCAAAAAAAGCCCCGCCTCCGACTCCAAGCATACCTTTATTGAATCTATTGTTGCCGAAACGCGGCAGCTGGAAGGTGTTCTTGATGAAATCCTCAATTATTCCGATTCATTGTATCCGACCCGTGACTTCTGGGATGTGAACCAGCTGGTTGAGACCGCTCTGCATGACACCGCTGATGTCTTGACGTCGCATGGCTACGCGACGTTCTATTCACCGGACAATAACCTGCCGCATGTATATATCGACTTCAAGCAGCTTTCCAACTGTCTCCGGACTGTGTTGCACAATGATATTACCGGTATCGGCACCGACCGCTCGATTTCGATCAGCTCACAGTGTGGTAACGATTGCGTGATCCTCAGGATTGAAGACAGCAGCCGGCACATCTCACAGGCAGAACTTGACCATCTGTTGGTACCGTTTTCGGAAACGCATGAACTTGGTGCCGGGCTGGGGCTGGCACTTTGTAAAACCATGCTAGAGAAACAGGGTATTCCGTTTGTGGCACAGGCGGAACAGTTCAATGGAATCCGCTATACCATTACACTTCCCACCCGCAAGGAGGAGCAATCATGAGTAGACTTCTGGTAGTAGATGATGAGGCCAATATCCGGTTACTGTACTCCGAAGAGTTGCAGGATGAGGGGTATGATGTGGTGACCGCGGCAAGCAGCGCCGAGGCGATAGAAACGCTGCAGTCGGGTGCATTTGATCTTGCTGTACTGGATATAAAACTGAAGAACGAAAGCGGCATAGAACTGCTGCAGAAGCTTGTCAAGGAGCGCCACGACATGCCGGTGATCCTCTGTTCGGCGTTTTCCTGTTACAAGGACGATTTTTCGGCGTGGCTGGCGGACGGCTATGTGGTCAAGTCGGGAGACCTGACCGAGCTGAAACAGGAAATTGCCAGGGTGCTGGCCAAGAAGGCGCAGAAGCTTAAGGCAGAAGCAAAATAAAGAGGGTCATGGGGCAAGGGTTAAGTAAAGGCGGGAGAAAAAAAGAGGGTCAAGGGTCAAGTAAAGGCGGGAGAAAATTATATTCCGGCTCCGGCCCTGACCTTTGACCCCTGCCCCTTGACCCTACAAAAAGGAGTGTTCACATGAAAGCAGTTATTATGGCGGGTGGCTTCGGCACCCGCATCCAGCCACTTACAGGCAGCATGCCCAAGCCGATGATACCGCTCTTCAACCGTCCGATCATGCTTCATATCGTGGAGCTGCTGAAGAAGCACGACATCACTGAACTCGTGATGCTGCTCTATCACCAGCCATTCTATATCAAAAACTTCTTCCGCGACGGCTCAGATTTCGGCGTCAAGATCACCTATGTAACCCCGCTTTCCGATATGGGCACAGCCGGTGCGGTCAAGGCGGCCGAAAAGTATCTGGATGAGCGATTTATGGTGATCAGCGGCGATCTCCTTACCGATTTCAACCTGCAGAAGATTATCGATTTCCACGCCGACCACAAGGCAAAGGCCACAATTACGCTGACTTCGGTGAAGGATCCGCTCCAGTTCGGTGTCGTGATCACCGACAAGGAGAAGCGCATTACCCAGTTCCTGGAAAAACCGGGCTGGGGAGAGGTGATCTCCGACACTATCAACACCGGCATCTATGTGATGGAGCCGGAGGTCCTGAAGTACATTCCTGAGGGAGAAAACTTCGATTTTTCACAGGATCTGTTTCCGCTGATGCTGAAAAAGAAAGAGGCGCTGTTCGGAGTGACCGCTAAGGGGTACTGGCGCGACATCGGCAACACCGATTCGTACCGCGAAGCGTACCACGATATTTTCAAGGGGAAGGTGAACCTGAAGATCGACGAGCCGAAGCAGGACTTTGTCGGCAAGGATCTGCGCATCGGCGCTGATGTCAAGCTGGAACACGCCGCAGGTCTTGAGGGTACGGTTGTGATCGGCGACAACAGCCAAATCCTGGGGGACGTGCGCATAAAGGATTCGGTGATCGGCAGAAACTGCACGATAGAAGCTGGAGTGAGGCTCAATCGCTGCATTATCTGGGACAACTCTTACGTGAAAAAAGGGGCCAAGATAACCGACAGTGTTATCTGCTCCAACGTCCGTATCGGCCAGGGGGTAACTCTTGAGGAGGGGGTCATTGTCGCCGATGAAACCTCGGTTGGTGACGAAGCGGTCATCAAATCCGACGTGAAGATCTGGCCGAAGAAGACCATTGAGGCGGGTTCCACCGTCACCTCCAACATGATCTGGGGAGAAAAATGGAAAAAGGCGCTTTTTGAGGGTGCCATCATCAAGGGGCTCTCCAATATGGAGCTTACTCCGGAGTTTTGTGCCAAGCTTGGCTGTGCTTATGGCACCTCGTTGCCCAAGGGGAGTTTTGTACTGGCCGGCCGCGATTCCAACCCGTCATCACGCATGCTGAAGCGCTGTTTCGTGGGGGGACTGCTCTCAGCCGGCATCAATGTGCGTGATATGAAGATGACATCACTGCCGCTCGTCCGCTATAAATTGAAGACCTTTGGCGAAGTCGGGGGTGTTCAGTTCCGCCAGGGGCAGGATGACCCGGCTTCGCTGGAGATCGTTTTTCTCGATGGTGACGGCCTGGATTTCTCCAGCAATATGGGGAAGAACGTGGAGCGGATCTTTTTCAAGGAGAACTTCCGCCGCGCCCACCATACGGAACCGGGCGTTATTACCGACATCAACAATGTCGGGGAGTTCTATCGCGAGGGTTTTCTGCGGGCGCTTGATCGTGAACTGCTCAAAAAATCCGCGTTTACGGTAGTTGTGGATTTCAATTTTTCCCCGGCCAGTCAGATGCTGCCGCAGCTTCTGAATGTTCTCGGTTTCTCGATCATTGCACTAAATGCTTACGTGGACGAAGGGCGCGGGGTACAGCTAAATGACAAAGAGCAGGCGTTGACCCAGCTTTCGGTTATTGTCTCTTCGCTCGGAGCCCAGAGCGGATTCTGGCTTGATCCTTCTGCCGAGTCAATCACACTGGTCGATGAGAACGGGCGGATCTGTACCGGCATTGAGCTGCTCTCACTGACTGTGGTGCTGTTGATGAAAACCGGACAGAAAGGCGGGATTGCCGTGCCGGTGCAGGCTCCATCCACAATAGAACAGATGGCCGAGCTGAAGGGGTGCCAGGTGATCCGCACCAAGAGCTCGGACCGTGCCATGCTGGAGGCCGCTTCCTCTTCGGAAATATTTACGACCGGTACTACGGACGGCCGCTTTGCCTACCCCGGTTTCCAGTCGGCGTTTGACGGCATGTTTGCCATAGCGAAGCTGATGGAGTTGAGTGCTGCCTGCGGAGTGACGCTGTCACAGGCGCTTGCGGAGGTCCCGGCGACCTCCTTTCTCCAGACCAGCCTTCCCTGCCCCTGGGAGATGAAGGGGGGGATCATGCGCAAGATGAGTGAGGACAGCCTCGAAAAGGAGGCCACCTTCATCGATGGCATCAAGGTACACTTTGGTGCGGAGTGGGCGCTGGTACTGCCTGACCAGTATCTTCCTGTGGTTCATATAGTGGCAGAGGCCAGGGATCAAAAGTCGGCCCAGAGGCTGCTCGGCGAGTACGAAAAGAAGGTTGTGGCGTGGAAAAAGGAGATGGTGTAGCCGATTATGCCCCAACCGCTCGACGTTGTTATCGTATGGCACATGCACCAGCCGTACTACAAAGACCCGCTCAAAAATGAATACGCTCTACCCTGGACCTATCTGCACGGCGTCAAGGATTATTTTGACATGCCGGCAATTGTTGAGGATACGCCGGGTGCCAAGGCGGTATTCAATCTAGTGCCGTCGCTGATCGAGCAGTTGCTGGATTACGCCTCCGGCAGCGCGGTGGATCCTTTTCTTGCAAAGGGGAAAGCCGATCCGGCCGGGATGACTCTGGATGACCGTATTTTCCTGCTGGAGAACTTTTTCTCAGCCAACCGCCACAATATGATTGAGCCCTCCCGGCGCTACCTCGAACTGCTTTATATGGCGGGAGAAGGGAAGCCGGGCCTTGCCGCCGAGCGGGTCAAACATTTCAGCGATCAGGATCTGCTGGATCTGCAGGTGCTGTTCTTTCTTGCCTGGACCGGTGAGGCGGCCCGCCGCCGCTATCCGGCTTTTGCCGCTCTGGTGATCAAGGGTGAAAACTACACTCCTGCCGATAAGGAGCTGCTCTTTGCTACCCAGCTGGAAGTATTGCAGGCGATTATCCCCCTCTACAAGCGTCTTCATATTGAGGGGCGAATTGAGCTGTCGGTGACGCCGTATTTCCACCCGATCCTGCCGCTGCTCTGCGATATTCGCTCGGCTCATACGGCGATGCCGCGCGCGGTGTTGCCGACCACCACCTTTCATCATCCTGAAGATGCACGCGCCCAGATCCGGCGCGGCATAAGCTACTTCCGCGAAATTTTCGGTTTCCAGCCGGACGGAATGTGGCCTTCGGAAGGTTCCGTCAGCAACGAGGCGTTGACGATCATCGCCGGGAGCGGCATCAGCTGGATAGCCACTGACGAGGAGATCCTGGCAAAGAGCATTGATGGCGGTCTAGGTGTAGGCAAGGAGCGGTTGTACAGGCCGTGGCGCTACACCAGCAGTCAGGGCGAGATCGGTGCGTTCTTCCGTGATCACGAACTCTCCGACTTGATCGGTTTTACCTATTCCCAGTGGGAGGCGGAGCGTGCCGTAGCCGACCTCTGCGCTCGCCTGAATGCCATAAAATCCCGTCTGGGCGGAGCCGGGCGGGTTGTTTCAATCATTCTGGATGGGGAGAATGCCTGGGAGTATTATCCGGACAACGCCTACGATTTTCTGCAGGGGATGTACAAGGGGATTGCCGGGTCGGCGGCGCTCCGTCTGGCTACCTGCAGTGAGGTTCTGAGGGAGACGAGCTTCGATGGTCGGCTGAATAACATTTTTCCCGGTTCATGGATTAACGGCAGCTACGGTATCTGGATAGGTCACCCTGAAGAAAACCTGGGCTGGGATCTGCTTGCGCAGGCGCGCGAAGCCGCGGTTTCCGGTAACCCGCTGGTAGCAGCCGCCCTTCTTGGCGGAGAGCCATCAGCCGACGCTACCGTGGAGGCCATCTGCCGTTCCCTGTATGCCGCTGAGGGGAGCGACTGGTTCTGGTGGTACGGGGATGACCACTTCTCGCCGCATAGTGACCGTTTCGACAGCCTCTTCCGCCAGCATCTGATGAATATCTACCGCCTTCTGGGTCAGAATTCCCCACGCGGGCTGCTGGAACCGATCAAGAAGAAGAGTCCGGCCGGTTTGATCCGGGAACCGGCTGCGTTTATTGACCCCGAGATCAACGGCAGGCTCAGTGATTACTTTGAATGGCTGGCGGCAGGACTGTATGATCTGACGCGCCAGGGGTCTGCGATGCATTCATCGGATCGTATGCTGCAGAGTTTCTACTACGGTTATAACGAGAAGGCGTTCTTCTTCAGAATAGACGGAATTCAGGACCTGCATCTGCTGCTGCATGAGGGTGATATCCTCAACCTGCACCTGATTCACGATCGAGAATTCCGTTTGCCGCTCAAGATCCGTTCGGATGAAGGGCTTTTGCAGGTCAAGGAGAATGGTGTCTGGACACCTACCAGCTGTTACTGTAACTGGAAGATTCTGCGTACCTGCGAGGTCTACATACCGCTGGAAATTCTGCATCTGTCGCCGAAGAGCAAACTCTTCGCGTCACTGTCACTGCTGCGAGACAGCGAGGAGATCGGTCGCTGGCCGAGCGATGCACCGCTGATGCTGTATTATGCGGGAGCGGACATCGAACTGGACAACTGGCTTATATAATACTACTCCACCAAACGTCCATCTGCTGCGTTACGCTCAACATTCCGGGCTGCGACGTACCATGGGGTACGCCTCGCCCTACTGTATCGCAAGCCTTGCATCTGGAGCCTTTGGAGAAGCCGGCAGGTAAATTTAAAGACTTGATTCAGGAGAAAACATGTCCGAGCTACGCTGGGATCCGTTAAAACTGCACTGGGTAATCATTGCCACTGAACGCGGCCGCCGTCCGCGAGATTTTCAGGTGGAGCAGGAGCAGGGGGGGATGATCGCCTGTCCATTCTGCTACGGCAATGAGGATAAAACTCCGCCGGAGATTTTCGCCATTCGCCCTGGTGGCCAGCCCAATGCAGCCAACTGGAGGGTACGCGTCATTCCCAACAAGTATCCGGCGTTGCGGGTCGAGGGTGAACTGAACAACCGCGGCTATGGTATGTATGATGTCATGAACGGCATCGGTGCGCACGAGGTGATCATTGAAACTCCTGATCACAACCGTACTCTGGCCGATCTGACGGCAAATGAAGTCTGTGATGTCCTGAAGGCGTATCGCCATCGCTACCTTGATCTGCGCAAGGATATCCGCTTTCGCTACATGGTGCTGTTCAAGAATCATGGCACTCGCGCAGGAGCTTCCCTTTCTCACTCCCACAGCCAGCTTATTGCAGTGCCGTTGCTGCCGCCGGTAGCAAGTACCCAGTTGAAGGTCGCCCGCAATTATTTCAATGACAAGGAACGCTGTATCTTCTGCGATCTGATTGAATTCGAATTGCGCGAAGGGGTGCGTGTGGTGAAGGAGTTTTCCAACTTCGTGACAATGACACCCTACGCCTCAAGCTCACCTTTTGAGCTGCGTCTTTATCCCAAGCGTCACAGCCATGACTTTGCCCTGATGGACGATGCCCAGCTGGCAGAACTGGCGGTGGCGATGAAGGATATGCTGCTGCGGGTCAAAACGGTACTGCGGGATGCGCCGTATAACTTTATTCTGCATACCGCCCCCCCCACTCATCCTCGCCCGGGCAAACCCGATCAATGGATCGCGCTGGAGTATGATTATCACTGGCATATCGAGTTGGTGCCGCGTCTTACACAGGTCGCCGGTTTTGAGTGGGGTACCGGTTTTTTTATTAACCCTACTTCGCCAGAGGATGCTGCCGAGTTCCTGCGAGAGGCGGATGTCTGATATACAGGCAGCGCTCGATGCGCTCTACGCTTCCAGATCTTCTCAGCACCTGGGCAATGATCCTCTCTCTTTCTGTCATCGCTACTCTGACCCGGCAGACCGGGAGATTGCTGCGGTGGTCGCCTCTTCATTTGCCTACGGCTCTATAGTCATAATCCTGCGTACACTGGAAACAATCTTTGCAGAGCTGGGTCCGTCGCCGAGGAACTATGTCGAAAACTTCGACCCACGTGACGGCCTGCGTGCTTTCTCCGGCTTCAAGCACCGCTTTAATGACGGGCGGGACCTCTGTGCGCTGCTGTGGGGGATGCGACAGATGGTGGAGCAGAGCGGTAGCATCCAGTCGTTTTTTCTGCGCGGGTATGCAGCCGGTGATCCTGACGTCAGCGCTTCCTTGAACAGCTATTCAGCTGCTGTTCAGGCTCTGGACTATAGTTCGGTCTTTGGCGGCGACAGCATCCCGGACAGCTCCTACTTTCGGTTCCTGTTTCCTGCCCCCGTTTCCGGGAGCGCCTGCAAGCGACTCTGTATGTTTCTACGCTGGATGGTACGCCCTGCGGACGGCATCGACCTGGGATTATGGAAAGGAGTCTCTCCGGCGCAGCTCATTATCCCGGTTGATACACATATCTGCCGCATCAGCCGCTATCTCGGTCTATCCTGCAGAAAGGCTGCCGACTGGCGTATGGCCCAGGAAATTACCGCTGCCCTGCGTGCCTTTGACCCGGCAGATCCGGTTAAATATGATTTCTCTCTTGCCCACCTGGGTATCAGTGACGGTTGCGACGGCAAAGACATGAGCCGCTGCACATCATGTCCAATAACCGGAATCTGCGCGCAAAACTTGACTTAAATAGTCGAAATGTCACGGCGTAATGAATTGACACCTTTCACCCTTTCTGATATAGGACTAGCGTTGTTTCAGATAGTTCCATGGATTTCCACCATAAGCTGCCATCATCGAGGAGTTGCAGATGATCATCCAATGCGAAAAATGTCAGACCAGGTTCAGGCTTGACGATTCCAGGGTCACTGATAAGGGTGTCAAAGTCCGTTGTACCAAGTGCAAACATGTATTCAGGGTGCATAAGGAGGGGTCGCAAGTGGAGCCTTTCGAGCCGGGCGCTGAATTGGCCGGTTTCGCTCCTCTGGACGGTCAGGGCGATGCGTCGGCTGCAATTTTTGAGGATCAGCATATCGATGCTGGTGATGCGGTGTATGCTCCTGTCGGTTTTGACAGTCCCGATGATGCTTCTGACGTCAGCGCCGATGATTTTAGCTTGCCTGGTGCAGCGCCGTTTGACGAATCAGCGATGTCTTTTGAGTCAGATGAACTTGACGTTATGGCGACAGAGTCGGCTGAGCCTGCTGCCATTGGTGGAGAAGTCGACTTCTCCGGCTTCGATTTTGGCGAGGCGGTTTCTGAACCGGATTCCGCGCCGCTCTCTACTGTGACCGCTGCCGATTTTATTGACGGCGAGGCCGAGTTTGTTCCCCAGATACCACCACGGAAAGAGGCTCTGCAGGGACTCGACTTCTCTGATGACGATATGTTCGGAGCCGTTGTGCAGCCTGTTCCGGAAGAATCAGGCACCGCCATCACCTTCGATTTTGAAGGTGATGACAGCTTTGCAGAGTCAATGGATATGGGCGGGCATGATTCAAGCGGTAAAAGCGGCAAGTTGTTTTCGCTTGAGACAAGCAGTGATGCGCCATTCAGTCTGGATGAAATAGATTTCGGCGATGAGCTGACATCGGTAGCGGTGCAGCAGGTAAACCCGGAAGATCTGAAGCCGTCCCAGGAAATGCTTTTTGCCCCTCTGGCTGAAGCACAGCTCAAATCGGCAACTGCTGAATCTGCGACGCCTCTTCAGGTTATGGATATTGATGGGCAGCATGAGCTGCCGCCACTCTCAATCGCTTCCAGGCGTAAACAGAGTCCGCTTTTCGGTGCACTGATCGCTGTCGTTGCATTGCTTGTTATTTCGGTTTTAGGCTATATCGGTTATTCTTCGTTTTCTACAGCGAAGAGCGCCATTCCGGAGTCCGGCAGGATTAGCGTCCGGTCTGTGAAAGCTGTATTTGTTGACAACGATGCCGCCGGTGAGCTGCTGGTTATTTCAGGTGAGGCACTTAATGAGTTTCCCAAGCCGCGGGCGGCGCTGCAGGTCAAGGTGTCGGTTTTTGATGCCACCGGACAAAGTATTGCCACCAAGAGTGCATATGGTGGAAATCCGTTGACGGAGGAGCAGTTGGCGAGTTTGCCGCTCGACAAGATAGAGGCGGTGATGGCCAATCAGTTTGGCGATTCGCTGGCTAATATGGAGGTAGCCCCTGGCAAGGCGATACCTTTTGTCGTTGTGCTTGCCAATCTTCCCGGCGGTGCGATAGATTTTGCGGTGCAGTCTTCCGGGTCAACGGTAGCAACCGGCAAACAGTAAGGATTGCAGGCTTACATAAGTTGAAACTCGAAAGGCCGCCGACGTAATGTCAGCGGCCTTTCTTGATTTCTTGCAGATTGATGAAGTGGTTCTACAGGATCTCAACCAGACGGATGGCAAAGGTCAGGTCACGACCGGCCAAAGGATGGTTACCATCCAGCGTTATTGAGGTATCGGTAACTTCAGTTACCAGTACCGGCAGAGGTGAGCCGTCTTCCAGGATAACTTCCATCTGGTGTCCCGGCTCAGGTTTGATGTCGGCCGGAATTTCGCTCCGCTCGATAACAGCCACCATCTCCTCTGCGCGCTGCCCGTAAGCATCATCCGCAGGGATGGATACAGTTACACTCTCACCCGGCTCAAGACCGATCACGGCCGCTTCGAATTTTGGTATCAGCTGTCCGGCGCCAATGACAAACTCCATTGGTTCTGTTGACAGGCTGCCGCCGCCACACCCGCCATTTGTCTCTTTACTGCTGCCACAGCAACATGAATGATCTTCAGACTGTTCCGGTGAACTTTCCGATGAGTCAAATACGGATCCATCTTCGAGTGTGCCGGTGTAGTGTACTTTTACTTTATCTCCTGTTTTTGCCTTTGCCATGGTTGCATCCTTTCAGTGTGTGTGCCCGGTGTTCAGGGATTCTTCAATTGCGGATATCTGTTTGCTGAATTGTCCGGGGTGATCGCCGCTTATGCGCAGACGTTTATGGCGGGACGTTTCCCCCGATACAATCTCCACCGCCGATTTGGAAACGTCAAAGAGTTCTGCCAGGAACTCCCGGCAGAGCTTGTTGGCAGCTCCATCAACAGGCGGGGAGGTGAGTCTTATTTTGAGTTCGTCCCCAACAAGACCGCATAGCTGGTTTTTTGAGGCCCGCGGTTGAACATATACGCTCAGAACAAGATCATTGAGGATGGTTTTTAGAAAAGGAAGTTCAGTTCTGTGCATCGCCTGAAAGTTGGTGGCTGAAGCTTTCGAGTAATCCCTTGAAGCTCATTTCAAACTGGATCTTCTGCCGCCGGATCTCTTCAATACGACTCTTCAATTCACCCAGCTGCCGTTCGGCGTCGGCAACAATACGTTCACCCTTCAGCTCGGCTTCTGAAACTATTAACTCGGCCTCCTTACGGGCGTTGGCCTTCATCTCCTCAATTACGCGCTGGGCAGAAAGCAGGGTCTCGCGGAGTTCCCGCTCCTTTTCAGCCATGTCGAGTGTCTCGCGGTTGTGCCGTGACTGCTGCTCTTTCATCTCGCTGTTTTCACGAAGCAGCCCCTCCATTTCGCCGGCAACAGTTTGAAGAAAAGCGTCTACATCGTCAGGGTCGAGGCCTCTGAAAGTCTTTACCCTGAACTGCTGCTGCTGAATATCGAGTGGTGAGATCTTCATTGTGTATCAACCTCGCTGGTGTGTAGCGTGAAGTGGGAATAGATGATTACTGGGCAGACAGTTTCAAATAACATTCGGCTTTGTACAGATTTGCATCAGCGGCGAGGGGCGATGCGGAATTGTCTGCCAGATAGCGATCAAACAGTCCGAGAGCGGTACGGCAATCCTCCTGCTGAAATGCCTTTACCGCAGCCTGGTAGAGCTGCTGTCCTGCGGCTTCTCTGGCTGTCGCAGAATCTTTGCGTGTCGTGGTCGATGTCAGGGGTTCTTGTGGCAGGCTAGTTTTCGACTTCCTGCTTCCCTTGGTAGTTTTGTCCTTCTTCGCCCCGACTTTATTTAAATCGCTCAAAGACAGTTCAGTACTCGAGGCAGAAGCCGGTGCGGCAGCGCTTGCCTTCCGTGCCGGTGAAGTGTCGCTGCTTTTGCGTGTAGATCTTTTGTGGCCTGGAGCCTTCTGTTTTGTCGATGAAACGGTTGGGCTGGAAGCAGGTGTCTCCGTCTGAGTTACCGGCACCCTAAGTGTATTCCCTGTGTAAATCAGGTCGGGGTTTTTGATGTCGTTGAAAAGAAGAATCTGGGGAAAATACATCCCATGGCCGCTGAATCTGCGTGAAAGCTTAGAAAGGGTGTCACCCTTTTGTATTTCAATCTCACGGACGAGTATACCGTCCTGCGATGGGACTTGCTGGTCAGCCGGAGCTGGCTGGGGAACGTACAGGAGGTACTGCTGACCCCAGGCCGGCAGTGCAATACAGATTATGATAAGGAGAAGGGTCGTGCGGCCGAAGCGTGGCGTCATATCAATACCTGTTTCCCAGTTGGTCTTCGTAGCTCAGAATGTTTTTAACCTGAATGGCAGTCCCGACTCCGATGCCCGGCTTAACTCTGAATGAAACCTTGATGCTGCGCTTTTCACCAGCACCCATCTCCTTGAAGCGCCAGACAATCGCGTCGCTGCTGACGGCACTGGTAGCAGTGTCTGCTGCTACCAGTTCAAGCTGTTCCGGCCAGGCGCTCTGCAACTCCACGATACGCGCAATATTAGAGCCGCTGTTGGTGACTGTCAGGTCGAATGAAGCGACGTCACCCGGCTTGAGTCGCCCGTTGAGTCCGGTCATGGTCATCTTTAGGAGTGGCCTCGAGTAGGCGAGTGAGATTGTGCCGGTTGCAGAGCTGTTGGCATCCCCATCTGGTATAAAAGAAACCTGAACACTTCCGCTGCTGCCATCGGCAGCAGTTACCGGTGTTTTGATCTCTATCAGGAGGCCGGCCTCTTCACGCGGAGCAAGCGGCCCGATCTCGCTGATTTCGGGTTCACCGGCCTGATGAATGCCGTCGCGGTTAAGGTCGTTGAAAACAGTTGCGCCCTGTGCGGCGGTGACGACGTGTGAGATTTTGAACTTTTCCCTTATGTTGCCGGTATTGGTTACCACGAACGGGACGCTGACCGTCTGACCCGGAATCGCCACAAGGTTATTCGACCCGGTACGAACGGAGATACCCCTCCGTGAATCTACATAGGATAGGTTAGAAACAAAGGCTGTGGTGGTTTTGAGCTGGTTGTTGATCAATTCTGCACGGGTAGAGAGTTCCTGGCCGGCCAGCGAGTCGTCTTTGAGCTGCAGGGTGACGCTGAACTCGCGGCTCTCGCCGGATTTAAGCTGCAATCCGTCTAACACCAGTGCAGATTTCATCTCCTGCCTGAATCCTGAGGCGGCATAATCAACAGGCTCGAACTGCGGCGGGAAGTTCAGGCGGAATGTTACATCCTGCGCAGCGGTAGAGCCGACGTTAAGAATAGCAATGCGATACACCGGTTTGTCACCGGGAAGAAGCTTGGTCTTTTCTGTGCGCACAACGGCCCGAAGTAGCGGAGCAGAGGCGGTAAGTTGAACTTCACGCGACTGGCTTGCTTCAGCCAGCAGCCGTGAGGCCGCTTTGACAGGGTGCGTAATGCGCAAGCCGTCGATGCTGCCGGACGGAATGACAAGTTCGATGATACCTTTAAATGTTTCGCCCGGTACAAGTGCCGGCGTTTGGCTGATGGCGACTGTGGGAGCCGCAGCTGAAGCGAAGCGGGCTTTGAACTCTGCCGGGAATGCTGATTCAAGATAAAACGAGTCGTTGCCGTTGCCGCGGTTGACTACTTCAAACGGGACCGTAATCGCCCGACCAACGGCAAAAGTGTCCGGGCGCGGTAAAAGGTTGAATTCGAAGCCGGCGAACTGTGCAACTTCAAAGCGCAATATCTGGGCATTCTCCGCTGTCGCTGGCGCATCGACAGCCTGAGCCGGCAACGCGGCAGCAACGCCCAGCTCACGCAGTTTTGTCACAGCTGTAACCGCTGCACTGGATGTCGGAAACTTATCAATTATCGTCTTATACTGGCTGATCGCTTTCTCGCGATACGCCAGTTTTTCGGTCCTGTCTTTCTCTTCGGCAAGTTTCTGCTCTGCCAGATGCGCTTCTGCAGCCTTAGCAATGGCAAGCCGTTTTTCATCTGCCTTTATTTGGGCAAGATGTGCTGCTTCAGCTTTCTTCGCGGCTATGAGGGCGGTTTCAGCCTCTACTTCAGCCCGGAGTGCTTCCTCTGCTTTAGCAGCCGCCAGACGATCCTGTTCGATCCTTGCCGCTGCGGCCTGTTCAGCCGCTTTGCGCTCTTCTGCGGAGTTGATGGCTGCAATGCGCTGCTGTTCGGCTTTTTCGCGAGCCGCAGTCTCCTGTGTTATCCGAACCTGCTCGGCTTTGGTCGCAGCAGTTCGCTCCAGCTCTTTCTTTTCAGCTGCAGCCTTTTGCTCTGTCTGTTCAAGAGCTGCCGTGCGCGCAGCTTCGGCCGCGGCAACTGCAGCCAGTTTGGATTCTTGTTCCTTGGCGGCAGCCAGAATCTTGGCGTCCGGTACTTCAGCCTGTTTAGGCTGTGGTAGTCCGGTCGGGAGTTCTTCGCCGCTTTCATAGCGGGCTGTAAGGGCGAGAAGATCACTCTCGGCGGTGTTTCTGAGCGGGTTATCGGGGTATTCTTTGGAAAACTGGGATAGGTAGCGGGCAGCCTCACGCTGGTTGCCAGCTTTGTAGTAGGAGCGGGAAAGCCAGAACAGCGCCATATCCCTGAGAGGAGTATCGGGATATTTCTGTAATACCTCACTCATCTTTTCGATTGAGGAGGCATAATCTTTCTGCTGGTAGGCATTAAATCCGGCGATAAAAACCTGGGAATCCTCAGTCTCCTGGCAATAAGCAGGAGATGCAGCCAGAGATGAAATTATGACCAGGGTGACCAGAAACCGGGAAAGGATGTTTCGGCATAATCTCAATAATATCACGTTAATGGACCTCTTTTGTCCGGCTTCGCTGCTGCTGGCGAACGGAATACAGATGGAGTCTGCAGGTAAAATGCCTCCTAAGTAGCACCTCCTGGAGCCATTGTCAACGAAAGAAACGTTATGTCAGTACGTTAGCAATGTGTGATCGTGTCAGTATCCCGTGGTGTCGTGTAAATAAAAAGGGCACTTCCGAAGTCAGCGAATGCTGTCTTCGGGGTAGGCCCCGATTTTGTGAATCGAAAGGTCGGCGCCATTGAATTCCTCCTCTTGGTCCAGGCGGATTCCAACGGTTTTGCTAAGAACTCCATAGACGGCAAAACTGCTGGCCAAGGCGAAAACAATTGCCAGAACGCTTCCGCCGAGCTGGGAGATAAAGCTGACTCCGCCGACTCCCCCCATAAATTTCTGTCCGAAAATGCCGGCGGCAATCCCTCCCCAGGTGCCAATTATGCCGTGCAGGGGCCATACTCCGAGAACATCATCAATTTTGAGTTTCTCCTGTTCAAAGTGGAAGCCGTAGACAAAAATTACGGATGCGATACATCCGACCGCAAAGGCGCCCAGCGGGTGCATGATGTCGCTGCCGGCACAGACAGCAATCAGTCCGGCCAGGGCACCATTGTGAATAAAGCCGGGGTCGTTCTTGCCGGCGACCAGTGCAGCGATGATTCCGCCAACCATTGCCATCAGTGAGTTGACCGCTACCAGACCGGATATCTTCTCCAAATTGCCGGCGCTCATGACGTTGAAGCCAAACCAGCCGACCGCAAGGATCCATGACCCAAGCGACAGAAAGGGAATATTGCTGACAGTAAGAGGATGGGATTTGCCGCGGATATAGCGGCCCATGCGCGGGCCGAGTACGATAACAGCCGGCAGGGCTATCCAGCCGCCGAGCGAGTGAACGACCACAGATCCGGCATAATCGTGAAATTCAGCTCCTCCGACCGATTTGAAAAAAGATTGTAACCCCGAGGCGTTCTGCCCCCAGATAAGTGATTCAAAGAGGGGGTAGGAGATGCCAGCGAAGATGGCTCCGGCGGTTACCTGTGGCCAGAATTTGGCCCGTTCTGCAATGCCACCGGAAATAATGGCGGGAATGCAGGCCGCGAAGCAGAGTAGAAAGAAGAAATGAACGAGGTTATACCCCTCTGCCGCACCGAGCAGTTCACCGGCCGGCTTTAAAAAATTGATCCCATATGCGATCGGAAAGCCGACTATAAAATATACGACCGTAGAAACGGCCCAGTCGGTGAGTATTTTTACCAGTGCATTAACCTGGTTTTTTTTGCGCACTGTGCCGACTTCAAGGAATGCAAAGCCCGCATGCATTGCAAACACCATTACTGCGCCCAGCATAAGAAAAAGAACGTCCGCACTACTACTAAGACCTGTCGTCGTTGACATGGTTTCCATACAGATTACCCCCGTTGGTGTCTGTTGCCCGTCGTTGGGCAAGTCTGTCTTGTAGCAAGAAAGCGGCCAATTGCTTTTATTCATTTAACCTGCCGAATATAGCAGATATTACCAAATTCTGCATCATGGTGAAGTCTGCCTGACTAATCGGCATCTGCCGCATAATTGTGCAGCACCCTGCTTAATTAAGTCACTTCCCATTCCTGATACAAACCGGTAGAATTCCGGCTATGTCCCTAGAAGAAAAAATACTGCTGTTGCCGACCTCACCCGGCGTATATCTGATGCGCGATGGCGCCGGTGAAGTAATCTATGTTGGCAAGGCACGCAGCTTGAAGCAGCGCGTGCGCTCATACTTCAGTCGGTCAGGTGATTCACGTCCCCACGTCAAATTTCTGATGGCGAAAGTCGCTGATATCGAAGTGGTTCTGACCGATACCGAGAAGGAGGCGCTGCTGCTTGAAAATACGCTCATCAAACAGCATCACCCACGCTATAACCTGGATCTCAAGGACGACAAAACCTATTTTTCGCTACGGATTGACCCGCATGAGGAGTTCGCGCGTTTTACGATCGTGCGTAAGCGTCCTGACGACGGTGCCCGGTATTTCGGCCCCTACTCCTCCGGTTCGGCGGCACGCGATGTGCTCAGGCAGATGGCCCGGATGTTTCCGCTTCGGCACTATCCGCTTGCCGCCTGCATGTCCCGCACGCGCCCCTGTCTGTATCACCAGATTGGCCAGTGTTCTGCTCCCTGCCACAATCTTATCACACGGGAAGCCTACGCGGACCTGGTTGGTGGAGCCATGCTGTTTCTGGAGGGGAAGGGGCGGCAGCTTGTGGCTGAGTTCAAACAGCGCATGACCGATGCCTCGCAGCGCATGCTTTATGAAGAGGCCGCTCGCTGGAGGAATCTTCTCCGCTCCATTGAAGTGACGGTGGAAAAGCAGAAAGTAGTACTACGCGGTGGTGATAGCGACGTGGTTGGTTTCTACCGTGACGGGAGTCGGGTGGAGATTGCCCTGCTGTTCATTCGTGCCGGGATTCTCACCGGGAGCCGCCTGTTCAGCTTTTCCTGGGAACTGGACGATGAGGCCGCTGTGGCGGCATTTCTAAAGCAGTATTACACAGGCGCGGTTTTTATCCCCGGCGAGATTCTGCTCCCGCTTCATATCGATGACCGCCTGGCGCTGGCCGAGCTGCTCGGCGAGCTAAAGGGGGCTAAGGTGTCAATCCTTCTGCCCCAACGAGGAACTAAGCGTGAGCTGGTTGACTTGGCGGCAAAGAATGCCATGTCTGCTTGCCGTGAGCGTGATGAGAGCAAGGCCGCGTCCGAGGCGGTTCTGGTTGATCTCTCCAGGCGGTTGCAGTTGGATCGGATTCCACGCCGTATTGAGTGCTATGATATATCAACAATCCAGGGGCGTTTTTCGGTGGGTAGCTGCGCAGTGTTCACGAACGGAACGGCAGACCGGCGCAGTTACCGTCATTACCGCATAAAGACGGTTGCCGGTCAGGATGACTTTGCCATGCTGCGCGAGGTTTTTATGCGTCGATTCCGTGCCGACAACGTTGAGTCGAGTGGTCTGCCGGATCTTGTCGTAGTTGATGGTGGGATCGGCCAGCTGAATGCTGTGCAGGAGATTCTTGCCGAACTCGGTTTGACTGGGAGTTTTGCTCTGGTTTCGCTGGCCAAGAGCCGCGTTCTGCACGATGCTTCGGCAGGTGCGGTCAGCAAAAGTAACGAACGGATATTCCTTCCGGGACGAAAGAATCCGCTGGTGCTCCGTCAGAACTCTGCACCGCTGCTTATGCTGGCTGCAATCCGTGATGAGGCGCACCGGTTTGCGATAGGATACCACAGGAAACTACGCGGCAAAGAGGGGCTTGCCTCGCTGATAGAAGATATTCCTGGGGTTGGGCCGAAGCGCCGGGTTGCACTGTTGAAGCATTTCGGCAGCCTGCAGCTGATCAAGGAGGCTACGGTGGAGGAAGTTATGGTTGTCCCCGGCATGAACCGGACAACAGCAGAAGCTGTACATAGGGGGCTGCACAATGACTGAAGCGTTTACAATGCCTGATATACTTACCATTCTCGGTCCGACCGCTTCAGGCAAGACGCGCCTGGCCGTCGCTCTGGCAGAGCGGTTTGGTGGAGAGATTGTTTCGGCTGACTCGCGCCAGGTTTTCAGGGGGATGGATATCGGCAGCGGCAAGGATCTGCATGAGTATGGCCGGGTGCCGTATCATCTGATAGATATTCTCGATGCCGGCGGAGAATTCAGTGTATTCGACTTTCAGCGCAGATTTCTGAGTGTCTATGATGATGTCACAAAGCGCAGGGCTTTGCCGATTCTTTGCGGCGGCAGCGGCATGTACCTGGATGCGGTGCTGCGGGGTTACCGCATGGTTGAAGTGCCTCGTAACGACGCTCTGCGGGAGGTGTTGGTGCAGAAAACGGATGCCGAGTTGGTAGATGAATTAAGGCGTCTCAAGCCTGATCTGCATAACAGTACTGATCTGTTGGACAGGGAGCGTACTGTCAGGGCTATTGAAATTGCCATGGGAGAGATCGAACAATGTTTTGTGAGTGAACCACTCCCCAGGTTGCGGTCAACAGTAATCGGCATCCACTGGGAGCGTGATGCTTTGCGCCGGCGCATAACGGATCGTTTGCGGGAACGGCTTGATAATGGCTTGATAGAAGAGGTGGAGCGTCTGCATGGGGGGGGTATCGCGTGGGAGAGACTTGATTATTACGGTCTTGAGTATCGTTTTGTAGGAGGGTATCTGAGGGGTGACATGGACAAAAATGACATGTTTCAGCGGCTGAACGCTGCAATCCATAATTTTGCAAAACGTCAGGGCAACTGGTTTCGGCGCATGGAGCGGAACGGGGTTGCGATCAACTGGATTGATGGCGATGGCGACCAATCGGCGCAGGCCATGAAAATTGTCCATGGTAGCGGTACCCCTCTGCAACCCGCTTGATTCCCACACCGGCGCTAAACAGATATTGTGTCGGGTGATTGGAATATATGAATTTAAATAACAGTGCGCAATTTAATTTGCTTGACATCGTTTACACGATACTGTTAGATTGACATTAGTTCGGATATTTCCGAATAAAATCATTAAGAAGAATCAGGAGAAGTAAGCACATGGTAAACGGAACAGTTAAATGGTTTAATGACAGCAAGGGTTTTGGATTTCTTGAGCAGGAAGGCGGCGAGGATGTATTTTGCCATTTTTCCGCAATCGCAGGCGAAGGTTTCAAATCCCTTGCAGAAGGCGATAGAGTAACTTTTGAAGTAACAAAGGGTCCGAAAGGGCTTCAGGCCGCGAACGTAACAAGAATTTAACGCTTGGCTTAGTTTCAAAACCGAAAACCCCGGATACTCTCCGGGGTTTTTTTTTGGATTATTTTTAGCCAAGATCAATCATTAATCAGCCCGATACTAAACTCCGCATATCAATTCCCCATTTTGAGCGACATGCCGGTGCTTACAAGATAGTGGTAAGCGGTATCAATAACAATGATCTGTAGAACATAGATTGCGGCAAAGGCGACTAGCGGTGATAGATCAAGCATGCCGGTATCCGGCATGTGCCGACGAATACGGCGCAGTAGCGGGTCTGTGACGCGATAGATAAAGTTGACCAGCGGGTTGTAGGGGTCGGCGTTAACCCATGAAACTACGACGCTGGCCAGCAGAATGTATTTGTAGATGGTTAGAAGTCCGCCGGCCAGCTCAACCAGTTTCGCCAGCGCGAGCAGAATGTTTGCAAGTAGAACCATATGTTAGCTCCTGAATTACATGTTAAAATCGGCAACACTATGCCTTAATGCACCGGTAAAGTCAAAATAGAAACGGTTATCACCGCTGTACGGCGTAATTATCGACCTGCCGGACAAAGGAACGGATTATGAACAAAAAGTTGACGGCCGTGCTACTCTCGGCCCTTGTATTGCCGGGTCTCGGACAGCTATATCTCGGCCGCAAAGTGGTTGGGGGGATTATTCTTGTGCTGGTCAACCTGGTGCTGCTGCTTGCGCTGTTTGTTTTGTTGAGAGGTCTTGCGCCTGTTATAGCTGCTCAGATCGGCGGCGGGGCGGTTGGTATAACCCAGGCCGAGGTGCTGAAGGCGCTGGATGGGGCAAGCGGATTTGGCAAGGCTGTTCTTGCGGCGTTCGGTGTATTGTGGCTGTTTTCAGTCGTAGACATCCTCAAGCCCAGATAGGTTCGGAGGGCTGTTGTCGAGTACTGACCTTGACAAACGGTGTTATTTTGCGATACAAATTACAGTAAGTTTTATCCAAAAAGAAATCCCTCGCCTCGTGCGGGTGGAATCGGGGAAGCAATGATCATTTCAAAAATCATCGGCAGCGGTTCATGTCTGCCGGACAGGGTAATACCGAACAGTCATTTTGATTATCTGGTTGAAAATGCGGACGAGTGGATTTTCAGCCGTACCGGCATCCGCGAGCGGCGCTTTGCCCATGCTGATCAGGCCACCTCTGATCTCGCAACGGTTGCCGCAAAAAATGCTCTGGAAGCGGCCGGTATCAATGCCTCTGAGATAGACTGCATAATCGTCGGTACCTCGACTCCTGACATGAGCCTTCCCTCTACAGCCTGCATTGTTCAGGAGAACATCGGCGCAAAAAACGCTTTTGCCTTTGATGTAAATGCAGTCTGCTCAAGTTTTGTCTACGCGCTTGAAATTGCAGATAATTTCATCAAGTGCGGCAAATACAAAACAGTTATGGCCATCGGCGCCGACACCTACTCCAAAATCCTCGACTTCAACGACAAAAACAGTTGCCCCCTCTTTGGCGACGGGGCCGGTGCAGCAATCTTGAGCAGCGGTGGTGACTCGACAAAAGGGGTCCAGCACACATATATGCGCAGCGACGGAAAGGGGTGGCCTCTGATTCAGGTCCCGTCTTCCGGTTCACGCAAGCCTGTTACACCCGACTCAATAGAGGCCAAGGAGATCTATTTCCAGATGGCCGGCAAGCAGGTTTATGTGTTTGCCACCGATGTTATTCCTGACATAATCAATACACTCTGCGCAAAAGCCGGCATCACACCGGCTGATCTGGATTACATCATTCCTCACCAGGCCAACGTGCGCATGATCGATTTTATCTCCAAAAAAAGTGGTTTTCCGAAGGAACGTTTCCTGCTAAACCTCGATCGCTGCGGCAACACCTCGGCCGCCTCGGTGGCGCTGGTGCTGGACGAAAACCTGCGTAACGGTACGATAAAGACGGGTCATCTGGTTCTCGCCATGGGCTTTGGTGGCGGTTTGACTTGGGGCGGGTTGTTAATAAGGTTTTAGTCCGCCGATACCCTCGCTTATCTCCACATACTTTAAACCACCTGTTTCAAATAATGCCCGCAGTTTCTCCTGCGGGCATTTCTGTTTCCACCCACCGTGAAAATTATCGGCAGCCAGCAGAATGCCGCCTGGCGCCAGTAGACTTACAAGGTTAGCTACTGCTCTGTTCAGCGGTCCTTTTGCGTGGATAATCGGTCCACCCAAGAGGCCGTTACAGATGATTAGATCGAAAAGATTTGATTGGCCACCATTCCGGGCAAAGCGGGCTGTTGAGTCAGGTGCCATGACATCCCGGCAACTGAAGCTGATACTCCGGTCGAATCCGCGTTGAAGCAGAGATGAAGTTGCATTCTTTAGCACCGTTTCGCGCTTCGGGTCGTGCGGTAGGCAGCTATGAGTTGCGGCCCAGACCTCCAGCGGCTCCAACGTCCAGCCTTCGATCCGTATGTCGTCTGGTGAAAAGCACAGTTCGGATAGCAGGAGAGCCAGCCCGTAGGTCTCCTCGCCGGTACCACAGGCGGCATCAAGGCAGTTCAGGCTCCCTGCCCCTCTGGCTTTAAGCCACTCCCTGATAAACATGCACTGTCGGGGATAACGGCCGATTCCGCCGTAAAAGCGTTCCGGCAGGAACGAGGCGAACAGAAAGCGGGTCATCAGGTCGCCGTCACGTAGTAAAGCTTCAATAAGTCGCGCCGGATTGGCGCTGGTCTGGAAACTATGCGGCAGAGATGCGAAGGTGTCTGCCCAGCTGAAGGAGTTGTGGAATGGTGTGCTGGAAAAGATCGGGGAATAGGTCAGTGCCGCAGAGTAGAGGCGGTTGAATATGGCGCTTACCTCGGCAATCGGCAGGTAGCGCTCGCACTGGGCGCGGATTTCAGGCGTGATGATCAGCCCGGGAGCTGGAAGCGGCTCGGGCGATGTTGATGCATAGATCTGGAACAGGCTGTGCAGTCGGCGGACGGAACTCTGAAAGCGGTTTTCGTCGATCGAGGCGAGTAAGGCTTCGAGACCGGCATGCCCGGTTAGAGAGGTGGACGTCGCCGGCCGCATCAGTAACTGCGAATAGGATGATACAGGGTGTCCCGTTCCACCGGTGCTTTGCCAGCCTTCTGTATCAGGCGGATGATGCCCTCTTTGGTCAATGATTGTGGACTGTCGGCTCCAGCGTCATGGCCGATTTTCTCCTCAACGACAGTTCCGTCCAGGTCGTTGACCCCGAATGCCAGGGAAACCTGAGCAATCTTTTCACCCAGCATGATCCAGTACGCCTTGATATGGTCAAAGTTATCGAGAAAAATGCGTGCTATGGCCAGTGTCTTGAGATCGTCGAGTCCGGAGGTGCCCTTGATGTCCAGCTTCAGGTCGGAGTTTTCTGTCTGGAACGCCAGTGGGATGAAGGCCTGGAAGCCGCCGGTCTCGTCCTGCAGCACACGAAGCATCTCCATGTGAGCCACGCGGTCGGCTGCGGTTTCGACGTGGCCGTAGAGCATGGTTGCGTTGGTTTTAAGGCCGGACAGGTGTGCAAGGCGAATGATCTCCAGCCAGCGCGCACCGGAAATCTTCTCCGGACAGATCTTCTGCCGGACCTCTTCGACCAGAATTTCGGCACCGCCCCCCGGCATTGAGCCGAGACCGGCACCGATGAGGCGCTCAAAGACCTCATTGATAGTCAGGTCGGAAATGCGTGAAAAGTATTCGATCTCCACGGCGGTGAAGGCCTTGATATGAAGACCCGGCGCGGTGAGCCGTATGGCTCGCAGCGTCTCTTCGTAGAACTCGAAGGTCAAGTCGGGGTGAAGGCCGCCGACGATATGAACTTCGGTAGCCCCTTCCCCCTCCGCTTCACGGGCGCGTCGGCAAATTTCATCCAGCGCCAGGGTGTAGGCGCCCTCTTCGCCGGCCGTGCGCGAAAAGGCGCAGAAGGCGCAGCGGTTGACACAGACGTTGGTCGGATTGATATGGCGGTTAACGTTGAAATAGACGTTGCGGCCGTTTTTGCGTTCGTTGACCAGCGCTGCCAGTTCACCAATGGCGAGCAGGTCGTTTGACTCGAACAGATAAAGCGCCTCGTCAGTGGTTATGCGCTGGCCGGCGTGGACTTTTGCGGAGATGGTTGCGAAGGTTGTCATGAACGGGAGTCTACGAAAAACTGGGCGCGAGTGCAAGAGGAAAGGAGAAGATTTATCGTGCCATCCCGCAGGCCATCCTGATCGCGGCAAGCAGGCTCTTTTCTGAGGCCTTGCCGCTGCCGGCCAGGTTATAGGCGGTGCCATGATCCACTGAGGTGCGGATGATGGGGAGTCCGAGAGTTATGTTAACGCCATCGTCAAAGTGCAGCATTTTGAGCGGAATGAGCCCCTGGTCGTGGTACATTGCCACCACGCCGTCATAACCCCCCTGTTGAGCAAAATGAAACAGGGTGTCAGCAGGGAGCGGCCCCTCAGCATCGATCCCTTCCAGGCGGGCGGCTTTTACAGCCGGTTCGATGATGTCCTTATCCTGGGAGCCAAATTTCCCGCCTTCACCGCAATGAGGGTTGAGAGCCAATACTGCCAGCCTCGGCGAAGCTTTGCCGGTCAGGCGCGCCACCCCCTCTGCCGTGATGCGGATTGTTTTTAGCACCTGCTCGAATGTTACCAGGCGGGGGACGTCAGCGAGCGCTTCATGGATTGTTACCAGGCTGACCCTGAGCAGATCTCCTGCCAACATCATAACGAAGTTGTCGGTACCGCACAATTCGGCCAGCAGTTCGGTGTGGCCTGGATAGTCGTGGCCGGCCCGGTGCATTGCTTCCTTGCTGATCGGGGCGGTCACCATGGCATTAACATGGCCGTCAAGGCAGAGATTCGCCGCAGTGCAGATGTAACGGTAAACTGCATCGCCAGCCGCCACAGACGGAGCGCCGTAGCGTATGTCTGAATCGGTGAGGTGAGAAAGCGCCAGCAGCTGGATGGCGTTGCCATTCATCTGCCGCGCATCTACAGCGGAGGAGACTTCGGTGATCTTCAGAGTAGAGGCGCAGGTGCTGAGCGCGCGTTCCAGTGCCAAGCGGTCGCCGATTACCAGTGGTACACAAATGTTTGCGATCTCTGGTGACTGCAGCGCTTTAATGATAATTTCAGGGCCAATTCCGCAGGGGTCACCCATCGTTATGGCTATACACGGTTTATTCGGCACAGCGATTACCCTCCTTCAATTCGGCTATCGCCAGAGTGACATTGGCGGATTTTACTTTATTAAGTAGCAGTCGACCGCCGCCGGAGGCGAGAATCGCAGCCGGTTCTGCCACACCGGCAACACCAACAGCCGCCAGCGCATGCTCCGAAGGGGGGGAGGGGAAGATCACCCGGCTCAATTCATTGCTCTCGAAACAGCGGAACGGTGATCCGATGCGCCGGGCAAATTCAACAAGTCCGTCTTCATCACGCTTGGCCGCAACAGATGCGATGCAGCAGATGCTCTTCGGCGAGAGCGACTGGTGTTTTAGTTGCGTCGAAACAAGTGCTTCTATCTCGTCAGCCGATGTGCCCCGGTTGCAGCCGATACCAAGCACAAGGTTGCGCGGGCGGAGAATCAGTATATTATCGTGGTTGAACCTGTCCGGAAGAATATGGTTAGTGACAATCAAAAAGCCGCTGGCAGAACTGTCGGCCGCCTCGGCAAAAGTATCGTAAAAGGTGACTCTGCCACGGCCATGAAGCCAGGAAGCGGTCTGGCCGGTCGGGTCCACGACGGCGATTTCTTTGCCGTCGAGCAACAGGGTGTTGAGAGTCTTGATCCGATGGATGTCA
>Ga0123338_10000902_pt1 | contig 29354 bp, 33 predicted proteins | sample grotaG_FD_89793 | JGI IMG/M metagenome (GOLD analysis project Ga0123338, IMG submission 89793) | Glacier valley bacterial and archeal communities from Borup Fiord, Nunavut, Canada, to study Microbial Dark Matter (Phase II) -... | ecosystem: Environmental > Aquatic > Freshwater > Ice > Glacier ...
CGCACAAGTTTAAAGTGATCATTCTTGATGAAGCTCATATGTTGACTCGCGAAGCAGTCAACTCTTTGCTAAAAGTCATCGAAGAGCCCCCCTCATATGTAATTTTCATATTTTGTACAACTGAATTCCATAAGATTCCGATAACGATTTCATCTCGTTGTCAGAGATTCAAATTCTTGCTTGCGAGTCAATCCGATCTAATAAAAAAGCTGGAATATATCTGTGATCTGGAAAAGAAACCTATTCCTATTGAAAAATTAGAAATAGTTGCAAAATTATCTAAAGGAAGTTTTCGTGATGCAGAAAGTTTACTTGAGCAAATACTAAGCTCAGGAAAAGATTCTCAACTGGATTATTTGTTTGCCATGTATATGGATGATTCAAAAAGCTCAGTGTTTATCAAACTTATTCTCGATAACGATATGGAGAAATTATGGGAGTTTCTACAAGAGTATGAGGATATTCAGGGTGATGTGAAACAATTACTAGATGCTGTGCTGGATCGATCTCAAGAAATGTATAAAGAAAGTAAAATGACTTTTTCAGATTACATTCGTTTTATTAATATCGTGGGTGGATTTCGTTTAGGCGGGAAAGAAGAGCTGATGTATTTACTTACAAATAAAAATAGCTCTAATGAGGCCTCACACTCAGTTCAGCAATCGTCTGACTTGATTGCTAATTCTTCTGAAAACGTAGGTCTAGAAAAGGAAAAAATTATTAAGCGCGAAGAAATAAAATCTTTAATTCCACAAGATAAAAACGTTAATGTTCAAACAAACGAAACTGCTTCTAGTATTCCTGTACAGGAAATAAAGAGTTCAAATTCCTTGTTAGCTTCAACAAATATTAAAGACAAGGTTCTTAACTTATTTAAAGAGAAAGTGGGGATATATAGTATTATAGAAAAATCACAGATAAAAGAGGATGGAAAAAATTTAACAATTATTGTTGCTTCCACAGTTTCAAAAATATATTTACAAAAAAATAAAATTGCCGGAATAATACTTGAAGGAATAAAAGAACTTACTAGTTGCGACATAGAGGTTGCAAAAACTGGTGAAGTAAAAGAAAATAGAGTCTCGGAAAAAAAAGCTGAAAATAAAACTGACAATAATAAATCAGATTCGCTAAATGAAGCCGAAAAAATCTTTGGGTCGAAATTTATATAATAATTATTAAACAAAAAATTATGGTCAATCCAATATCTCAAATAGGTAAAGTGAACAAGCTCCGAAAAATGGGTGAACAAAAAAAGAAAGAAATGGAAGCAATCAAAGTACAAGGAACATCTGATAAAAATAGAGTGAATGTAACACTAAATGGCACATATGAGATAGTAAAACTAGAAATAGTTAATGACATTATCAACACGAATAATAAAGAGCAATTAATTAAAGCCATTACTAGTGCATACAATGACGCACGAAAGAAATTAGAAAAAGAACTTGCAAAAACAATGGATATTAGTCAAATAATGGAAATGCTCAAATAATGCCAAAAGAAGTTAGTGATCTAATAAATTTATTTCAATCTATGCCTGGAATCGGACCAAAAGCCGCGACGAGAATAGTATTAAATTTATTAACAAATAATCGAGAATTAGGTGCGTTGATATCGAGCCAAATTCAAAATACTTTAGCCATAGCTAGCACCTGTCCTCAATGTGGCAATTTGTCATTATCAGACGAGCTATGTGCAATCTGTGCAGACACAAAAAGGATCGCTTCAAAGATCGCTATAGTTGGAAATATTATGGATATCTATGCTATCGAGAAGACAAACGCATACGATGGTCTATATTTTGTTTTCACAGCTTTAAATAGTCTTTTTAATGATCGAGATGATTTTGACAAAGTGTTCAAAAATTTATCTTCTATGATAGAAAATGGTCTCAAAAAAGGGCTAGAACAGTTCGAAATAATTTTTGCATTACCATTTAACATTGATTCAGAAGTAGCGTGCTCAGTCCTTCAAGAGCAGCTTATATCCAATTTTGCTGACAAGATAACGGTTACACGGATCTCGGTAGGTATGCCGAGTGGGGCAGACTTTGACTATACCGATAAGATTACAATTTTGAAGTCATTTAAAGAAAGAGCCAAATATATTGCGTAAACTCATTTTGATCAATAAATTCACTTAATTTTTAGCTAAAAATGCTTGAGTAAATATCGTTTCTATGGTATAAATCTCTCTGTAGTTTTAGAATATTTAGAATAATTATGAACAAATACGAATTATTGGTCGTTTTGAAGGCAATGTTGCCTGATCAGGTGAGAAATGCAGTAGAAGAAAAAATCGTCCAACTAGTATCCGAAGGTAAAGGACAAATTTTATCAACAGATACATTAGGAAAAAGATACTTAGCATACAAGATTAAAGGTCACTCAGAAGGTTATTATCTAGTTTATAGCATAGAGTTGGGCGCAGATGTTGTTCCAAACATTAGTTCATCTCTCAGAGTTATGTCACAAGTTTTACGATTTTTAATTTTGAAAAAATAATAAAATGAGTAGTCGATCTCTAAATGTTGTGTTCTTGATTGGTCACTTAACAAAAGCTCCTGTAGTAAAATACACGACTAATGGCTCGTCTGTAGCAAGATTCAGTATCGCAACTAATCGCAGTTTTAAAAAGGCTGACGGCACTCTGGATGAGTCCGTAGAATATCATGAGATTGAAGCTTGGGGGAAATTGTCAGAGATATGTAGTCAGATTCTGACAACTGGTAGTTATGTACATGTTACTGGTGAATTACGTACTCAAAAGTGGACAGATCAAGCTGGTTTACCAAAATCAAAAACAGTGATTAGAATTAATTCTATGATCTTGTTAACATCAAAGAAAGACGGTGCACAAACACCAAATAGCACTAACGTAGCTACTGATGAAGAGGCTCCAGTGATTGAAGAAATCGAGGAAGATATTACCGATGAAATGCCGTTTTAATTAAATATTAAGCTCACATGGTTAAGAAAAAGAAAAAGAAGTCAAATAGATTTATACCTATGAATACCGTATGTCCTATCTGCACAGAAGGTCTAAAGGAATTGGATTATAAAGATTTAAGTCATCTTAAAAAATTTGTATCTAGACGTGGTAAATTATTACCTAGATCTCGTACAGGTACTTGTTCCAAACACCAGCGATCAATTACAACCGCTGTAAAACGGGCTCGATATGTAGCTTTATTGCCTTACTTAAACCTTGAATAAATAATGCCTACTGCCGCAAAGAGTGACGTATTTTCCAAATATGCCTTTACTGTTTTGGCGGTGATTCTAGCTTTATTTATCGGTACATATATCGGATCCAATTTTCTCAATCAATCAAAAAAATCTCCACTTGACTTTAGTCAAAATGGAGATTTTTACAAATTCAGCCAAGTAATAACTCAGCTTAATTCAAATTATTTTTATCAGGATCGTATCGTTTCATCACAGCTTGAAGACACTTCGATCAAGGGATTACTTAGCGGTCTCAAAGATCCCGTAACTCGCTATTACAATTCCCAAGAATATACTCAGTACAAGGACACATTAGCCGGTAATATCTATGGAATTGGTGTCGAGATTGCGGATAATAATGGCGGATCAAAAATACTCACCGTATTTTCTAACTCTCCGGCGGAAAAAGCTGGATTGCAGGTTGGAGATGCTTTTGTCAAAGTGAATGATACTGATGTATCCAAATTACTGCCATCAGACATTACTGTTTTTGTACGCGGTGCTGTGGGTACAAAAGTTACCATCACTGTTTTACGGAATGGAGAAAATAAAACTTTTGAAATCACGAGAGATAAAGTCAAAACTGATAGCATAAAATTCATAAATCTAAACCAAAATGGAATTTGTAAAATTGATATTGTTCGATTTACTGATGATTCAGCAGAAACCTGGGAAAGTAATTGGGATGCAAATGTTGCTAAATTTATCTCTAACAAATGCACTAAATTGATTATCGATCTGCGAAACGATGGTGGTGGTTATATTGATGCATCAAAATATGCATTGGAAGATTTTGTTGATGCAAATACGACAATTTTTGGTCAAAAGAGAAATGATGGAAAAATTCAATATGTTAAGGCATCTCGATCCAATTTAACTAATGCTGTGGCAGATAGATTTAAAGATATTCCAACAGTAATTCTTGTTAATTCTAATAGTGCATCTGCATCCGAGATTTTCTCTGGAGCCTTGCAGCAATTATCAAAAGCAAAAGTTGTGGGAATCAACTCGTACGGCAAGGGAAGTTTTCAAGAAACATTTAATTTTTCTGATGGCTCTGCGATGGTCTACACCACGGGTAATTGGACATTGCCAAACGGTGAAATTATTGATCAAAATTTTCCAATAAAACCAGATTATGTTGTAGTTCCCGGAGATAGTGATTTTAAAAATAAAGTTGATTCACAATTAGATAAAGCAAAAGATTTACTAAAATAATTTGTGCTATAATACGATAAATATTTCTGATTGAAAAAGCCTATGAACAACGACCAAACGTCTAATCCAGTGTATAATTCGAGCTTAACATCAGTGCCTTTTTCTCCTGCCGATTCTAATAAGAATTTCTCGCAACCTCCTATTTATCCTACTGTAACAACAGTTAAAACAGTTAAGGTAAAAAAGAAGAACAGATTCTTTCTAAAATTATTTTTCTTTTTAATAATATTTCTTCTAATTGCTGGAGCTGGTGCGTACGCGGGTATTACATTGAAAAATGTATTTACAGATAATAAAATTTGTTTGCTCAAAGTTAACGATAAATGTTATCTAGGTTATGCTTCTACTTCATCCAACGATAATTCTGGAGTTAATTCTTCTCAAGCATTAAACACTTCGCAAAATGATCAGAGTTTTTCAAGCAATGCAGATGTTTCAGATCTATACGCTAAAGTGAGTCCAGCTGTAGTTTCCATAGTTCTTGATCAAAAAGTTGGTAATAAAACTGAGGTTGCTGCAGTCGCGTCAGGATTTATAGTAGATTCCTCTCAAGGATTAATCGTCACCAATGATCATGTCGTATGTACGACAGGTACTTATCGAGTCATCACTAAAGATAATAGAAGCTTGAGAGTCCTTTCTGTGACCCGTGATTCCGCCGATGATTTAGCTCTAGTCAAAGTAGATGTATCAAAGGATAAATTATCAGATCAATTACGTTTTGTTAAGGATTCTGATCGAGTACGTCCAGGTCAATTTGTTATAGCCATAGGCAATCCATTAGGTGAATCTCCTGCTACAGTTACTACGGGTATAGTCTCAAATATCAATCGTTCTGTCTCAGCTAGTGGTACTTGTAATGAGGCTACGATAACTAAAGACTACGAAGCTGTATTTCAAACAGATGCGTCCATCAATCCAGGAAATTCAGGTGGTCCATTGTTAAATTCCGATGGTGATGTTATCGGCGTCAATAGCGCAACTAGCCCAAATGCTTCAAACATTTCCTTCTCCATACCAGCAAATAGAGTAGTGAGAAAGATAAATGAATATCTCAAAACAGGTAAATTTCAGAATCCTTACTTAGGTGTGAAATACTCTATGATTCTTCCAGCCGATTCTGCTGTACAAAATTTGCCTACTGGTGCACTTGTCGCGGCGGTTTTATCAAATAGTCCAGCGGATAAAGCTGGTTTACAAAAAGACGATATTATTACAAAATTTGATGGTAAAGATGTAGATTTTTCACTACAGACTCAAATTTCTGCTAAAGCTGTGGGTGATATTGTCGATGTCGTCGTACAAAGACCAGATGCATCAGGTAATTTGAAAGAAGTTAAATTAAAAGTTACACTAGGTTCATTACCAACAAGCACAAACTAATCCATGAAAGATTTTGACATTCTAAGGTCTAAGCTAATATTGATTCCGTTATTCTTGGCTTCAATTGTAGCTAGTGTCTATCTTTTGCAGATCATGTTTAGTTTTTTGAGTCAGTTTGGTTGGATATTTATTACGATAATTTATGCATATATTTTATACGTACTGATAGCGCCTTTAAATCGTTTGATTCAAAGATTAAATATTCCATCGAGTATTTCCCTGATCATCTCTTTCTTAATAGTGATAGCGATCATTACATTAACTATTGTTTTTATTAATCCAGTTTTAGCTCAGGAATTAAAAAGCTTGTCAGAGCAAATAAAACGTAATGATTTCGGGACATCTTTTGATAATATTATTGATAGTGTATCAAAATTATTAAACACAGACCCGACAAATTTAAAAACAAGTATTCTTGATAATCTTCGTAATTATACAGAATCTTTTGCTAATAATTTTATAAATATAATTAGCAATGCATTTTTCACTATATTCCAGATTGTTTTAGCATTGATTTTAGGGTACTTTTTCATTCGTGAAGGGGGATCTTGGTTCAATTCCGCTATGAAAATTATTCCAAAAAAATACAAAGGTGAAACAAAAATCTTATTGGAATATTTTCACCGAAGCGCATCATCATTCTTACAAGTTCAGATTTTAATGGCTTTTCTCTATAGTATTATTAATTTCATTGTGATGAGTGCGTTAGGTATCAATTTTGCACTGACAGCCTCAATAGTTGCATTTATTACATTTATTATTCCTGGTATTGGCCCTGTTCTCGCCGTATTAGTTCCCCTCGGCGTCACATTCTTGTTTGATGGTAGTAAAGTTTTGCCTCTAATAGTTATTCTTCTTATCGTTCAGCAAATTATATTGAATATTCTTGTTCCTAGATTATACGGCAATAAAGTGGGAGTGCACCCGATAATCATATTATTTTTAATATTAATCGGAATCCAATTATTTGGAGTCTTGGGAGTTTTGATTTTTATTCCATTAGCAACAGTTTTAATAAATGTGGGAGTGATTTATTTTGCTAGAATTGCGAGGGAAGAGAATTAGTACAATTACGAATTCAAAATTATAAATTACGAATTAGGGGAATTTTAACTATAAAGACGCTAATCCGCAATGACAATGCAAAGATTATTCCTCAGCTTCGAAATCGGCAGCTAATTTCCTATTAATCTTTTCTAAGACTTCTTTGATATCTCCTTCCATAAATCTATTAATTCCAGAAAAGTCTAATTTCACTCTATGGTCAGTAATTCTATCTTGGAGATAATTATAAGTTCGAATCTTTTCAGAACGATCCATCGTTTGGACTTGTTTTGTTCGTAAATCTTGTACACCTTTGTTAAAGTTTGTATTTTCAATCTCATCTAATCGAGCTTCAAGAACTTTCATTGCCATTTCTTTATTTTTTATCTGGGATTTTGTATTTTGACACGTAACCACAAGTCCGGATGGTAAATGAGTTATTCTCACAGCAGAATCAGTCGTGTTGACACTTTGCCCGCCATGTCCACCAGATCGGTAAACATCGATTACTAAATCATTTGGATTTATAACTATAGTTTTTTTCTTTGAGATGGGTAAGATGGCTACTGAAATAGTTGATGTGTGAATTCGACCGGAGGACTCCGTTGAAGGTACTCGCTGAACTCTGTGAACGCCGCCTTCGTTAATAAAAAGATCATATGCTTTCTCCGAAGTTACTTGCATAACTAAGTTCACAAAACCTCCAGCATTATCTTCGGTGAAATCTATCAACTCATGGGAAATATTATTTTTTAATAAATATTTTTCATATGCAGAAAATAAATCGCGACAAAAAAGCGCAGCTTCGTCACCTCCAGCACCAGATCGCATTTCCATGATGAATTCGCCAATGGACTCTTTATTTACCTCTCTGAAAACAGTTTTTACCTTTTCTTCAGCTTCTGTAAATTTATTTTTTAAATCTTGAATGAAATTTTCGTCAAATGTGGTGGGATTAGAAAGTGCGAAATCCAAATCATTTCGGATCTCGTTTAACTCATTGAGAGGAGGGAGCAATTTCAAATTTTTTGAAAATTCTTCAGACTCAGAAGAAGACAATCTTTGTCCGCTAGATATTTTTGCGTTAAAAGAAACAACAATAGAATTTACTTTATCAAAAAGTTCCTCAGTTTTTATCACCTTGTTTTAAAAGCTTCATCATATCTTTTAGAGTCATAGGAACATTTTCATCGTTAGATGAACTAACCTGACGCTTTGATTTTTCTGCTTTAATCTGAGCAATTTTTTCTTGTAATTTTTTAGCCGTATCAGATCTCTTTTGAAAATCGCGAGCTTTGTTAGCTACGTCGACAATTTTTTGAGTACCTGTAAAAAATGGATGACATTTATCGCAAACGTCAACTCGCATATCTGTAGAAAGAGTAGATCCTACCTGATATTTTGCGCTACAGCTGTTACAAGTAACTGTAATTTGAGTATAAATTGGGTGTATAGATCTTTTCATGTTATTCGTGTAAACTTGGCAATTATATGATCTTTTACTTATGAATGCAAGAAAAAACGATTCAAAACAGCAGATAGTAAACCGCATTCACAGGCTAAAAGGACAGCTAGATGCAGTAGAAAGAATGATAGTTGAGGATACTGATCCCAAAGATGTATTAGTTCAATTGCAAGCCTCAATCAGTGCTATTAGTGGAGTGCGAAATACTTATTCAAAATATTTAATTTTAAATTCTTCTCTTGGTGATATCCGAGAAATAGTAGATCTATTAACCTAAAAACATGCAAATCACAAAACAAAAAAACATTATCATTAATTTTGACAACGGAGTATCTATTTCTAATGAAGAGAAGGTGGGAGAAAGCAAAGGTTTTATTCTTAGCTTTACAAGGAATAAATCTCTAGAAAAAGGCAATATTTTAATCACAAATCCAGGTGAGTATGAATATTCTGAAATTTTGATAAAATATTTGCATGAAAAGTCTATTTTAATTTCAGCTGAAAATTTTAAAATAGAATATATTCTTGATCCTGAAATATTTTCACAATCCAAGCCAGGTCAAACAAATGTAATGATTTTTGATGATTTAAATAGCCAAAAATATACTTCGAAACAGATTCTAGAAATACAAAAGACATTTGAACCCAAAGCTATTTTTATAAATTCTGAGGTGCTAACGGACAATGATCTAACTACTGAAAAAGTCAATAAGATTAAACTAAAAAGCACCGAACTCGATCTCTCCGTTGATACTAAATTGTACCTCATGTAATTTTTCTTATGGATGATTCATTAAGATTCGACTTTGAAGCGGAACGCTACGTCATTGCTTCAGTAATCATGAGTAAAGAAGCTCTAATTGAGTCGATGGATATTCTACGTCCAAATGATTTTCTTGAGTTAAAAAATCGAGAAATATTTTTATCTGCGTTTACTCTTTTCCAGCGAGATGTACCTGTAGATTACATGACAGTACAGGCTGATCTGCGAAAACGGAAAATGTTGGGAAAGGTTGGGAGTCAATATTTAGCAGAATTATCTACAATATTGCCAACTTCGCAAAATCTAAAACACTATGCCAAAATAGTTCGAGAATGTAGTATCCGTAGACAATTAATCGATTTAAGCATATCGCTATCTTCAGATTCAAAAGATCCTTCATTACTTCCAGAAGATTTACTAGAAAACGCTGAAAAATTAGTCTTTGAACTAGCCAAAAAAAATACAGATACGGATTACAAAAGCATCAAGGAACTTTTTATGGAAGCTTATGAAAGAGTCGAGGAATTATCCAAAAATCCTGGTCAAATGCGTGGTATTCCAACAGGTTTTGTAGACCTAGATAAAAAATTAGGCGGTCTACATAAATCTGATTTAGTCATTGTCGGAGCACGACCTGGTGTCGGTAAAACTTCTCTAATGCTTAGTATAGCATCAAACATGGCTTCAAAATACGGTAAGAAAGTTGGTTTCTTTTCACTCGAAATGCCTCAAGACCAAGTTGTAGATAGAATTATTTCTGTGCGAGGTAAAATAGATTTTTGGCAGATTCGTACTGGACATATTCAAACAGATGATTTTCGAACTATGTCCGATGTTTTTGGGATGTTTGAAGAGGGAGATATTCTTATTGATGATAGTTCCTCTCAAACTATCTCCGACATCCGTACAAAGGCTCGTAAAATGAAATTGGAGGGTGGTCTAGATGCAATATTTATTGACTATCTTCAGCTGATCGTCGGCTCAGGTAAAGGTCGAGAAAATAATCGAGTGCAAGAAGTAGCAGAAATTTCCCGTTCGTTAAAAAATTTAGCCCGAGAATTAGATATTCCCATCATTACTGGATCACAGCTATCGCGTCTTGTCGAAAGTCGTCCTGATCGCCGACCCCAGCTATCTGATTTAAGAGAGTCTGGGTCTATCGAACAAGATGCCGATGTGGTAATATTCTTGCACCGTGAAGAGCTTTATGATCCTGATACGGACAAAAAAGGTGTGGCTGACATTATTATCGCTAAACATCGAAATGGTGAAACTGGGCCTTTAAATTTAGCTTGGATTAGTCAGTTTGCTTCGTTCGAGAATCTAGAGCACGGATCAAAAGGCTAGGGTGGCGGAATGGTATACGCGTTAGTCTCAAAAACTAATGTCGCAAGACTTGAGGGTTCGAGTCCCTCTCCTAGCATTACAAGTAGTAATTAGTAGTCAACAGTTAGCAATTCAGGAGTATTGGCTTAGATTGGGTCTAATTGAAAGATACTAATTACAAATTACTCATACAAAGCAGAAGTTTCAGCATGGCATGTCGAGCTTAAGTGAGAAATATTAACGTTAGTCGATTCCGATGAGATTTCTCTCTGGCGTTTGAAGTGACATGTATTAATAAAAATATTTAAAGTAAAAGTTTATGTCGACGATAACATCAAATGATCTTAGAAACGGTGCAGTATTCATGATGGAAGGTGAACCATGGATTGTGCTCAAATTTGATCACAACAAAACTGGTCGGGGTGGAGCGACCAATAAAATAAAAGCAAAAAATATTCGTTCAGGTGCTATTACGGAACGTGGTTTTTCACCTACAGAAAAATTTGACGCTGCAGATCTCACAAAAGAATCGTGTCAATATTTATATTCTGATGAAGATTTAGCTTATTTTATGAGTAATTCAACATTTGAACAATATGAGATGCCTCTAACGATTGTTAGTAGCGACTTAATTTACTTCAAAGAAGGTGATAAAGTAATTGTAGTCTTTCTTGATGGCAAACCGATTAACATCGAAGTACCCCCTGCAGTCATATTAACTGTAGAGTACACAGAAAATGCAGTGAAAGGAAATACTTCATCTGGAGCATCTAAAAAAGCTAAAATGGAAACAGGTGTAGAAATAAATGTTCCTTTATTTATTAATATTGGTGATAAACTGAAGATAAACACTCAGACAAATACTTATACTGAAAGAATAAAATAAAATGGACCAGTTTTTTGCCGATTCTATAATTAATTTATCTAAATTTGATTTACTTAATACGATCATGACTATTCAATTTCAGCTTGTGTTTCTAGTGTATATCCTAATCTCAGCATTTTTTGTCTATAAAACATATTTTGATGCAAGGCAGAGGTATATGGGTCGTACTGTCGTACTAGTATGGTGCATGACAGTATTACTTCTAAATATAATTGGTTATATTATTTATCTTATTGTTCGTCCAAAAGAGCTCGTAAATGATCAGCACATAAATAAATTAGAAAAATATTTTCTAGAATATGAAACACGTGGAGTTGGCAAATGTCGTGTATGTAGACATATCTATTTTCCCGAACAGACTTATTGTACGAATTGTGGAACTCTAGTTCGCACAAATTGCAATAGTTGCGGCAATATTATAGAGCTAGAATGGAATGTTTGTGCATATTGTGGCGATGTAAAAAAGACTCCGCTAGGAGAAAGAAAAAAGTTAACCAAAAAGCTTAATTCGGCATCGAATTCTCTTCCTTTATCTACAGAGAATGTTGCCAAACCAAAAGAATCTTAATCCATCTTAAAACGTCACCCAAAATGGATAAAAGTCAAAATACTTCTGAAATTATATCCAGGCTAGATCTATATCTCTTAATGAGAAATACAGATCTATCTCGATCTTTTATTTCCAACGCCATTAAAAATGGCTTTGTTAAAGTTAATAATGTCGTCATTATTAAATCATCCCACAAAGTTAAACTTCACGATGAAGTGGAGTTTGCATTTTCTGATGCGAAAAATTTATTTCAGGAAGCGGATGTAGAAAATGTTATTCCAAATCCTTCTATTCATCTAAATATTTTTTATGAAGATGATGATCTTCTGGTTATCAATAAGGATTCTGGGATAGCAACACATCCGTCACAAGGCCATCTTGAAGATACATTATTAAATGGTGTTCATGCATATCTTCACTCTGAATCTTCGGTCAGTAATCTGCGAAAACATATGGTTCATCGTCTGGACAAAGATACTTCTGGGTTAATTATGTTTGCAAAAACTAGTCAAATGCTTTGGTGGCTTCATAAACAGTTTGCCGAAAGATCTATCACTAAGAAGTATTATTCACTAGTGTTTAGCAATAAAAAAGAATCCTTGCCATTCTCATTTCAGATATCAGGATATATGGAAAGGTCAAGAAAAGAGAACAAGCATCTTTTTTCTGCAAAATACGGTCGATGGTCTAGCACAGACTTTAATATTCTTAATAATTACGTTTATAAAGATACTAATCTGATGCAGTATTTATCTCTTGTTGAGTGTTTACCGAAGACGGGAAGGACTCATCAGCTTAGGGTTCATTTAAAACAAAATAATACTCCGATTTTTGGCGATGTCATTTATTCCTCGGATAAGCAACAATTGATAGCTCAAAAAATATCTGAGCGTAATTCTACGCGCAATAGATTATTTCTTCATGCGTTTAGTCTTAGTTTTAAATCTTATGATGGTAAAAATTATGATTTTAATATAGATTTAAACGATGACCTAAAAGAAATAATTAATAAGCTCGATGAAGTTAAGTAAATTTGCTGAAAAACGTAGACAAAATTTACAGAATAAAAAAAATATTAAATGGGCTAAAATAAGAAAATATTTTTACTATTTCTTTTCTAGCACTTTTCTAGTTTGTTTTTTTGCTGGCTCTTTTTTCTTTATAAACACCAACAACAGTAACAAAAAAGTTAATAATTATATTCAAGATAAAACTTTTCTTCTGAAAAAAAACGCTTATACTAATAAATTAGCTTCCATTGCGTACTTTAAACAGGAGTCAGATGGGACATTAGACTATTTATATTTTCTTGATGGTAATAATGATCTTATAAAAATCGACATAAATCTCTATTCTCAATTTGATTCAGATTATTATCAATTCAAAGATATATTAAATATCATTAAGCAAAAACGTAGTGACTTTGCTAGCACTAGTTTTTTTAATTATTCTGAAATTCTATTCGGAATCAAAGTATCAAATTATATATACACAGTCAGTAATTCTGAAAAATTACACGTAAATATGTTAGATACCAATCTCGATACTAAGCTGGACATGATCACGAAAAAAATAACCTCAAATAATTTTACTACATTAGATAAGTATAAATTCATATCTTATAACAATTCTCAAATTAAGACTTACAATAAGGACGAAAATGATAACCAAATTCAGAAATTTGCTGATAATTATAAATACATAAAAATAGAGATTTATAATTCTACAAACATAGATGGTCTGGCATCTCAAGTTTCACGAGTTTTAGAAAATCAGGGATTTAGTGTTGTTCGTGTGCAAAATTATGATAAACAGCTGGGTGAATCTAAAATTATCAAACAAACTGATAATAATGATGTGTTTAATTTAATCCAAGGTGTGTTAAATATTTCTACAAATTCTAATGATTTACCGGCTGATATAAATAGCGTTGCAGACTATGTAATTATTATTTCCGGTGATCTTCTACTTCTTTACTAATTATTAATTTAGTCTTGAAAAACTCTTCAATATAATTTATTCTAAATTATATTTACTCTTGCTACCCAGACTATGAATGATATAAATTGGAAAATTGGTGGTGTCGGTGGAATGGGTGCAATGGGAGTAGGGTCAATATTTTCTAAATTCGTCCATCGTAGTGGCTATTTCGTGGCGGATAATAACGAATATAATTCCGTTATCAAGGGTGGTCATAATAATTATCAGACTAGATTTTCGCAAGACAAAATATATGAAACCTCAAAAAAATTAGATTTATTATTAGTTCTTGATGAGAATAGTTTCCAATTACTTGCACCAGATCTAAATTCCGTAAATGCATTCGTCATTTGTGATTGGGCAATAATAAAAGATAAAACTAAAGTTGCTCCTGATAAAATTATCGATGTGCCTTTTTCCATGCTAAATAAACAGAATGGTGGTGATGAGATCATGAAAAATATGATCGGACTCGGTGCATCACTCGCAATGTTTGCTGGTAATCTAGAAGTCTGTGATTCTGTAGTAAGAGACCAATTTGGTAAAAAGGGTGCAGAAATAGCAGATAAAAATATTGCCTTGGTTAAAGTCGGTTATGACTATGTAAAAGAAAAATTTCCAAATCAAGTTCAATCGTTTATTGCCGCTCACGGAGTTATGTCGGGCAGAGAATATATGGTTAAGAATTACTTAATGCTTGGAAATGAAGCAATCGCAATGGGTGCATTATCCGCAGGTATTGGTTTTTATGCTGCATATCCTATGACTCCAGCATCTTCAATACTTCATTATCTTGCGCCTCTAGCTTCCAAATATAATTTGGTTGTGAAACATGCCGAAGATGAGATTGCAGCAATCAATACTGCTATTGGAGCATCATTTGGTGGGGCTAGGGCGATGGTAGCTAGCGCAGGTGGAGGATTTGCTCTAATGGTAGAGGGCTTAGGTCTGGCCGCTATCTCAGAGACGCCTATAGTTATTTCGGTGATATCTCGACCAGGACCAGCAACGGGATTGCCGACATGGACAGATCAAGCTGATTTAAGATTTGTTATTCATGCATCTCAGGGAGAATTTCTCCGTTTAGTATTCACACCTGGTGATCCTATCGAATGTTTTGAATTAACAGAACTAGCATTTGAATTGGCAGAAAAATATCAGATTCCAGTAATTATTAACTCAGATAAGTACTTAGCGGAGAGCAGATGGTCTTGCCAATATAGCTATACAATTAATGCTAAACTTCGTAATGGGTTTATTGCCCAAAGTGCACTAGATCGAATGCCAAATTATGAAAGATATGCGGATACTATTTCCGGTGTCACTCCTCGTTCGATTCCTGGAATGAAAAATGGAATACATTTAGCAAATAGCGACGAGCATGATTTCTATGGTCTATCAAATGAAGATGGAAAAATGAGAGATCTGCAAATCAACAAACGTTACGACAAAAAATTAAAACGACTTATGGATGAGCTTCCACTTTTACCAATATATGGAGATCTGAAATCTCACAATGCAGTGATTGCATTTGGCTCAGTAAAAAATCCAATACTTGAGGCTATGAAACAACTCCCAAATATTAAATTTTTACATATAAATCATGTTGCACCATTTCCTACTGATCAAGTTAACAAATTTCTTATAGACACAGATAAATTTGCTGTAATAGAGAATAATCATACTGGTCTGCTAAGTGGCTTGATTACTCAACACACGGGCAAGTTTCCGACTCATAGTTACTTAAAAGATGATGGAAGACAAATTTACTTTGAAGATTTAGTTGAATTTTTAAAACAAAATGGATATTAACCGCTACGACACAACTCAAAAACCGACGTGGTGTCCCGGATGTGGAAACTTCGGAATTTGGATTGCTTTGAAAATGGCATTAAGCCAATTAAATCTTGAACCACATCAAGTATCGATTGTTTTTGATATTGGTTGTTCAGGTAATGGCGCTAATTTTATAAAATGCTATGGCTTTCATGGTTTACATGGACGCTCATTACCTCTTGCCTCTGGTTTAAAGCTTATTAATTCAAATACAAAAGTATTTGTGATGTCTGGTGATGGTGGTGCAATGGGCATCGGTGTAGGGCATTTCATTCACTCGTGTCGACGTAACATAGATATGACTATGATTATTCATGATAATCAAGTTTACGGATTAACTACCGGTCAGACATCTCCTACTAGTGAAAAGGGTTATAAATCCAAATCTACTCCAGAAGGTGTACTTGAAGATTCCGTAAATCCCGTATTTTTAGGTCTTGCTACGAAAGCTGGATTTGTAGCACAAGGATTCGCAGGTCAGATGAATCATTTAGTAGACTTGATGAAGGCTGCTACAAACTACAAAGGATTCGCTGTAGTAAATGTTTTTCAACCATGTGTTACTTATAATCACGTTAATACATTCGAGTTTTTTCAGAAGAGAGTTTATAAACTAGAAGAGAGCGGTCACAACGCCCAGGATTATGCTTCTGCTCTGGTCAAGGCTCAAGAATGGGGTGATAAAATCCCGATAGGCATACTGTACAACGTCGAAAGACCTACGTATGAAGATGGATTAACCAATTTTGATTATAATAAAGTTATTTCTTCTGACAGCGTGAACAGAGACGTGACGGAGTTATTTAATACTTTGAGGTAGAAAATTTTAAAAAACATTTACACAATTACTTAATAGCACTTTCAATATATTAATCTTAATTTAACTTCAAGATGAATTATCCAATAGCGAATGTCAAAACATCAGACGGATTAACGCTTCATGGATTATTAACGGAATCAGAAAATCCTTCAAAAACAATTATTATTCACATTCATGGATCTGGTGGAAATTTTTATGGCAATAAATATTTTAAAGATCTTTCGGACTCAATAAATAATCTTGGTCTGGCATATCTGTCTACAAATAATCGCGGTAATCATGTGTATGAGCTTGAAAAAGGAAATGTTTACTCTGGAGTATCTCTGGAAAAATTTGAAGATTGTGTTTTAGATATTGATGCTTGGATTGAATTTGCTTTGGACAAAGGCTATGAAAATATTATCTTGGAAGGACATAGCTATGGCACTGAAAAAATTGTTTACTACATGAACAAAGGTACGTATGTTAGCAAGGTGATTGGGGTAATGCTTTTTGGTTTTTCAGATAATGTAGGGAGCCAGATTAAGTATGAGAAGAGCGTAGGAAAAAATTATCGGCAGGAAGCTGAAGTATTAAATAATAAGAATGAAGGATGGAAGTTATTAAATGATTATTTTGGATTATGTGGTGAAATGCCTATAAGTGCTCAAACATATCTTCATGGGTTTACGGAGGATTCCCAAAATGCCATAGCTTTGCCTCTGCGAAAAGGAAAAGATTTAACATATTTTCAAAATATTAAAGTCCCAACTCTTGCTATCATTAGTGATAATGAAGATGGTGAATATACAATTATTCCCATAAAAGAAGCTTGTGAACTACTGAAATCAGAAAATAAATTGGCAGAGAGTTATATTATTGAAGGCACAGATCACGTTTTTAAAGATAAAGAAAATGAGTTAATTGAGATAGTAGTCGATTTTATTAAAAGAAAGGTTATTTTGTAATCTTTTTCTTATAATCAAAGGATTTTTTAACTAATTTAGCAAGCACTTCTTCATTCACATCGGATAGAGAATTTATGTGTAAGCAGCCGCCGGATGTCTTGTATTTACCTAGTTTTGTAAGCAATATTTTTTCTTCTTCCGTTGAAGTCCCAATATATAGGGTAAGATTTTGTTTGCGTGGTGAGAAAGCGACTAACATCCAATCTCCTTCACGTTTATTTTTTTCTGATTTATTGTGATAACTCCCAAATCCTACGATGCTCGATCCCCACATTACGGCCTTTTCTCCAGTTGCTTTCTCAAATATTTTCACAAGAATTAAACTATCATTTCGTTTGGTTTCTGGTTCAATGGAATTGATAAATGCAGTAACGCTTTGTTTTGTGGCTTTTGTTTTTGGCTCTGTCATCTAAAGTTTTTCTTTTATATTTATTGTCACTTGGTCTTTAAGTAAAAGGTCTTGTTTATTTCTTTGTTCCTGTACGAAATTTTTAATAGGTAGCATTTTTCTATCTAACTCAGTTTCTGCCCAAGAGCTATACCGGATGTCTAGATCATTTTTTAAAGGTTTATTACCTACTTTTGCTTCAATTAAACCAAAGAAAAGTGTTTGTGCATTTTCTGCTGCAGAATTTACCGCACTTGCGATATCTTGCACACTTGTAAATTTCCCATTCTGAGCTTCATATTGTATTTGTCTTATTGAGGTTGCTACTCCTCCGGTAGGACTCGAACCTACAACCCTTCGATTAACAGTCGAATGCTCTACCATTGAGCTACAGAGGAATTGAAAATAACCCTGAATTATAGAATGTTGGGTGTAAGATATCAATAAGGGAAGGGTAAGTAATTTAAAAATGTAGGAATGTAGGAATTTAAGAAATATTAAATACTTTTATATTATTTCGCGGTGAATTATAATAGCGCGGTAGATTTACGATTATTAGGGGCTCGTGGCTCAGTTGGTAGAGCGTTACATTCGCATTGTAGAGGTCGTGAGTTCGAATCTCATCGAGTCCAATAAAGGGTAGTAAGTTCATTTATGAATAATAGATTTAGGGCCCTTAGCTTAGTTGGTAGAGCGCTTCCATGGCATGGAAGAGGTCAGGAGTTCGAGTCTCCTAGGGTCCAAAGCAATTAATTACAGAAAAGTATGACTAGTATTCTAGAACGTAATAAGAACTTAGAAATTCTTTTAAAAGAAATTCAAAATTCTTATACTGATAAATCAAATAATGATATTGAAAAATCAAACGACTTGTTTTTCGAAATTAATAAGCAAATAATATGGTTTTCAGGTCTATTTCTTGGAGCTATTCTAGCGGGTATTGTATCGACGGATCTAGTTTCTAAAATCACGAATGTACAAAAAATACTGGTGATCGTATCAATTTTTTGTCTTTGTTTATCAATATTTTTTGGTATTATCCAATTTAACATTGAAAAAAAGTTTTATTTAGATTGGGGGAAGCTAAGAGATGAGTTCTCTAAGAAATTTACGGATTTACGGTCAGAAGTCATTCGAAATAAACAAGAATTACATGATAGTAAAGTAGAGGAGTTATATAAGGAAACTTTCACAAAAGAAAATTCAATGAAAAAATCATCTAATATGATTTGTTTTTATATACAAAATTTATTCTTGGTACTTGCGGTCTCAATGCTTATCGTTATTACATATTTAATTTTATTTCCCGTATAAGGTGGCGGGAATATTCTGCTTCGCGGAATGTCGTTAGAGTTGCTATGCACTATTGAATTTTTGCTATAGCCCAGCTGAACGAACCCTTCTTTCGAAGATTTCTCTTATTCACTCACACTCACATTTGTAAACATTTACTTCGTAAATATTCACAAATGGTGGAGGTGGCGGGAATCGAACCCGCGTCCATCTTTATTCAATCAAAACATCTACAAGCTTATTGGCATTAATATACTAAAACTCTCTAACGCCACAAAAAAGTTTTAGAGAAACTAGTAATTTTCGTATAATTTTACTGTTTACTATACCTAGATTATCTTATTCTAGATCGTTTAAGCCTACTATATAGTCCTAGACAAGAACATAGCAGACTGCATCTCAGATCGATAAAAACCGCTGAAAATGCTTAGTTAGTAAGTAAACTTACGCAATAACGTAATTAGCGTTACGTGTAGCAAAAACTGATTTAAAACCAGCTTTTACGTTACTTACAAAACTCGACAATTTAGTGTCATTTTGTTTTTGTGCTACTTTATACGATCCAATAGCAAAACGGCTTGCAGTTTTGAAAGAGCAAAAATGTCAAATCCAGGTCACCCCCAGATGTATAAAAACAATACGTTTTTATGCTAATATTATATCAAAATCGAGGTGTATATGCATTCTAAAAAACGAAAAAAACTAACTCTAGAGAGACTCGTCGAGATACTAGAGCCAACAGCAGTGTGGATCTTAGTGCTTTTCATTATTATTGGTTCATTTTTATTTCCATTTCCAGTGGTTTTGTTTGTAGTAATTTTTAATATATATTTTCTTTTCCAGACATTCAAAGTAGCCAAAGGCGTAGTTTTAAACACTATTCGCATTAAGATAATTTCCTCCATTAACTGGGCGAATATGTTTACCGAGCTGGATAACATTCCCAACGCTATCGAAAAGCTAAAAATGGATATTTTAGAATTTAAAGCTTCAAAAACTATTGATTCAGTTCTAACAGGTGAGAGAACTAATGTTCTTACTAAAATTGTCTCTAAAATTAGAAAAAATCTATTCATTGGCGAGCTCAAGTTTAGACTGAGAAGACTTCAATATTTGCAAAAAAATAATATTCAAACTCCCAGAGCAGAGGATGTAAAACATGTTTTCATAATAGCGACGGCTTTCGAACCACCTCAATTAATTGCTAGATTGATTACTACAATTACATCTCAAAATCTAGTTGAAAATTACGGTAAAAATATACTTATACTTCTCGGTCAAGAGTCTGCTAATAAAGATTTCATGCAATTTCGTGAGGAAATATTATCACTAGTAGATACCTCTGCTATTCAAGGAATTTGGTTCAACGTGCATGATCTAGATTTAGAAAACGAAACAAAAGGTAAACATTCTAACGTAAATAGCGTTGCTAGAAATCTATTCCCTCGGATCGAGTCGGAATTATCTTGGAATCCAGAGACGACACTAGTCCATGTCGTAGATACTCCAATAGTGCTAAACGAAAATTACGCTTCGTTAATGGCTTATGAGTTTGTCACCCAACCGGTAGATAGAAAATATAAGATTTATTCTTCATGCATACTTTTTTACAATAATATTTGGGATATTCCTCTGCCAAATCGGATGTCAAATACTACATTTTCTCTATGGAATATTTATAACATCACTCGTGGGTATCACTTTGTTCCGATCTCTTCTTATACTTCCACCATGTGGTTAGCGAAGAATGTTAACTACTGGGATACTAAGGTTATTCCTGAAGATCATCATTATTTTTACAATAGTTTCTACACTTTTGGTGATAAAATAATGTCGGTACCTATTTTCCTTTTTACCGGCAAAGATGCTGCACAAGCTAAATCATATTGGCGGACATATAAGAATCAATATAATCAATACCAGAGATGGGCTTATGGAATCTCAGATATCGGCTATGTGGTTCGCAAGACACTTACCTCTACAAATGTACCATTTTTCTCCAGATTAAGACGTCTTAAAGAATATCTTAGAACTCATTTTCTATGGCCTACGAGCTGGTTTGTTGTTATGATTGGCACGAATTTACCTTTTTTGATAAATACAGATTTTCGTCGTTCATTGTCTGCAGTTATAGTCCCAGATATTTTATCTATAACGACTCTCTCCTTTATAAGTTTATTTGTTGTTATATTAATCGTAGATATATTTATAAAACCAAAAAAATCTCAATCTCTTGACAATTCATTTACTCGCTCAATTAGTTTAATTCAGTGGATTGCATTTCCTGCGATATCTTTTATCTATTCATCGTTACCAGCATTGGACGCGCATACTAGATTGATGCTTGGAAAATACTTGCAATATAAAATCACAGAGAAAGTTGCGCCAAAACCTATTCTTTCTTCAGAATCTAAAATAAAAAACGTTTAAGTGCTTGAATTGAATACCGTGGATGTCATAAAATACCTAGCTTAAATAAATACTATGTCAGGACACTCAAAGTGGGCTACAATAAAACGAGACAAAGCCCTAAACGACTCTAAAAAAGGTGCTACATTTACTAAATTTTCCAAAGATATTTCCATTTCCTCTAAGGTCGGAGGCGGGGATCCAGCTACCAATGCAGCTCTTTTCGCAGCTATAGCTAAAGCTAAATCAGCTAATATGCCTAATGATAAGATTCAGAAAGCAATTGATAAAGGAACTGGAGTATCAAAATCAGGTCTTACCATTCATTCTCTTTCATACGAAGCTTACGGGCCAGGCGACATAGCCGTTATTATTGATGCATCAACGGATAACAAAAATAGAACTAATGGTGAAATAAAAAGCACTATAGAAAAAAATGGTGGAAGATTCGTCGAAGGTGGAACCGTCGCATGGTTATTTGAAACAAAAGGTATGATTTTTATTCCATTTGAAACATCGGAAGAAAGAAAAAAAAGAGAAGGGGCAAAATGGGGAGCTAAAGAAGAATTAATCAAATTAGATTTAGATAAATATGATGACTTCGAGCTTTTTGGCATGGAGCTGGATGGTGTGCTAGATATACAAAAAGATAATGATGGAGTTACCATTATGACTTCCCCAGAATTAACAGGCAAAGTTCGAAAAAGTATAGAAGAAAATGGAACTTATGTGGATGATTCCGAAATAATTAAATCTGTTAAGAATCCAGTAGATGCTGATGATGCCACAGTCGAAAGGTTGAAACAATTTGTAGAAAGATTGGAAGACAATGATGACGTAGAAAATATCTGGACAGCTTTATCATGAAAGTCCTGGGAATTGATGTAGGAATTGCCATCACAGGTCTCGGAGTAGTAGAAAAAAAAGGTCAAAATCTAACGTACATTATTCACGATACAATCACGACGTCAAAGCTAGATTCTCAATCAGAACGATTACAAATTCTTTACACAGAACTAAAAAAATTTATAGAACTTCATAAACCTGACGTAGCCGGAGTAGAGCAATTATTCTTTTTCAGAAATAACACGACAATTATTCCAGTTGGTCAGGCTAGAGGAGTCATATTACTCGCATTGCAAGAATGTAATATTCCTATTGTTGAAATCACTCCACTCCAAGTCAAACAATTCATCTCGATGTATGGCAGAGCGCAAAAAAAGGATGTCCAAAATATGGTAAAATTTCTCCTCAAGTTAGACTTTATCCCAAAGCCTGACGATGCCGCAGATGCTCTCGCAATCGCAATGTGTTCCTCAACATATAATTTAAAACTATTAAAATGATTCTTCACATCAAATCTAAGGTCGAATTTATCGATGCTGCTGGCATAGCCTATTTGCAAATAAATTCCTTTCCCTTCTTTTCATTTCAAGTTGACGTTATTCGCCAAGTCACGATCGGTGAAGAGATAGAGCTCTGGATGTATATGATTTTAAAAGAAGTAGAATCTAAAATGGATTTGAAATTCTTTGGCTTTCAGGATCATAGTGAAATAGATTTATTCGAGAAACTTATGTCTATATCCGGCGTTGGACCTAAGATGTCTTTTCATATTTTAAAAAATATATCAAAAACTAAACTTATAGAAATCCTCGTAGGAGGCGAATACGATAAGCTAAAAAAGATACCGGGCATTGGTGACAAACTCGCAAAAAGGATTGTTCTAGAGCTTTCTAGGATCTACAGCAAGGATGAAAATCTCATGTCGAAACTTAACGTAACGTCATTAAATGAAAATCAAAAACAAGTCACTGATACATTGGTTCAAATGGGTTTCGAAAAAAATGATATTATTAACCAGCTCAACATAATCGATTCCAAAATTCCTAAAAAAGATATGTTGAAAGAAGTACTTACTTTACTCACTTCAAATGGAAGAAAATGATGTCGTACAATCAAATATATTAAGACCTAGTGGCTTTGATGATTTCATCGGTCGTGAACAGGAGAAAAAGATTCTCCGAATGATGATTGACTCTGCTGTTTCACGCCATGATTCTCTAGATCATTTACTGCTTTATGGTCCACCAGGACTGGGGAAAACAACTCTTGCCAACATCGTTGCGAAAGAAATGCATACTAACCTTATCATTACCTCAGCTCCAGCTATAAAATCGCAATCAGACATAGCATCAATCATGATGAATTTATCAGACGGCGACGTAGTTTTCATCGATGAGATACATCGCCTAAGTCCCTCTATTGAAGAATTCATCTATCCTGTTATGGAAGATTTTGTTATGGATATCGCAATGGGCAAGGGCCTAACAGCAAACATCGTGAGATTCCCAATCAAGAAATTTACTCTGATCGGTGCAACTACAAAAATAAGCAATATCTCTGATCCACTGAAGGATCGATTCGGTTCAACTCTTCATCTCGATTATTACAACGATAATGAAATTAAACAGATTGCCCAACGATCTGCAAAAATATTTAATCTAGACCTAGATGACGCGATCTTAGATTCCATTGCTCGTAGGAGTCGTGGGACGGCTAGAGTGGCCAATAAAATTGTAAAAATTATTCGGGATTATGTGACCGTGCAAAATATACAACAGATCGACATTCATGCTTTAGAAAATATATTTGTGGAAGTAGGCCTCGATGGAGAAGGGTTAGAAAAAATGGATAGAAAGATACTTGAAACAATTTATAAAAATTTTAATTCGGAGCCAGTCAGCTTATCTACACTGGTAGCTGCAATATCCGAAGACCGGCGAACTGTTGAAGAATATTATGAACCTCATTTGATCAAAAAAGGTTTTATTCAGAAAACAAATCGAGGTAGAATTATTACGGAAAAAGGTCTAGAACATATTAAAAAATTTTTGAATGAAAAATAATGAACTTTAGACAGAAATCTTTAATCGTCTCGCTAGTACCGTCTTTAACCCTTTTTTTATTGACTGTATCCACGCCAGTTCTCAATCCTTTACTAGGTTCCATTGTCGTTATGATTTTATATTATTTTTTGCTTTATTGGCTTTTAGATTTTGATATTGAAACCATAGGATTTATTACGATTCTTCTTCTTTCATCATTATACCTGCAATCAATATCTCTATTCGTGATCACATTATCACGGAATATTGAAAATTTTATACTTGAAATTATTCTAATTATTGTTTCCTTCATGACTATACAAATAATTAGTCGTATCGCTAATATCGCTAATACTTCGTCAATAAAAAGAATTCCGCTATTTCAGGTTTCTCAAAGTGTAAGTTATGTCTTTACGATTCTTACAATTTTCCTCTCATGCTTATCTGTGCAGATGCTGAATTTACCAATATTTGTTTCCATTATTTACATATCAATATTTTTAGCATTAATCATTTTGGGAAACACATTTGCTTTGGAAAGCCGCGATCGTAAGTTTTCTTTATTACTATCTTTACTTGCTTTTATCTCGATCATGAGTGTCTTCTTAGTTACGGCATTTATAAATCTTAGTATTGTCTATCGTTCGCTTATCTTTGCCGTTGTTTCTTTAATTTGTTTTGGCTATATATTCAGCATGACTAAGAACCAAAAAGCGAGTTACGTCATTTCAAATCTTCAAGTTATTGCGGTCTCAATTTTAATATTTACGGTAGTTATCTTTTCTATAGCAATATTTTAAAAAATTTTCATCTGTAATCATACAGAGTAGAGGAGGTTTGGATTATTCCCAAGTGTACTACTCTTTTATTAAGTACCGCCGCGAAAGTCTTATCTTTAATAAGATTAATATTGATTATTAACTCTTATCATCTTCTTGCTAAAAATTTTTCTTCACATGGGTCAAAAGGGTAGAGCATATAATATTATAGGATAGATATTACGTCACAGTGACACGTTTTTGTGGATAAGTCGGGGTTTATTAAGTGCTTATATGCTTTTTATAACTAAAATGTGAGTAAAAAATCTTTTTATATTCCTTATAAAAATTGGCTTTAGTCTGAAAATTCTTAAAAGCCCTTCATCAGCGGGTATTTTGCATGACTAATCTCCCAGAATGAAACGGCTTATTCACTGGTTTCTATTACCGAGTATAATCACCCTTATACTCGGTAATAATAGCTAAAGCTGTGGGGGAGTCGTTTTCTACGAAAATGTATTATAATAATTAACTCGTAAATAAAAATTATATTTTATGCAAGAAAAAGATATTTTACAATATAAACATGACTTTCTTCTCGAACTGGCTAACAACAATTATAGCTTGGAAACCGTTTATAATTACTGCCGCGACATTTCTGTATTTGAAGGTTTTTTATCCCTCAATCACCTATTATTTGAGGATGTAGATAAGCGAACAATTACGCAATATAAAGGATTTTTGCGTAGTCCTACACATTTTTTGGATCAATTAGCATCCATAGATTGGGATGTTAACAAGGATTCATATGAATTTATGGGGAATTTGACTGCTAAATTAAAGAAAAATGAAGACCTAGAGCCTGTAATCAAAAAAGTCTCTCATCATGGAGATCAAATAGCGGCCCGCAGTATCAACCGTATGTTATCCGCATTACGTTCATATCTACGTTTCTTAATAGATTTTGATCTAAATCCAGTACCAATACCGCCGGAAGCAATCAAATTAATCAAAATTGAGAGAAAGGATAGCCAGGTAGCGGAATTTAGCGATCTTATCAGACTGATTGAATGCCCGACAGAACTAGAAAAAGATCTACGCGTAGCAAGCCGAAATCGAGCGATGCTAGAATTGCTATTTTCTACAGGAATGCGTATATCCGAATTATTACGTCTAAACCGTCAAGATATAAACGGTCAGGGCAAAATATACATTACTGGTAAGGGAAAAAAGCAAAGATTCGTTTATTTGACCGAGAGGGCCGTTCATTATGTAAACGAGTATATTAGGTCACGTTCGGACAGCCTTCCTGCGCTTTTTATCCCATATCGCGGTGGTCGGAACGGTGCACATAACTTAAGATTGTCACCAAACTATCTTCAGGAAAAAATTGCGGAGTATCGACGTCTATTAGGTATCGTTGTACCCACGAGCGCACATAGTCTACGTCACGGATTCGCTACATATCTAGCAGAACAAGGCGCAAATGCAGCCGCCATACAGATATTATTGGGTCACGAATCATTACACACGACATCTAGATATGTTCACCCTTCAGATAAATTTGCTGAACGAACACATCGAGAATTTCATCCACTGTATGATGATAATTCAGCATCAGCAAGCTCAGATATTAAGGAAACTGTAGAATCATCACGCTCTAAACTTGATAACATGTCTATAGAGCAAATAAAAGAGATGGAAGATTTATCGTCAATAGGAAATCGAAAATTCTAGATAAAGCATACCGCCGGGGGTATACTGGTTTTCTTAGTCTAATCCAAATTGCTGATATCTAGATTGCTAATATGGGTGCGGATCTCGGATAGCTCATTTAATATCTTTTTATGAAGTTCTCGGGCCTTTTCTAGTAAAGTTAATTGTTCATTTAACGGAATATTACCTTCTGACAGCGTGGTTTCTATCTTTTCTAGCTCTAATAACGCCTCGTCGATATTGAAAGAATTTTCCGTTTCCAGACTAGTTTTTAACGATTTTGTATTTTTTGCTTTTGCCATTTTTCATGTAGATATTATAAGTATTTGTTGGGTCGATTTTATCATGTTCTGTAATGATATTTTCGTCTTTATCTGTTATTAAACTATATCCACGATTTAAAGTTTTATTTATATCATACGTGTTGATAACTTTAGCTATATTTGATGCGGCTTTTTCGTATTTATCTAAATTCACAGTAAAATTATATAAGCAGTCTCCAAACAGCCTATTTGATATATCCGCTATATTTTCTAGTCTGGTATTGACTTTTTCTTGAATAGAATATATAAAATTATCAGATTTATTTATTAAAAAAGTCTTGTCTGGAACTGTTAAAAGTTCTGCTGCGTTGCTAGGTGTCGAAGCTCTCAGATCAGCAACCATGTCAGCGATTGAGATATCTCCTTCATGACCTATAGCGGCAACTACAGGAGTTCTCGATGCAAAAATCTGATAGGCGAGTTCCTCAGAATCAAAAGATATCAAATCTTCTCTCGAACCACCTCCTCTAGCTATTACTACTGCATCATATTGGACCTTCGAGCGGTTAAGTTCTTTTAGTGCTAATATCACGGATATATCCGATCCCATTCCCTGCATTTTGGATTTTATGACGTCTATTCTCCCCTGCCCCCATCGACTGTTATATATTTTAATAAAATCATTATAAGCTTGGGAAGGAACGGCAGTGATCAAAGCTACTCTATTATATATACGTTGGGGTGTCCTTTTTCTTGAATCGGAAATGATGCCTTCGGAGATCAATTTCTCTATCAGGTCATTTCTCTTTTTGACTAAAACGCCTTCATCTATCTTTTCTATCTTTTCCATCTGCAAACTTAACCGACCAGATTTATTATGAACCCCGGGATAACCAAAAATATCAACATGATCTCCAATCTGAAATTTTTTAATATTGCGAATCATGGCTAAGACCCCGAATGCATTTGTAGTCACATTCTGATCAGAAGTATCCTTTAGGGTCAGATAGGCATATTTGCCTTGCCATATATTTAGCTCTGATATCTCTCCATCTACTACCACATGGGTCTCACATAACATATCATGTAACAAATCGTTATACTGACTAACTGAAATAGGTTTATCTGTTTGGGGAGGTAGCGAAATATCCAGAAAGGATATGGTTTCGTCGGAGGATATCTCGTTTGTGAAATTAAAGAGGTCTAACATGACTCATCGATACCGTACTCAATAGTATTCTTATCACTTACATCAGCCGCGTTTAATGCATCAGTGATTCTTTTCTTTTGTTCGTCAACGCTGGCTTTTATAGTTGATACTGATAAACAAGTAAGAACTAATACTTTTGGTGTGTCTTTGTCAGATGAAATATCAACCGATACAACAGAGCTTCTAACTGGAAATTTGCTTACATTAGCTGCGTTTCCGGTGATTGTCTTGATTTGAGCTGCGTTGTTAATTTTATTTTGTGAAGATTGGTCGATTGTTATCGTAGGAATTATCGCTGTAGGGCTCGTAGAGGCTGTTGTGTTGCTACCATTAGTACTTTTGCTAGTGTCATTTTTACTTACTAATCCCGAAAATAATATTGAAACCAATATGATTACAACAAAAACTATAACGACCGTAAGTCCAAATATTGAAATTTTTTGTTTATTACTTAATTTTCTTGTCATAATATTTTTGATTATTGTACAGATGTCGCATTTGAAGATATTTTAACAACAATAATACGTGGGTCTATAGTGCTCTGACCATTGACTTTGCCGCTAATTAAATCTTTTATATCTAATGCTTTACCGAATATTCCAATTCTTAGATTAGCTCGATCGTCTAATAGATCACCCGTCGGCCATATACCATTTTTGGGGGATTGCAATAGCCATCCGCCACATTTCCCGCTACTTAATCGTGTCGAATCTGTGTCATCCGCTGAAATAGCTCCTCTATCTGCTCTGACGATTAAACCTGCATTACACTGATTATCCGTATTTAATCTCTTATCAATAGGTGTGTAGTTACTATTCGCGAATGCAAATGCATTGTTAAATTTGACGATATTTAATTGACCGGGATTAACTAATCCAGTTTTTGAACTTTGATCGGCAAATCCTTGTGATGCATATTTGGCATCAAATACTTTTAGCCATGATCGATATGTTTGAGCAGCACAGCGTCCATTATCTTCTA
>Ga0123338_10000904_pt1 | contig 29332 bp, 35 predicted proteins | sample grotaG_FD_89793 | JGI IMG/M metagenome (GOLD analysis project Ga0123338, IMG submission 89793) | Glacier valley bacterial and archeal communities from Borup Fiord, Nunavut, Canada, to study Microbial Dark Matter (Phase II) -... | ecosystem: Environmental > Aquatic > Freshwater > Ice > Glacier ...
CCGCCGAAACCGTCGGCGGCCTTTGCGAGCAGCTGGTTCTTCCAGTCGGTGATCTGGTTGGGGTGCACGTCATGCTGCTGCGCCAGCTCGGCCAGCGTCTGGTCGCCTCGAACAGCGGCCAGTACCACCTTGGCCTTGAACGCCGCCAAGTGCGTGCGGCGGGGTCTTCTGCTGAGGAAGGTTTGAACAACGTGAGAACGCGATCGAGTTCGGCCCGTCGAACCGTCGCAACCGCGCAATCGGGTTGGCGCGGTTGCATTACGAGCGGCTTTGGTCGCCTGTTGCAAGCTTCATGCGCTTTTCTGACGTACCGCCGCCATCGCAATCAGATGTCGTCGCGCCATCCACAGGTTCGACAGCGCGAACAGCGTCACCACATGCGCCGTGTTCGCAAGGCCACGGAACCTCACCTTCTCCAGGCCGAACTGGCGCTTGATGACACGCAACGGATGCTCGACCTTGGCACGCACACTGGCCTTGCGGTGTTCGTGCTTCCTGGCCGCCGCCTTGGGGCGCCCCTCGGGCAGCTCGGCGATGTCGCTCGGGCGGGCTGCGATCTGCCACTGCAAGTCTTCGCGATCCACGCGCGCCTGTGCACCCCGGTCACCCGAGTCAGCCCACACGTGTTGTTCCTTGCCGTGCAGCAGGTCGGCGATCTGCTCGACATCGGCCTCGTTGGCCGCCGTGGTGGTGACCGTGTGGACCAGTGCGCTGTCTGCGTCCACCGCGATGTGCGCCTTCATTCCGAAGTGCCACTGGTTGCCCTTCTTGGTCTGGTGCATCTCGGGGTCACGCTCGCCCTCGGCGTTCTTGGTCGAGATGGGCGCGGCGATGATCGTCGCATCCACGATGCAGCCGCGCTTGAGCAAGAGGCCCTTGCGCGCCAGGTGCGCGTTGACTGCCTTGAGGATGTCTTCAGCCAGGTCGTTGGCTTCCAGCAGGTGGCGAAAGTTCAGGATCGTCGTCTCATCGGCGATTGCCTCCTCGGCCGGCTACCGGGTAGTGCGGCTCGATTGGACCGAGCAACGCCTTCCACGGGACCACCACTTCCATCTCATCGAGGAACACCTCGCGCCGGGTCCTCTTGCGCTTGCCGGCGTACTCCGCATCCGAAAAACTGATCTGATTCATCGTTGCGCGCTCCGTCACTGACCCGCATCGATCATGCAAGAAGCATGCACTTGGTCAGACTTTCCCTAATGATTGCTCCAGTTTTTTCGGGCGATTTCCTCGCCCTCAGGAGCAGTGTCCACCCTCAGCGGTCTGTTCAGTTTCGCGGCCAGCTCTGACACCCCTTTTTTGTCTCGTTCTAGGCGACCCGCTGGCGATCAAATCCGCCCCCTAAGAACGTTTAATAGCGCTTAAAGACGGCGCCTGAGCGGCGTAGCAAGCTACGTCCGAGGCGCTCGAAGAGCGCGCCTGTGGGATGGCGGCTAACACTGCTGACCTTTGAATCAACCGCATTAACGGAGCGAACTCATGAGAATCAACTCAACTTCAACCCCCGCCCAAACGTCATCGGACGATACGACGATCGAGGCAAGGAGCCAGCTGGAACGGCTCTCCGATCAAGAGTGCAGTACGGTTGCAGGTGGCCGATGGGTGAATATTCCCAACGCTCCCAACCCGTTTAATCCTTGCGGCCGTAGCCTGCCGATCTGGGTTTACTAGAGCGTTTGACGAACGAAGCGTGCCGCGCGCCAGATCTTGCTTGGCTACGGGTCACTTCGTTCGCATCATCTTGATTGATGCGACGCGTGGAACGCCCCCGCCTCTATTGAACCTACTAACTTGTAGCGGCACGGCGCTGCTGGCGCGGCCGGTCAGCTACGCGTTTCTCACCCAGCTGTTCGTCACGATGAAGGCGGCGCTGGTGCTGAAAAGTAGTCGTCATGAAAGAGATTCGCAACGATGAGATCGAGCGGATCGCCGGGCGGCACGTACCAGGAGCAAACGAACCTTCAGGACTTCCTGGATCGCATCGCGCGAGGAGAAATGATCCTTCAAGAGATTGACGACGTCGCGGGCGGGATGACACGCGCCGGCGCCATTGCCATGACACTGGCGTCCGGCTGGGCAGGTATGGTGGCAGGCTTTGCGGCGAGAACGATCTGCCCTGGCATCGGTAACGTGCTCGGCGCGGCGGTCGGTGGCGGGGTTGGCGTCGTGACGTCGCTCGCCATGATCTTGGCAGACACGCCCTGAGAAGGCATCGTGCCCGAAGTAGACCGGGCACGACCTTCCGCCCCTTTGTAGGAAGATTGCCTGTGTGAACTTATTCCCAGTCGCATGGCTGGTCGCAGTGGCGCTGCCCGAGCTCAAAGAATTGAACCGGACGAACTTCTTGGCCGTGATGGAAAGGAATTCGCCAGATGCCGACTCGCTTGGATAGCGGTGCGATTGGCCGCGCTTTGGCCGTATCGCTGACCGTGCCCTTCATCGCGGTGTTCTTGATTCCTGTGTTCTATGCGGCGACTGCCGAAGACATGTCGGTTCAGCCGGCTTCGTTGTTGAAGTACTCGCTACCGTTGATGCTGCTGACCATCTACCTTGCGCTGTCCTGCTTCTCGTACTTGAATGCCAAGTCAGGCGCGGCCGGGATTCGTTTGCTTGCCGCCAACCCCTTTTCCCGGCCGTGACCATCGGCGCTGTGCAACGAGACGCTCCTATGAGCGACACGGTGCCGATGCTGGTTCTCGCGCGCTGGGGCTTCCGCTAGATCCCGAAATACCACCGTACCGAGTGGAAGAACACCGGTGCCGCGAAGCAGAGCGGCGCGACCCGGTCGAGCAGGCCGACGGCGCCCGTCACCGACGAGTTGCCGAGCCAGTTGCGCACGCCGGCGTCGCGCTTGAGCGCCTTCATCACGAATTCGCCGAGTGTGCCCGCGGCACCGGCGACGGCGGCCATCGCGAGCGCCGGCAGCGGTTTGAACGGCGTCGCCCAGAACAGCAGCACGCCGACGATGCCGGCCGCTATGGCACCTGCGCCGAAGGCGCGCCACGAGAACGAACGGCTGATCGCGCGCGCGACCGGGCGGCGCCGCAAGCGCCGGCTCGCGACCTCCTGGCCGATCTGCGCCGCGACGACCGCGAGCACGAGGAAGAGCACGAGGAATGCGCCGCGCCCCTGGTAGGCAGGCAGGTCGAGCAGGAGCAGCGCCGGTGCATGGCTCATGCCGTAGACGCAGACCGTGATGCCCCACTGGATCTTCGCCGTGCGCTCGAGGAAGCGGAACGGGTCGTTGGCGAGCGCGCTGATGACCGGCAGCGCGAAGAAGACGTAGACCGGGATGAAGACGGTGAAGGCGTTGAACTGGCGCGTCGCGACGAGCACGTACTGCATCGGCAGGATCGCGAAGAACGCGAGCAGCAGGCTGCGATGGTCGGCGCGCCGCGTGTGGGTGAGCGTCACGAACTCGCGCAGTGCGAAGAACGAGACGAAGCCGAAGAGGACGGTCGAGACCACCGGCCCGGAGGCCCAGGCGATCCAGAACATCACGAGGCCGACCCAGAGCGCACGCAGCTCGCGGGCGAGTCGCTTCTGCATGCCCCTGCGTTCCGGCGAGCTGTCGCGGATCGTGCGCACGAAGGCGGCGACCGTCGCCGCGCCGAGCAGCCCGAAGAGGACGACGAACAGCAGCCCGACCTGCTGCGAGACCGTCAGCGAGCGCAGATCTCCCATCAGGCGACCGCGCGCAATGCGATGACGGCGGCGCGCGCCCGGTCGAGGAAGGCGCGGCGCTCCTCGCCCGGCGCGAGCGCGACCGGCGCGCCGAAGACGACGGTGCACAGGATCGGCACCGGCACGACCTCGCCCTTGGGCATGACGCGCTGGACGTTGTCGATCCAGGTCGGGATGAGCTGCACGTCGGGGAAGGCCTGCGCCAGCGCGTACAGGCCCGACTTGAACGACGCCGGCTCGGCGGCGTGGCCGCGCGTGCCCTCGGGGAAGATCACGAGCGAGTCGCCATTGCGCAGCGCTTCCATCAAGGGCTCGAGCGGATCCTCGTCCTCGACGCCGGCGGCGGGATCGGCGCGATGGCGGCTGACGTAGACCGCGTTGAAGATCTCGCGCGTGATCCAGTGCTTGAGCGGGCTCGAGGTCCAGTAGTCGCGCGCCGCAATCGGTCGCGTGACGGCGCGCAGGTCGTCTGGCAGCGCGGCCCAGATGAGCACCCAGTCGAAGTGGCTCTGGTGGTTGGCGAAGTAGATGCGCTGCTCGGCCTTCGGCGCCGATCCGTGCCAGTGGCCTTGCGCGCCGGTGACGAGGCGGGCGATGAAGGCCAGCGCGAGGCCGGCGGCTTCAGGGCCGGTCATCGACAACGCTCCGCTTCAGTGGCGAAAATGGCGCACGCCCGTGAAGACCATCGCGATGCCTCGCTCGTTCGCGGCCGCGATCACTTCTGCGTCGCGCATCGAGCCGCCGGGCTGGATCACGCACGATGCGCCGGCGTCGAGGACGACATCGAGCCCGTCCCGGAACGGGAAGAACGCATCGCTCGCGACCGCCGAGCCGACGAGCGACAGCCCCGCGGCCTCGGCCTTGATCGACGCGATCCGCGCCGAGTCGAGCCGGCTCATCTGGCCCGCGCCGACGCCGAGCGTCATGCCGCCGGCGCAGTAGACGATGGCGTTGCTCTTGACGAACTTCGCCACCTTCCACGCGAAGAGGAGATCGCTCATCTGCTCGGCCGTCGGCGCCTTCGTCGTCACGACCTTGAGGTCGCTTGCGGCGATCTCGTGCGTGTCGGCGCTCTGCATGAGCAGGCCCGAGCCGACGCGCTTGAGCTCGAACGCGTTGCCGGCCTGGCCCGAGGGCGGCAGGGCGATCTCGAGGACGCGGACGTTGGCCTTGGCCGCGAAGACCGCGAGCGCATCGGCGCTGAACGACGGCGCGATCAGCACCTCGACGAACTGCTTCGCGACGTCCTCGGCGCAAGCGCGATCGACCTCGCGGTTGAAGGCGATGATGCCGCCGAAGGCCGATGTCGGATCGGTCTTCAGCGCCTTCGCGTAGGCCGCACCCGCCGACTCAGCGATCGCGACGCCGCACGGATTGGCGTGCTTGACGATGACGCATGCCGTCACGTCGAAGCCCTTGACGCACTCCCACGCCGCGTCCGCATCGGCGATGTTGTTGTATGAGAGCTCCTTGCCCTGCAGCTGCTTCGCGGTGACGAGCGAGCCCGGCGCCGGTGCGAGGTCGCGGTAGAACGCGGCTCGCTGGTGCGGGTTTTCGCCGTAGCGCAGGTCCTGGAGCTTCACGTGGCGGCCGTTGATCTGCTTCGGGAACTCGCCGCGCTCGGGCACGCCGGCGCTTGGCCCCGACAGCGACGACAGGTAGTCGCTGATCGCGCCATCGTATTGCGCGATGCGGTCGAAGGCAGCGACGGCGAGGGTGAAGCGCGTCGCCTCCGAGACCTTGCCCGATGACTTCAGCTCTCCGACGACGCCGGCGTACTGCGACGCATCGGTCAGCACCGCCACATGGTTCCAGTTCTTTGCCGCCGACCGCACCATCGCCGGGCCGCCGATGTCGATGTTCTCGATCGCATCGGCGAGCGTGCAGTCGGCCTTCGCGACGGTCGCCTCGAACGGATAGAGGTTGACGACGAGGAGATCGATCGTCGCGATGCCGTGCTGCTCGAGCGCGGCCATGTGCTCGGCGCTGTCGCGGCGCGCGAGCAGGCCGCCGTGGATCGTCGGATGCAGCGTCTTGACGCGGCCGTCGAGCATCTCCGGAAAGCCGGTGTGCTCGGCGACCTCGGTGACGGCGAGACCAGCGCCGGTAAGCAGCTTGGCCGTGCCCCCGGTCGAGAGGAGGCCGATGCCGAGCGCCGCCAGCTCGCGCGCGAGCTCGACGACTCCCGTCTTGTCGGACACCGAAATCAGCGCGTGCATGGAAGGCTCCTGGGTGCTCGCGCCGCGGCGCGGCCGTCACTTGATCAGCTTGTGCTCGACGAGCTTTCGGCGCAGCGTGTTGCGGTTGATGCCGAGCCACTCGGCGGCGCGGCTCTGGTTGCCGCCCGCTTCCTTGAGCACGACCTCGAGCAGCGGCCGCTCGACGACGCGCAGGATCATCTCGTACATCGCCGTCGGCTCGACGCCGCGCAGGTCCTTGAAGTAGCTCTCGAGGCTATCGCGGACGCACTCCTCGATGTGCTTCTTGTTGGTCATGGCGCTCAATGGAGGATGGCGTCGGTGGCGTCGGTGGCGTCGTCGGCGGTCGTGCCGACGCGCGGCATCGTCGGCATGCGATCGCCGAGCCGCGCGAACCAGGCACCGACTGCCGCGGCCTGCGCGTCGCAGGTCTCGATCAGGTTCATCTCGGCGCGGAAGTCCTCCCCGCCCGGCAGGCCGCGCAAGGTCCAGCCGATGTGCTTGCGCGCGCTGCGCACGCCGGCGTGCTCGCCGTAGAGGCGGTAGTGGTCGTCGAGGTGCTCGAGCAGCCAGCCGCGCACGTCGATCACGCTCGGCGCAGTCGCAGGCTCGCCGGTGGCGAGCTCGTGCGCGATCTCGGCGAAGATCCACGGCCTGCCCTGCGCGGCGCGGCCGATCATGATCGCGTCGGCCCCGGTCTCGGCGAAGACGCGGCGCGCTTTCGCGGGTGAATCGATGTCGCCGTTGGCGACGACCGGGATCGCGACCGCGCGCTTGACCGCGGCGACCGTCTCGTACTCCGCTTCGCCCTTGTAGCCCTGCTCGCGCGTGCGTCCGTGCACGGCGACCATCGCGATGCCCGCGCCTTCGGCGGCGCGCGCGAGGCGCACCGCGTTCTTGCCGCTTTCGCACCAGCCGGTGCGCATCTTCAGCGTCACCGGCACGTTGTGCGGCGCGCACGCGGCGACGACGGCCTCGATGATCGCCAAGGCCAGCGGCTCGTCCTTCATCAGCGCCGAGCCGGCCCACTGGTTGCAGACCTTCTTGGCCGGGCAGCCCATGTTGATGTCGATGATCTGCGCGCCGCGCGCAACGTTGTAGGCGGCCGCATCGGCCATCATCGCCGCGTCGGTGCCGGCGATCTGCACGGCGATCGGGTCGGTCTCGCCGTCGTGGTCGGCGCGCCGGCTGGTCTTCAGCGTGGCCCACAGGTCTTTGCGCGACGTCACCATCTCGCTCACCGCGTAGCCGGCGCCGAGGCGCTTGCACAACTGGCGGAACGGGCGGTCGGTGACCCCTGCCATCGGCGCGGCGAACAACCGGTTCGCCAGCGTGATGTGGCCGATGCGCATGGGTAAAGGGGAGTCGGCTGCTGAAAAACGAGGCAGCAGTATAGCGGCGCGATTTCGGCCGCTTGCCTCGTGCAACCCCTCGATTCAGGGGTTCGATAATGCGTGCGGATGGATGCCTGGATCAGCTGGCTGATGAGCGCGCTCGCACTGCCGAACGTCGGCCTCTCGACCGTCTTCTTCATCGCCTTCATCGCGGCCACGCTCGTGCCGCTGGGCTCGGAGCCGGCGGTCTTCGCGCTTGTCAAGCTCAACCCCGAGATGTTCTGGCCGGCGATCCTCGTCGCGGCCATCGGTGCGACGCTCGGCGGCGCGCTCACCTGGTGGATGGGCTATGGCGCGGAGCAGGCCTACGAGCACGTCACCCACAAGCGCGGCAGCAAGAAGGCGATGGTCTGGCTTGAGCGCTTCGGGCCGAAGGCCTGCCTGCTGTCGTGGCTGCCGATCGTTGGTGATCCGCTCTGCGCCGTCGCCGGCTGGCTCAAGATGCCGTTCTGGCCGTGCGTCGCCTACATGGCGATCGGCAAGTTCGGGCGCTACCTCGTGATGACGGCCGGGCTGCTCTGGTTCTTTCCGGGCCAGTACGTGCATACCTGAGCCGGCAAGCGAACGGGACGCCGTAGCGTCCCGTCGTCGCGTGCCGCTTTCAGGGCGGCGAGCGCTTCCGTCCTCAGGCGGCCTTCCTGGCGGCCGACTTGCGCGGCGCGCGCTTGACGGCCTTCTTCGCCGTCGTGCGGGGTTTGGCGGCAACCTTCTTCGCGGCCGGGCGGGCGCGGCTCGCGACCTGTGCCGAGAGCGCATCGATCCGGTCCATCAGCGCCTGCACGTCGCGCGACGACGGCACGCCGAGCTTCTTCATCGCCTTGGCGGTGCGCTCCTCGAAGATCGACTCGAGCTTGTCCCACTGCTTGCCGGCCTTGGCCGACACGTCGTCGGCCATGCTCGTCATCTTGGTGGTGACGTCGCCGAACTTCTCCTCGGCCACGTTCTGCGTTCGCTTCTGCAGGGCGGTGCCTTCCTTGACGAGCGCGTCGAAGACCTGCTTGCCTTCGGCCTGCGCCTTGGCGAATGCGCCCATGCCGGCGAGCCAGATCTGCTGCGCCGATTCCTTGACCGAGCCGGCCAGGGCGCTGTCGAACAGGCCCGATGCCGAAGCGTTCTTCTTCTTGTCGGCCATCGCCTTGAGTTTCTTGACCATGATGTGGTTCTCCTGATGTGTATTGCGGCTGCGCGTTCGCACCGGCTTAGGACAATGTAGTCATGCGCGGTTGAGAGCGCACCCTAATCGCCGGGGTGGCGCGTGAAGGCAGTCGGGTTTGCCCCGCGCGGGCAACGTGCCCGGCTGAACAAGAATCCGCTTGAGCGACGCAAGCATTGCGACGCACCTGGGAGCTCATGCATGCGCTACTTCGTCACCGGGGCCACCGGCTTCATCGGCAAGCGACTCGTCAAGACCTTGCTCGCCCGGCGCGGCGCCGTCGTGCACTTCCTGCTGCGCACCGAAAGCGCCGACAAGCTCGAGGGGCTGTACGAGTACTGGGGCATCGCCAGCGGCGCGAAGTCGCGCGCGGTGCCCGTCTACGGCGACCTCACCGCGAAGAAGCTGGGCGTGTCGGCCGACGACATCAAGAAGCTCAAGGGCCACGTCGACCACGTCTACCACCTCGCCGCGGTCTACGACCTCTCGGCCGATGCCGACTCGCAGATCGCCGTCAACATCGAGGGCACGCGCGCGGTCGTCGAGTTCTGCAAGGCGATCGACGCCGGGCATCTTCATCACGTCAGCTCGATCGCCGCCGCGGGCCTGTACGAAGGCGTCTTTCGCGAAGACATGTTCGACGAAGCCGAGGGCCTCGACCATCCGTACTTCATGACCAAGCACGAGAGCGAGAAGATCGTGCGCACCGAGTCGAAGGTGCCGTGGACGGTCTATCGCCCGGCGCTCGTCGTCGGCGACTCGACGACCGGCGAGATGGACAAGATCGACGGCCCGTACTACTTCTTCAAGCTGATCCAGCGCATGCGCCAGCTGCTGCCGCCGTGGATGCCGTCGATCGGCCTCGAAGGCGGCCGCATCAACATCGTCCCGGTCGATTTCGTCGTCGCCGCGCTCGACCACATCAGCCACCTGAAGGCCGACCTCGACAAGCGCTGCTTCCATCTCGTCGATCCGCTCGGCTACCGCGTCGGCGACGTGCTCGACATCTTCAGCAAGGCAGCGCACGCGCCGAAGATGAACCTCTTCGTCAACGCGGCGCTGCTCGGCTTCATCCCGAAGAGCGTCAAGAAGGGGCTGATGGCGATCGCGCCGGTGCGCCGCGTCAAGGCCGCGGTGCTGAAGGACCTCGGCCTCCCCGAGGACATGCTCACCTTCGTCAACTTCCCGACCCGCTACGACTGCCGCGAGACATTGCAGGCGCTCAAGGGCTCGGGCATCGCGTGCCCGCCGCTGGGCGACTACGCGTGGCGCCTGTGGGACTACTGGGAGCGCTTCCTCGACCCGGCGCTCTTCATCGACCACTCGCTGCGCGGCACGGTCGGCGGCAAGGTCGTGCTCGTCACCGGCGGCTCGTCGGGCATCGGCCTGGCGGCGGCGTGCAAGTTCGCCGAGGCCGGCGCGATCACCGTCATCTGCGCGCGCGACGCGGCCAAGCTCGCCGAGGCGAAGAAGGAGATCGTCGAATTCGCGGGCAAGGCGGCGGTCGTCGAGACCTTCTCGGCCGACATCTCCGACGAGGCGAGCTGCAAGTCGCTGGTCGACTGGCTGAACGAGAAGCACGGCGGCGTCGACTTCCTGATCAACAACGCCGGCCGCTCGATCCGCCGCGCGATCGAGGCGAGCTACGACCGATTCCACGACTTCGAGCGCACGATGCAGCTCAACTACTTCGGCTGCCTGCGCGTGACGATGGGCTTCCTGCCCGGCATGGTCGCGAAGAAGAAGGGCCACATCGTCAACATCAGCTCGATCGGCGTGCTGACGAACGCGCCGCGCTTCTCGGCCTATGTCGCGTCGAAGGCCGCGCTCGATGCCTGGACGCGCTGCGCGTCGAGCGAATATGCCGACATGGGGATCACGTTCACGACGATCAACATGCCGCTCGTGCGCACGCCGATGATCGGCCCGACCAAGATCTACGACAACGTGCCGGTGCTCAAGCCGGAGGATGCAGCGAACATGATTGCCGAGGCTTGCGTCGACAAGCCGGTGCGGATCGCGACACGGCTGGGGATCACGGGAGAGCTGATGCACGCGCTCGCGCCGCGGGTGGCGCAGATCGTCATGAACTCGACGTTCCGGATGTTCCCGGACAGCGCGGCGGCGAAGGGCGACAAGGAAAAGAAATACATCCCGTCCGCCGAGGCCGCGGCAATGGCCCAAATGATGCGCGGCATCCATTTCTGACCCAGCTTCGACTGCGCTGAATGCGCGTCGGCCGGGGTGGGCTCGTTCGAGCTACTGGGGCTTGGCGAGCGCGGTCGACGCGCGCGCCGTCACCAGCGCGGGCTCGGCGCGGAACTGCTGCGGGAACATCGTGCTCAGGTTGGCGATCTTCGGCAGGTCGAAGCGCGCGATATAGCCCGACTCGGGGTGCAGCGTCAAGTAGTCCTGGTGATAGCCCTCTGCCGGATAGAACGCGGCCAGCGGCGTGACCTGGGTGACGATCTTCTTCGGGTACGCCTTGGTCGCGTCGAGCTGGGCGATGTACTTCTCGGTTGTTTCCTTCTGCGCCGCGTTCGCATAGAACACCGCCGAGCGGTACTGCGGGCCGTTGTCGGGATCCTGGCGATTGAGCTGGGTCGGGTCGTGCGCGACCGAGAAGTAGATCTGCAGCAACGTGCCGTAGCTCACCTTCTTAGGGTCGTAGGTGATCTTCACCGACTCGGCATGGCCGGTCATGCCGGTGCCGACCATCTCGTACTGCGCCGTCTCCTTCGCGCCGCCGGCGTAGCCCGACACGGCCTGGACGACGCCGTTGACGCGCTGGAACACGCCCTGCACGCCCCAGAAGCAGCCGCCAGCGAAGACCGCCGTCTGCGTGCCGGAGGCGCTCGTCGTCGCGTCGGCCGCGGGAGCGGGAATCTTCACGGCCGACTCGGCGGCGTGGCTCGCGTTCAGCGTCAGACCGGCGCCGACGGCGAGCGCAGCGGCGGTGCAGAGCAGGGTCAGGCGGCGACGCGCCGGGCTCGGGGATGAGGGGTTCGAGTGCATGGAAAGCTCCTTCGGATGCTGCTTGGTCTGGCTCGACCGACAGATCATTACAGAGATCGACATGGGCCCGCGGCCGCGCGATGCAAGTCCCGGTTACTCGCCGGGAGGCTCGCCGCGGCCGAGGAAGGCGCCGTCGGCTTCGAGGACGGTCTGAACGTCGCGGGACGCGACCTCGCGCAGCGTCCGTCGCGCGCCGGTCGCGAGCGCTGCCAGCGTGCCGGCCGCCTCGCCCATCACGAAGCACGCGCCCGAGACCCGCGCCGCCGACTGCCCGTCGTGCGTCATCGAGGCGCAGCGGCCGGCGACGAGCAGATTCGCCGTTGCGCCGCCTCCGCTCGGCAGCAGCATGCGCAAGGGCAACTGGTTAAAGCCGCGCGACTCGGGGATCGGCGGCCAGCGCCATTCGACGTCGCCGGCGACGTGCAGCTCGAGCGGCCAGCCGTTGACGCCGATCGTGTCGTCGAAGCTCGCGCAGCCGAGTACGTCCTCGGCCGTCAGCACGTGCTCGCCGACGATGCGGCGCGTCTCGCGGATGCCGAGTTGCGGCGCGATCTCGAGCGCGTAGGCGCGCTCGAAGCCGGGCACGCGGGCGCGCAGGAAGCCGAGGTAGTCGATCGCCTGGCGCCGGCCCTCGACCTCGCCGGCGCTGAGCGAGCGCGCGTCGGTCCCGTCGACGGCCGAGCCGTCGGCGTTCTTGAGCTGCGTGACGTTGACGCGCCATTCGCTCGCATGCTTTTGCGGGCGGACGATCGCTCCCTTGCGCGGGAAGCGGAAGTCGCCGGCGCGTTCCGCTTCGTCCATCAGCGCGGGGATCGTGCGCCAGGCCTCGCCGGCGCGCTCGGCATCGACATCGCCGACGCGAAACATCAGCGTCGGAAAGAGCAGGGGGCCGGCGGCCTGCATCGGCGCGCTGGCGAAGTGGGCGAGGTCGCCGTCGCCGGAGCAGTCGATGAATGTCGCGGCGCGCAACGCGAAGCGGCCCGACTTGGTTTCGACAAGAAGCGCGTCGATGCGGCCGTCGTCCGTTGTCGTCGCGCCGACCGCGACCGCGTGGAAGAGCATCTCGGCACCGGCCGCGAGCAGCATCGCATCGGCGGCACACTTGAACGCCGACGTGTCGTACGCCTGTGCCTTGATCTTGCCGAAGACCAGATGCGGCTCGTTCAGTCCGTCGAGCGCGCGCATGCGATCGAGCAGCCCGTCGGCGACGCCGCGCACGACACGCCGGATCGTGCCGTGCACATTGGCGTGCAGGCCGCAGAAGTTGGTGACGCCGGCCGCCGTGCCCATGCCGCCGAGGAAGCCGTAGCGCTCGACCAGGAGCGTCTTCGCTCCGTGCCGCGCCGACGATGTCGCCGCCGCGATGCCGGCTGGCCCGCCGCCGAGGACGACGACGTCGTACTCGCCGAAGACCGGCGTCGTTCGCGAAGGTTCCTCGACCGCGTCGCCGCCCACGCGCTCAGTCCAGCGTGATGTTGTTCTTCTGGATGATCGGCCGCCAGCGCTCGATGTCGGCGGCGAGCCATGCGCGCGCCTCGGCCGGCGTGTCGGCGACGACGTCCATGTACTGCAGCTTCAGCTTCTCGCGCACCTCGGGGTCGGCGAGGATCGCGACCAGCGCGTCGTGCAGCTTCTTGATGATGGCGTCGGGCGTCTTCGCCGGCACGACGAAGCCCATCCAGGCGTCGGCCTGGATGTCCTTGAGCCCGCTCTCCGCGAGCGTCGGCAGGTCGGGCAGTGAAGCAGATCGCTTCGCCGTCGCGACCGCCAGCGCCTTGATCTTGCCGGCCTTGATCTGCGGCATCACCGCTGCCGCCGGCAGCACGGCGATGTCGGCGTTGCCGGAAAGCAGGGCGGTCACGGCGGGGCCCGAGCCCGCGTACGGCACGTGGACGACGCTCGTGCCGCTCTTGCTCGCCAGCGACTCCATCGCGAGGTGCGAGATGCTGCCCGCGCCCATGGACGCGTAGTTGTACTTGCCCGGGTTCTTCCTCATCAGCGCGACCAGCTCGTCGGTCGTGCTGACGCCGAGCGAGACCGGCACGACGAGCACGCTCGGCTGCGTCGCGGCGATGCTGACGAGCTCGAGATCCTTCGCCGCGTCGTACGGCATCTTCTTGAACAGCAGCGCGTTGACACCGAGCGGGCCGGCGATGCTGACGCCGATGATCGAGCCGTCGGGCGGCGCCTTGGCGATCGCGTCGGTGCCGGTGTTGCCGCTCGCGCCCGCCTTGTTGTCGACGATCACCGGCTGGCCGGTGCGCTTGGCGAGCTTGTCGGAGACGATGCGGGCGATGATGTCGGGCGTCGAGCCCGGGCCGTACGGCACAACGATATGGACCGGGCCCTTCGGCCAGTCGGCGCCGGGCGCGCCTTGCGCGGCGGCGAGACCGCAGGCGGCGGCCAGAGCGAGCGCCGCGACGGCGCGCGCCGGAGAGAGGAAAGCGGTGCGATTCATCATGTGGACTTTCGATCGAGGGTTAGGATTCTGGACGCAATCGAACCTCCCTCCGGACCCGCCGCCACCATGCCTGATCAGCCCCCCGCTGCCTTGTCGACCGCTCCCGACCTGAGCCACATCTCGCCGCGCGACAAGGCCGAGATCCTGGCGGAGGCGCTGCCCTACATCAGGAAGTTCCACGGCAAGACGATCGTCATCAAGTACGGCGGCAACGCCATGACCGATCCGGGCCTGCAACAGGACTTCGCCGAAGACGTCGTGCTGCTCAAGCTGGTCGGCATGAACCCGGTCGTGGTCCACGGCGGCGGGCCGCAGATCGAGGAAGCGCTCGCCAAGATCGGCAAGAAGGGCGAGTTCATCCAGGGCATGCGCGTCACCGACGACGAGACCATGGAAGTCGTCGAGTGGGTGCTCGCCGGCCAGGTGCAGCAGGACATCGTCGGCCTGATCAACGTCGCCGGTGGCAAGGCCGTCGGCCTCACCGGCCGCGATGGCGGCCTGATCCGCGCCAAGAAGCTGCGCATGCTCGACCTGAAGGACCCGACCAAGGTGCACGACGTCGGCTCGGTCGGCGAGATCGAGTCGATCGACCCGAGCGTCGTCATCGCGCTCCAGGAAGACCAGTTCATCCCGGTGATCTCGCCGCTCGGCTTCGGCGCCGACAACGAGAACTACAACATCAACGCCGATGTCGTCGCCGGCAAGCTTGCCGAAGTGCTGAAGGCCGAGAAGCTGATGATGCTCACCAACACGCCCGGCGTGCTTGACAAGGCCGGAAAGCTGCTCACCAACTTGTCGTCGCGCGAGATCGACGACTTGTTCGCCGACGGCACGATCTCGGGCGGCATGCTGCCGAAGATCCAGTCGGCGCTCGACGCGGCCAAGAACGGCGTGAACACCGTCCACATCATCGACGGGCGCGTGCCGCATGCGATGTTGCTGGAAATCCTCACCGAGCAGGCTTACGGCACGATGATCCGATCGCGGTGAAGACCTCGCCGGTCTGGCTATTCGACCTCGACAACACGCTGCACGACGCGAGCCACGCGGCGTTCGGCGAGATGCACATCGCGATCGGCGACTATGTCGCCGACTTCGTCGGCATCACCGGCGAAGAGGCGCAGCGGCTTCGCGAGAAGTACTGGCTCCGCTACGGCGCGACGCTGCTCGGCCTGGTGCGCCACCACGGCGTGCGCTCGGCGCACTTCCTCGCCGAAACCCATCGCATGCCCGGGCTCGAGGCGCGCCTGCGCACCAGCGCGCACGACCGCGCCGTATTGGCGCGGCTGCCGGGCCGCAAGATCATCGTCACCAACGCGCCGCGCGACTACGCGATGCGCGTGCTGACGACGCTGCGCCTCGCGAGGCACTTCGACGCGATCGTCACGATCGAAGACATGTCGATGTTCGGCCACCTGCGGCCCAAACCCGACGCGCGCATGTTCCGCTGCCTGGTCGCGCGGCTGAAGGTCACGCCGACGCGCTGTGTGCTCGTCGAGGACACGCTGGTCCACCTCAAGGCCGCACGCTCGCTCGGCATGCGCACGGTCTGGATGCAGCGCTACCTCGACGGACGCTTTCGCGGCACCCTGCGCGACGGGGGCAACGCGGGCGCCAAGGCGTCGACTTCGACACGCGTTCAATGCCGGAGACCGCCCTACCTGTATGCCAAAATCGGCGCGCTTCGGCATTTGGCACCTCGTAGATGACGCATTCCTCCGATCCGCCCGCCGGCGTCGCCTCCGACCCCGAAGACCCCGCCGTCGAGATCGAGCCGCTGCCCGACGAAGCCATCGTTCCGGGCACGGTGGCGCCGATCCTCGCGAAGGTCGCAGTCAGGAAGCGCCCGCGTCCCGGTGAGCGCCGCGTGCAGATCCTCGAGACGCTCGCGACCATGCTCCAGGAGCCCGGCGCAGAGCGCGTCACGACTGCAGGCCTCGCCGCCAAGCTCGAAGTTTCGGAAGCCGCGCTCTATCGCCACTTCGCGAGCAAGGCGCAGATGTTCGAAGGCCTGATCGAGTTCATCGAGCAGAGCGTCTTCACGCTCGTCAACCAGATCGTCGAGCGCGAGTCCGATGGCGGCGCGCAGGTCCAGCGCGTGCTCGCCGTGCTGCTCCAGTTTGGCGAGAAGAATCCGGGCATGACGCGCGTGATGGTCGGCGATGCGCTGGTGTTCGAGAACGAGCGTCTCGTGACGCGCATGAACCAGTTCTTCGAGCGCATCGAGTCGCAGCTGCGCCAAAGCCTGCGCCGCCACGCCGAAAGCACCGGCTCGACGACGCCGACAGTCGACGCCAACGCGCAGGCGTCGGTGCTCACCGCCTTCGCCGTCGGCCGCTTGCAGCGCTTCGCGCGCTCCGGCTTTCGCAAGAGCCCGACCGAGCACCTCGACGTCGCCTTGCGGCTGTTCGCGTCGTAGCGCGGCCGCGGGAGCGACGCTTGACGACGATCCTCGCCGGCGGCCGGCCGCTCACGCTGCTGCCCGAGAAGGCGGCCTTCCTCGCGTCGAGCCGAACGCTTCTCGTCGCCGATGCGCACATCGGCAAGTCGACGAGCTTTCGCGCCCTCGGCGTTCCCGTGCCGCACGGCACGACGGGCGAGACGCTGGCCGCACTCTCGGCGTTGATCGCGACCTGGCGCGCAAGTCGCGTCGTCTTCCTCGGCGACTTCCTCCACTCCGTCCATGCGCACGCACCGGCGACGATCGGCGCGCTTGCCCGCTGGCGCCGTGCCCATGCCGCCCTCGACCTCGTCCTCGTGCGCGGCAACCACGACGATCGCGCCGGCGATCCGCCCGCGCACCTCGGCATGCAGATCGTCGACGAGCCGTTCGACTGCGACGGCTTCGCCCTCTGCCATCACCCGCGCGCACGCCGCGGCACCTACGTGCTCGCCGGCCATCTCCATCCGTGCGTGAGCCTGGGCGGTCGATCCTTCGATCACCTGCGTCTGCCGTGCTTCTGGTTCGGCGACGACGTCGGCGTGCTGCCCGCGTTCGGCGCCTTCACGGGGATGCATCCGATCCGCGCCGGCGCGAGCGACCGCGTCTTCCCGGTCGCCGACGGCGCCGTCGCGGCGATGCGCAGCCGCGTGGCCCTCGACACCGGCGGCCGCCGCGCCGCCTGACATGGCCGTCGACGCCGGCGCGCTGCAGCACCTCCTCGGCCGCGTCGAGGCGCTCGTCGATCGGCTCGAAGCCGTGCTGCCCCATCCGCTCTCGCCGCCTGACTGGCAGGCATCGACGGCGTTCCGCTACCGCAAGCGTGCCGGCCTTGGCCGGCTCGAACCGGTGCGCCACGTCGCCACGATCCGCCTCGACGCGCTGGTCGAGGTCGAGGCGCAGAAGGAGCGGCTGCTGCGCAACACCGAGCAGTTCGTCGCCGGCAAGGGCGCCAATAACGTGCTCCTCACCGGCTCGCGCGGCACCGGCAAGAGCTCGCTGATCAAGGCCTGCCTCAACGAATTCGCGCCGCAGGGCCTGCGTCTGATCGAGATCGACAAGACCGATCTCGTCGACTTGCCCGACATCGTCGATCTCGTCGCCGACCGGCCCGAGCGCTTCGTCGTCTTCTGCGACGACCTGAGCTTCGACGAGGGTGAGCCCGGCTACAAGGCGCTGAAATCGATCCTCGACGGCTCGATCTCGCAGAGCTCGGAGAACGTGCTGATCTACGCGACCAGCAACCGGCGCCATCTGCTGCCCGAGTACATGAAGGAGAACCTCAGCTACACCCACACCGAGGACGGCGAAGTCCATCCCGGCGAGGTGATCGAGGAGAAGATCTCGCTCTCGGAGCGCTTCGGCCTGTGGGTCAGCTTCTATCCGTTCACGCAGGACGAATACCTGGCGATCGTCGCCGCCTGGCTCGGCGGTTTCGGCGTGAGCGCAGAAGCCATCGCAGCCGCCCGGCAGGAATCGCTCGTCTGGGCGCTCGAGCGCGGCTCGCGCTCCGGCCGCGTCGCGTTCCAGTTCGCCAAGGACTACGCCGGACGACACGGTTGACTCATTCGGACAGAGCCGAGGGCATCGTCGATGTCGCGGTCGGCGTGCTGATCGACGGCGACGGGCGCTTTCTCCTCACGTCCCGTCCGGAGGGCAAGGTCTACGCCGGCTGGTGGGAATTCCCCGGCGGCAAGCTCGAGGTCGGCGAGTCGGTGACCGAGGCTCTCTCTCGCGAGCTGCACGAGGAGCTCGGCATCGTCGTCGGCGAGGTGCGGCCCTGGAACGTCACGCGCATGGACTACGCCCACGCCCGCGTGCGCCTGCACTTCTGCAAGGTGACGTCGTGGCAGGGCGCGTTCGAGATGCGCGAGGGCCAGCAGATGGCGTGGCAGACCTTGCCGGTCACGGTCGGCCCGGTGCTGCCGGGAACGCTGCCGGTGCTCGACTGGTTCGCCGCCGAGCAGGGCTTCGCCGGTGCGACGGTCGCTTCTCAGAAGGCCGCCGCTACACTGAAGAAATGAGTTGGCTCGACGAGGTGAAGTGGGACGCGAACGGGCTCGTGGCGGCGATTGCGCAGGAGGTCGGCACGAACGACGTGCTGATGTTCGCGTTCATGAACCGCGATGCGCTGGCCAAGACCGCCGAGTTCGGCGAGGCCGTCTACTGGAGCCGTTCGCGCGGGCGCCTCTGGCGCAAGGGAGAGGAGAGCGGCAACGTCCAGAAGGTCAAGGAGCTCCGGCTCGACTGCGACAACGACGTCGTCCTGCTCAAGGTCGAGCAGACCGGCCACGCCGTCGGCGATCCGTCGATCGCCTGCCACACTGGCCGCCACTCCTGCTTCTTCCAGCTCTATCGCGATGGCGCATGGCAGTCGGTCGATCCGGTCTTGAAAGATCCGGAACGCATCTACAGATAAGGCTCCCATGAACGATCGGCCCCTCTCCACGACGGACACGCTGACCCGGCTTGCTGCCGTGATCGCGACCCGGCGCGTTGGCGATCCGGCGACGAGCTATGTCGCCCGCCTTGTCGCCAAGGGCCCGGACGCGGTGCTGAAGAAGATTGGCGAGGAAGCGACCGAGGTCGTCATGGCCTGCAAGGACGGTGCCCTCGACCGCATTGTCGCGGAGGTCGCCGACCTGTGGTTCCACACCATGATCGCGCTCGGCGAGCACGGCCTCGCGCCGGCCGACGTGATCGCAGAGCTCGAGCGGCGCGAGGGCCAGTCGGGTCTCGAGGAGTTCGCGGCCCGCAAGATGACAGCCAGAGAGGACGACGGAACATGAACGACGTGATCGAGATCTCCGACCAGCAGCAATCGCTGAAGACGATCGGCCACATCAGCTATTTCCTGCACGCCGTCGTCGCCATCGGCGCGGTGCTGCCGGGCGCGCAGGGCAGCGTGCTGCTGTTGCTGATCGCCTTCTTCATCGACCTCTTCAAGCGCGACGCCGCGCGCGGCACCTGGCAGGAGTCGCACTTCAGCTGGCGCATCCGCAGCGTCCTTTGGGCCGGCGGCCTTTATCTGGTGACGGCACCGCTCTGGCTGCTGCTGCTCGTGCCGGGGTGGATCGCCTGGGGGATCATCTCGATCTGGTTCCTCTACCGCATCGTCCGCGGCTGGCTGAATCTGTCGTCGAACACGCCGATGCCGAGCTGAGGCCGCGATGCATCGAGACCCGGACTGCATCTTCTGCAAGATCGTCGCCGGCGAGATCCCGGCGAAAAAAGCCTACGAAGACGACGAGATGCTCGCCTTCCACGACATCGCACCGTGGGCGCCGGTGCACCTGCTGGTGATCCCGAAGGAGCACATCGCGAGCTTCTACGACGTCGCCGACGGCCACACCGCGATGCTCGGCCGCATCATGGCGCTGGCACCGAAGCTGATGCGCGAGCACGGCGTGACGAATGGCTTTCGCACCCTCGTCAACACCGGCCCGGACGGGCGCCAGGAGGTGCCGCACCTCCACGTTCACGTCATGGGCGGGCCGCGTCCGTGGGCCAAGGGCTGACCTAGAATCGTCTTTAAGTTTGCATCGGGAGAACCACCATGGGTTCATTCAGCGTCTGGCACTGGTTGATCGTGTTGCTCATCGTCGTCCTGATCTTCGGAACGAAAAAGCTGAAGAACATGGGCAGCGACCTCGGCGGTGCGGTCAAGGGCTTCAAGGACGGCGTCCGCGACGGCACGGCTTCGCCCGCCGATCCGGCATCGCCGACGCAGCAGGTCGGCGCGGCGCGTACGCTCGATCCGGGCACGGTCGACGTCGACGCGAAGACGAGGAGCTGACGCCTCCCGCTGTTGTCGCGAGCGCGCGATGATCGATTTCGGCTTCGACAAGATCGCGCTGATCGGCGCGGTCGCGCTGATCGTTATCGGCCCCGAGAAGCTGCCGCGCGTGGCGCGCACCGTGGGCATGCTGATCGGCAAGGCGCAGCGCTACGTCGCCGACGTCAAGGCCGAGGTCAATCGTTCGATCGAGCTCGAGGAGCTCAAGAAGATGAAGACCGAGTTCGAGGACGCGGCGAAAAACGTCGAGCGCACGGTCTCGAGCGAGATCAACCAGACGACGAGCGACCTGCACGCGGCTTGGGAGCCGCCGGTTTCCGACACGTCGACGAGGAGCGCGTCGTACATGACGGCGTCGCTGCCGCTGTACCGGCATCCGAAGAAGAACTGGCGCCTGAAGCGCGGCGCGATGCCCCAGTGGTACAAGCAGAAGAACGGCGTCCGCGCCAAGGCGCAGTCGGGCGCGGCGCGCGTCGCACGTTTCCGCCCTCCTCGCGTTTCGGCCTGACCGCGATGTCGCTTCCCGCAGGTCGCTGTCGCGCAGCGTCGCCGGGCCGCGCCGGCTCGGCGTGCCGCCGCGCCTTCGCCGCATGAGCACGCCCGATCCCGACGAGCTCGCCGGCACCGAGCAGCCCTTCGTCGCGCACCTCGTCGAGCTGCGCGACCGGCTGATCCGTGCCGCGATCGCGGTCGGCGTGTGCGCCGCCGTGCTCTTCGCCTATCCCGGGCCCGCCGCGCTCTACGACCTTCTTGCCGCGCCACTCGTCGCGCATCTGCCTGCGGGCGGAACGCTGATCGCGACCAACGTCATCTCGCCGTTCCTGGTGCCGATGAAGATCACGCTGATGGCCGCGTTCCTGATGGCCTTGCCGGTCGTGTTGTACCAGGCGTGGGCCTTCGTCGCGCCGGGTCTGTACATGCACGAGAAGAAGCTCGTGCTGCCGCTCGTGATCTCGAGCACGCTGCTCTTCTTCCTCGGCGTCGCCTTCTGCTACTTCTTCGTCTTCGGCAAGGTGTTCACCTTCATCCAAAGCTTCGCGCCCAAGAGTGTCTCGGCGATGCCGGACATCGAGGCCTACCTCAGCTTCGTGATGACGATGTTCATCGCCTTCGGCGCGGCCTTCGAGGTGCCGATCGCGGTCGTCGTGCTGGCTCGGCTCGGTATCGTGAGCATCGAGAAGCTGAAGGCGTTTCGCTCCTATTTCATCGTGCTCGCGTTCATCATCGCCGCCGTCCTGACGCCGCCCGATGTCGTCTCGCAGCTTGCGCTCGCAATCCCGATGGTGCTGCTCTACGAGGTCGGCATCTGGGCCGCACAGATCTTCATCCGTCATACGCAGCCTCCAGCGACGGAGGAGACGACGACGTCGTCGTGAGCAGGCGCCTCGCCTAGCGGTCGACGGCCTGTGGTCGCGACGGCGGCCGCTGGCCGACGGTGACGGGGATGTCGACCGCGTTCGGGCCGCGCTGCACGGTGATCGTCGCCGGCTCGCGCGGCTTCAGCGCCGCGACGGCGTTGAGCAGCTGCGGCGTGTTGGCCACCGGCGAGCCGGCGATCTTCAGCACCACGTCGCCCGGGCGCAGGCCGCCCTCGCTCGCCGGGCCGCTCTGCACGACGCCGGTGATGAGCACGCCCTGCTTGACCGAGAGGTCGAGCGTCTTGGCGATCTCGGGCGTCAGGTCGCGCGGCTCGACGCCGATCCAGCCGCGCACCACGCGGCCGTCCTTGATCAGGCTCTCCATCACCTGGCGCGCAGTGCTCACCGGAATCGCGAAGCCGATGCCCAGGCTGCCGCCGCTGCGCGAGTAGATCGCGGTGTTGATGCCGAGCAGGTTGCCGGCGACGTCGACCAGCGCGCCACCCGAGTTGCCGGGATTGATCGCCGCGTCGGTCTGGATGAAGTTCTCGAAGATGTTGATGCCGAGCGAGTTGCGGCCGAGAGCGCTGACGATGCCCGAGGTCACCGTCTGGCCGACGCCGAACGGATTGCCGATCGCGAGCACGACGTCGCCGACCTGGACGTGGTCGACGTCGCCGAACGCGATCACCGGCAGCTTGTCGAGCTCGATCTTGAGCACCGCGACGTCCGATTCCGGATCGGCACCGACGGTCTTCGCGCGAGCGCTGCGGCCGTCGCTGAGCATCACCTCGACGTCGTCGGCGCCTTCGATGACGTGGTTGTTGGTGAGCAGGTAGCCGTCGCTCGAGACGATCACGCCCGAGCCGAGGCCGACCTGGCGCTCCTGCGGCATCTGGCGCCCGCGGTCGCCGAAGAAGAAGCGGAAGGTCGGGTCGTCGGCGCCCGGCCGCTGCGCCGCGCCGCGACTCGCCGTGATGCTGACGACGGCGGGCGACGCGCGTTTGGCGGCGGCGCTGTAGCTCGTCATCGCCGTGCCCGAGCCGAGCAGCGAGATGCTTTGCACCGGCGCCGGCAGCGCGGCGATCGGCGACGCGAGCGCGACCGTCGTCGGCACGTCGCGCTTCAGCCAGGACGGCTTCAGGGTTGCGACGACGAAGAGGAGCGCGACCGCGACGGTCACCGTCTGCGAGAAAAGAAGCCAAGCCTTGCGCATGAATCGACCGAGAGTGCGAGGGTCATTATCGCGGCGGGGTCGCGACGACAATGGCGCGATGGCTTCTTCTTCGCGTGCGCCGATCGCGCTGACCATGGGTGACGCCTGCGGGATCGGCCCGGAGATCGTTGCCGCGTTCTGCCGCACGCCGGCCGCCGCCGGCTGTTTCGTCGTCGGCGATGTGGCCGTCATGCGCCGGGCGGCGGCCGTCAGCGGCGGCTTCCTGCCAGTGGCGGTGATCGCATCGCCGGCCGACGTCGCGTCGCTGCCGACCAATTGCCTGCCGGTGCTGCAGGTCGCGGGACTCGCTCCCGATCTGATCGACGCACCGGTGGGCCGGGTCGACGCGCGCGCCGGCGCCGCGGCGGCCCGCTCGATCGAGGCCGCTGTTGCGCTCGTCCTCGATGGCCATGCGTCGGCGATCGTGACGGCGCCGATCCACAAGGCCGCGTTCGCCGCCGCCGGCGTCGGCTATCCCGGCCACACCGAGATGCTGCAGGCGCTCGCCGCGGGCGCCGGCACGCCTGCGCCGGCGCGGATGATGCTGGCCAACGACGAGCTGCGGGTCGTGCTGGTGACGATCCACCAGTCGCTGCGCAGCGCGATCGACGCCGTCACCTTCGCCGCCGTGCTCGAAACGATCCGCATGGCGGACGCAGCCGCGGCACGCTTCGGCCCGGGTGCGCCGAGGATCGCCGTCGCCGGCCTCAACCCGCACGCCGGCGAGGACGGCCTGCTCGGCGACGAGGAGGTGCGGATCATCGCCCCGGCCATCCGCGCAGCGCGTGCAGAAGGGCTCGACGCGAGCGGCCCGTTCGCGCCCGACACCGTCTTCATGCGCGCGCGCAACGCGCCGGGTCATCCCGGCGAGTTCGACGTCGTCGTCGCCATGACGCACGACCACGGCCTGATCCCGGTGAAGTACCTCGGCGTCGAGCACGGCGTCAACGTCACGCTCGGGCTGCCCTTCGTTCGCACCAGCCCCGATCACGGCACTGCGTTCGACATTGCCGGCAAGGGTCGCGCCGATCCTGCGAGCTTCGCCGCCGCCGTGCGCATGGCGCGCACGCTCTCGACCGCCTGACGCGAGTCAGTGCCGGGTCGGCGTGCCGAGCTCGGCGAGCTGCTTCCTGGCCCGGCGCGTCGCGCGCTCCATCAGGTAGGCGCTCTCGACCGCGCGGAAGCGCCCGGCTTCGCACATCCGTGCCAGCATGCGCGAGGTCATCGAGATCGTTTCCTGGTGCTTGCCGCCGCGTGTGAAGACGAAGAAGCTGCGGCCCGAGCTGACGTGGGCGAGCTGGACCTTCTGCCACTCGTCCTTCAGGTGCATCTGGTAGGCGAAGCCGATCTTGATGTGGTCGATGAGCTGGGCGCCGCGCGAGGGCTCGCTCGGCTCGTCGGAGCCGGTGGTCGGCGCGCCGAGCGTCGCGGCGATCGCTGCCGGGTCGAGCTGGGCCACGACCGACGGCGTCGCCGGCAGGGGCGGCTGCACGTCGGCGCTCAGATCGAGGTCGACCTTGTCGTCGCTCTCGACCGGCTCCGACCAGTCGACCGCCGCCTCCTGGATCAGGCCGACCTGCTTCGCCTCCTCGGCCGTGAAGCGCCGCTCGATGACCTCCGGCGCGACCTCCGGGACCGCGTCGGTGCGCATGTAGCTCTCGTTGGACGGCACCGGGATCGAGAACACCGCCTCGAGCTGCTTGACCATCAGGTTGTGGTCGAGCTCCGAGAGCGCCTGGCCCTTCAGCGATTCGGCGTGCGCCGGCAGGAGCTTGCCGAAGAATTCCTTCTGAGCCGCCTCCGGCCAGCCGATCAGGCGCATGCCTTCGTTGAGGTCCTTCATCAGCGGCGGAAGCTGCATCAGGAACTTCTTCCTGAACATCGGCGAGCCCTTGGGCTGGATGCTCATGACAAGGTCGGTGCCGACGCGCCGGTAGCGCTTGGCGCGGTCCGAATCGGCGCCGTCGCGACGCGTCGCGAGCACCAGCGCCTGGCTCCAGACCTGGGCCAGGAAGTTGAGCAGGTACGCGGGCAGCTGCAGCGGATTGAGCGAGGCCTGCAGTTGCAGCATGTAGCGCTGCTGGATGCGCAGCTCCGACTCCTTGGCGTCGAGCACGACGGCCGCGCCGCTCTGCTCGATCACGCCGTCGTTCTGCTCGGCGATGAAGCGCTCGAGCTCGGTGACCTTGGTCGCGTAGAGATCGATCTGGTCGAAGTCGCCCTCGACGATCTCGTCGACGAGCCTGCGCACGCGGGTCAGGAATTTCGCGCCCGGGCCGACGTCGAACTCGTCGAAGGCGTTGGCGAGCGAGGCGATGCGGTTGATGAATCGACGCACCGGATGGCGTCGCGTCGAGAAGAAGGTCGAGTCGCTGAGCGCAACGCGCAGCACCGGCAACTGCAGCCGCGCGATCTCGCGCGCCATCTGCGGCGGCACGCGCGAATCGGAAAGGATCTGGTCGAACAGGCTGCCGACGACGTCGATCACCATGTGATCGAGCTTGCCGGTCGAGGCCTGGATGAGCTCCTCGCGGTGGGCGCGGATGAGGTTGACGGCCATCAGGCCGGTCAGCTCCTCGCCCATCTGGCCGCCGCCGCTGCCTGCGCTGCCGTCGGTCATCGACGCGCCGCCGCGCGACGAGTCGGTTCCGACGCCGCTGCGCGACGAGAGCGTGCTTCTCTCGGCGCCACTCAGGCTGCCGGAATAGCGCGGGTTTGCCGTCGCGCCAGCGCGCGCACCCGCGACCGAACCCAGTCGAGCAGACACCGCCGGACCGCCGCCCGGCGACCGCGCGGGGTCGAGCTCGCCCGGTTGGCTGGCGATGGCCGTGAGGCGCCGCAGCAGCGTCATGAGCTGCTGGTCGGCCGCTGCATTCACGCGTGCCCGCGAGGTGTTGCTGCGCGGCGCCGGCTCGCTGTCGCGGATGCTGTCGATCGGCGGCGCGCGGCCGGGAAAGGCCGTCGCCAGGGCGCGACGGTGCGCGGCAAGCAGGTCCATCTCGCTGTTCGACTCCGAGACCGATTCGATCTCGCCGTAGTGGCCGCCGCGCGAGGAGACGCGGCCGTCGCGCAGGACCTGGTAGCCGGAATCGGCGCCGCCGACCTGGTTGCCCGGACCCTCGACCGTGCGCACCGTCAGGGTCACCGGGCGCACGCCGCGCTCCTGGAACATGCGCAGGATCTCTTCGTAGCACTGCGGCATGACCTGGGCCATCGCCTGGCCGAGCTCGCGCGTCAGCAGGCGCCGGCTCTCGCGCTCGCCGGAGATGGCCTCGATGCCGTGATGCAGCGAGGCGCCGATGAGCTCGGCCCGCAGTGGATTGCGCTCGTCGTCGGCCCGGCCGAGGTTGAGCAAGGTACCGGTGTACGCGGCCAGATCGCGCAACTGCCATTCGCACTCGTGCGAGATCGCCTGGCCGAGCCGCACGAAGTTCATCTGCTCCTCGACTTCCTTCTCGTCGACGAGGCTGAGCGACTGCCAGTCGGCCGACTCGAGCTTCCTCTTGTTGTCGGGGCGGGGCTGGATCTCCTTGATGACCTTTTCGCGCAGCGAGTCGAAGAACGCGTTCTGGAACGAGCCGAGGTTCCGGCGCAATTCCTGCTGGGTCAGGATGATCTGATCACGCTCCGAGATCTTGAGCGAGCCCTGCGCGAGAACGGTGAGGTTCTCGGCCACGTGCGTGGCCGCCGACGTCGCCGCCGTGCGGATCAGGTTGACGGCCGCGTCGAGCGTGGCCTGGGCTCGCGGATCGATCGGGTTCATCAGGGCGTCGGGCCGACGTCAGCGGCAAATTCCTCGATGGCGGGCGGATACTTTCCTAGTATGAGCCCAAAGATCGAGCATCCGCTCGGCACTGCGTCACGCTAGAGGGGGCGCAGGCGCACGGCCGGGGCGCCTTCTCAGCGGCGCAGCGAATCGCGGATTTCGCGCAGGAGGACGACGTCTTCGGGCGTCGCGGCAGCCGGCGGCGTCGCGTTGCGCAGGCGGTTGATCTGCTTGACCATCATGAAGATGATGAATGCCAGGATCACGAAGTTGAGCGCCACGGTCAGGAAATTGCCGTAGGCGAGGAGCGGCACGCCGGCCTTGGTGAGCGCCTCGTAGGTCACCGGCCCGGAGTAGCCCGTCGGCGGCGGCGCGAGGACGACGAAGTAGTTGGAAAAGTCCATGCCGCCCAGCACCCGCCCGATCACCGGCATGATGACGTCCTTGACCAGCGAATCGACGATCTTCGCGAAGGCCGCGCCGATGATCACGCCGACCGCGAGATCGACGACGTTTCCCTTCGATGCGAACTCCTTGAACTCGGTTGCCAACCCCATCGTCTTCTCCCCGTTGTCTCGTGGCGGGTCGACCTCGGATGCCGACCCGGGGACAAGTATTCCTCGCCTCGGGCGCAAGTCAAGTGCGCCGGCCGCCCGCCTTCGCTGGCTTGACGCGTCCGCTAGAATTCCGGGTTGACTTTCCGCTGTCTCGTTCGAGATGCGTCCAGCGACATGAGTGACCCCACAAGCATGAGTGACCAGAAGATCGACGGTGGCAAGCGCACCTGGATCATCGCCTCGAGTTGTGCCGGTGCCGTGGGTGCAGGCTTTCTGGCCGTTCCCTTCGTCAGCGCCTTCGAGCCTTCGGAGCGCGCGCGTGCCGCTGGTGCAGCCGTCGAGGCCGACATCAGCGCCCTGAAGCCGGGCGACATGATGACCGTCGAATGGCGCGGCAAGCCGGTGTGGATCGTGCGGCGCACGCCCGAGCAGCTCGCCGGGCTGCCCAAGCTCGACAGCCAGCTCGCCGACCCGAAGTCGCTGAGGAAGCCGGACGAGTTCACTCCGCCGTACGCCCGCAACGAAGACCGGTCGATCAAGCCCGAGTACCTCATCGTCGTCGGCATCTGCACCCACCTCGGCTGCTCGCCGGGAAGCAAGTTCACGCCGGGCCCGCAGGCCTCGCTGCCCGACAACTGGGCGGGCGGATTCCTGTGCCCGTGCCACGGCTCGACCTTCGACCTGGCCGGCCGCGTCTACAAGGACAAGCCTGCGCCCGACAACCTCGAGGTTCCGCCGCACATGTACCTGTCGGACAGCAGGATCCTCATCGGAGAGGAAAAGCGTGCCTGAGCAGCGTCCCGTGATCTCCAGGAGCAACACGATCCATGGCTGAAATGCAAACCGCGCCCCCTGGCGCCGGCGCCCCGCAACGGCTCCTGAACTGGGTCGACAACCGGTTCCCGCTCTCGAAGCTCTACAACGAGCACCTGGGCCAGTATTACGCGCCGAAGAATTTCAACATCTTCTACGTCTTCGGGGCGCTCTCGATGCTCGTGCTGGTGATGCAGATCCTCACCGGCATCTTCCTGACGATGAACTACAAGCCCGATGCGGCGCGGGCGTTCGAGTCGGTCGAATACATCATGCGGGACGTGCCGTGGGGCTGGCTCGTGCGCTACATGCACTCGACCGGCGCGTCGGCGTTCTTCATCGTCGTCTACCTGCACATGTTCCGTGGCCTCATCTACGGCTCGTACAGGAAGCCGCGCGAGCTGATCTGGCTGTTCGGCTGCGGCATCTTCCTGTGCCTGATGGCCGAGGCGTTCATGGGCTACCTCCTGCCCTGGGGCCAGATGAGCTACTGGGGTGCGCAGGTGATCGTCAACCTGTTCTCTGCGGTGCCCTTCGTCGGCCCGGACCTGGCGCTCCTGATCCGCGGCGACTACGTCGTCGGCGACGCGACGCTCAACCGCTTCTTCAGCTTCCACGTCATCGCCGTGCCGCTGGTGCTGCTCGGCCTCGTCGCCGCGCACATCATCGCGCTGCATGAAGTGGGCTCGAACAATCCCGACGGCGTCGAGATCAAGGCAACGAAGGGCGCTGACGGTCATCCCCTCGACGGCATCCCCTTCCATCCGTTCTACACGGTGCACGACATCTTCGCGGCGAGCGTGTTCCTCTTCATCTTCAGCGCCGTCATCTTCTTCGCGCCGGAAGGCGGCGGCTACTTCCTCGAGTTCAACAACTTCATCGAGGCCAATCCGCTGAAGACGCCGGCCCACATCGCTCCGGTCTGGTACTTCACGCCGTACTACTCGATGCTGCGCGCGACCACCGACCTGATGGTCAACGTGCTTGCCGGCCTGCTCGCGCTCGGGGCCGTGCTCGCGATCCTGCGCGGAGGCTTCGGCGCGATGGCCAAGGTCGGCGTCGCGATCGCGGCACTGGTCGCGGTGTTCCTGCTCAAGACCTTCGATGCCAAGTTCTGGGGCGTCGTCGTCATGGGTGGCGCAGTGATGATTTTGTTCGTCCTGCCCTGGCTCGATCGCAGTCCCGTCAAGTCGATCCGCTACCGGCCCGACTGGCACAAGTACGTCTACGGCGCGTTCGTGGCGTTCTTTATCGTCCTCGGCTACCTCGGCTCGCAGCCGCCATCGGCCGCAGGCAACTGGGTCTCGCAGGCAGGCACGCTCGTCTACTTCGGCTTCTTCCTGCTGATGCCGTGGTGGAGCCGCATGGGCACATTCAAGCCCGTGCCGAGCCGCGTCACCTTCCAGGGTCACTGATCGTTCGCGAGATGCGCCTGTCGATGAAAACTCTTCTGCTCCGCCTGCTGGTCGCTCTCGGCCTCG
>Ga0123338_10000907_pt1 | contig 29253 bp, 31 predicted proteins | sample grotaG_FD_89793 | JGI IMG/M metagenome (GOLD analysis project Ga0123338, IMG submission 89793) | Glacier valley bacterial and archeal communities from Borup Fiord, Nunavut, Canada, to study Microbial Dark Matter (Phase II) -... | ecosystem: Environmental > Aquatic > Freshwater > Ice > Glacier ...
CGAGTGCGGCCGCCAGCGGCGGCGACGCGGCGGCGATGGCGTCCAGCCCGTCCTTCAGCCGTGCGGCGGTCAGTCCCATCGTCGCTTCCCCAAAGTCGCAGCCGCTTGTTTCGCGGCCCGGCAGCGGTAATAGGCGCGCAACTCACCCGTCGTCGACAGGACCCGCCCGTGCCCCAGATCAGCGTCACCGACCGTGCCGGCGTTACGACCGGCGTACCCGCCAAGGTCGGTCACTCGGTGATGGAGATCATCCGCGACGGCGGCTTCGACGAGCTGCTCGCGCTGTGTGGCGGGTCGTGCAGTTGCGCAACGTGCCACGTCCATGTCGCGCCCGAGTGGCTCGACCGCGTTGGGCCGCCCAACGCCGACGAGGCCGACCTGCTCGACAGTTCCGACCACCGCACGACCGCTTCGCGCCTGTCGTGCCAGATCGACTTCACGGCCGCGCTCGACGGGCTGGCATTGCGGATCGCGCCGGAGGACTGAGCCGCCGGTTTCCCTGTGACGCGCAACCAGCTAGACTGGTAGGCGATGGCGTTCAGCGATCTCCGCGCGCAGGGATTTTTCGCCGACAAGAACCGCGCCTTCTGGCTGCTGCAGGGCGGCGGCTGGGGCGCGTATTTTCTCCTGCGTACGCTCGGCGGGCTGGCCAACCGGATGGGCCTGACCTTCATCCTGCCGACGATCATCGTGACCGCGACCGGCTTCTCGCTGACGCTGCTGATGGCGGCCGCGTATCGCCGCGTTATCCGGATGCGTCCTGTGTTCGTCTGGACGTCGACCGTCATTCTCGTCACGGTTGCCGCAGCGCTGTTCTCGCTGCTTGAGGTGTGGGCGCACGCGACATTCTATGAACCGGGGTGGAAGCCGGTCGGCATCGAGTTCCTGGGCGCGATCCTGCTCGACGCCGCCGTGCTCGGCGCATGGAGCGGGCTCTACTTCGGCATTAATTACTATCTGCTGCTGTCGGAGCAGACGCGGCGCATGGAGCAGATCGCGGCGCAGGCGAACGCCGCCCAGCTCGAGATGCTGCGCTACCAACTCAACCCGCACTTCCTGTTCAACACGTTGAATTCGATCTCGACGCTGGTCCTGCTCAAGCAGACCGAACGCGCCAACGCGATGCTCAGCCGCCTGTCGTCGTTCCTGCGCTACAGCCTGGTCGGCGAGCGCGAGGGGCTTGCGACGGTCGCGCAGGAGACCGAGGCGCTGAAGCTTTATCTCGACATCGAGCGGACCCGGTTCGAGGAACGGCTGCGGACGTCCTTCGAGATCGAGCCGCAAGCGATGGACGCCCGGCTGCCGTCGCTCATCCTCCAGCCGATCATCGAGAACGCGGTCAAGTATGCCGTGACGCCGGCCGAGGACGGAGCCGATATCGACGTCGACATTCGGATCGTCGCGCAGCCCCACGGGCCACGGCTGGTCATCACCGTCGCCGATAGCGGGCCGGGGATCGACTTCGCGGCGTTGCACGGCGAGGCTCCCGCGACTACGTCGGGGACGGGTGTCGGACTGCCGAACATCCGCGACCGTCTGGCGCAGGCCTATGGTGACGATCACAGGTTCCAGCTCGAGCCGAACGACCCGCGCGGGCTGATCGTGCTGATCGACATTCCGTACCAGACGCTCGAGGGCAAAGCGGGCGACGACGACGAGGCGGCGGCCCCTCAGGCCGAGCGCATCGACTTGAAAGCGGGGGCGCAGATTCCGGGCCAGATGCCCTTAGCGTCCAGGGAAGCCGCGCTATGATCCGAACCATCCTCGTCGACGACGAACGCCTTGCCATCCAGGGACTCGAGGTGCGGTTGAAGGCGTTCGACGACGTCGAGATCATCGAACGCTGCATCAACGGGCGCGAAGCGATCCGCGCGATCAAGACACTCAAGCCCGACCTTGTCTTCCTCGACATCCAGATGCCGGGCTTCGACGGCTTCTCGGTCATCGCGGGCCTCGCCGAGGTCGAGCCACCACTCGTCGTCTTCGTCACCGCCTTCGGCGAGCACGCGCTCAAGGCCTTTGAGGCGCACGCCGTCGACTATCTGATGAAGCCTGTCGACGAGGACCGTCTCGCGGCGACGATCGACCGGGTCCGCACCCGGATCGACGAGAAGCGCGGCTGCGAGGAGCGCGGACGGCTGAAGGAAATCCTCGCCGACGTCGCGCCTGAAGCGCTGCCCGACGATCTTGCAGCCGACGTCGACCCCGCTGCAAACCGATTCGAGAAGATCATCAACATCAAGGATCGCGGCCAGATCTTCCGCGTCGAGGTCGACGATATCGAGCGGATCGACGCGGCGGGTGATTATATGTGCATTTACACTGCGGCGCAGACGCTGATCCTGCGCGAGACGATGAAGGACCTCGAGAAGCGTCTCGACCCGCGCCGCTTCCAGCGCGTGCACCGCTCGACGATCGTCAACCTCGACAACGTCAAGTCGGTCAAGCCGCACACCAACGGTGAATGCTTCCTGGTGCTCGGTTCGGGAACGCAGATCAAGGTCAGCCGCAGCTACCGGGACGTGGTCGCGCGGTTTCTTTAGCTTTCAATATGTACTGTCCCGCTCCCCCGCCCGGCCACTCATGGATTGATCCTGACAGGCTACGGGGCGGGGGAGCCGGACGGCACAGACTTCAGCCCTAAACCAGCAAGCCCTTCGCCCGCCGCCACAACGCCACGCGCAGAGCGATGACCATCCCGAGTGCAAACAGCATCGACGCGTCCACCGCAACCGCGCCGCCATCGCCGAGCGCCTGCCGCATACCGGTGCGCAGCAGGAACACGCCGGCGAGCCCGGCGACCGCGAGGTTGGACTGGCTCGCCATGATCCGCCCGGTGTCGGCATCGTGGCGCAGCACGGTGGCGCGCGCCCGCCACCAGCCGAAAGCAAAACCCGCCACGCCCGCCGCCGCCATCCCGGCAAAGTCGGCGACGCCGAACACCGGGTGCGGTGCAAAATACAGCCCAAGCCCGATCAGCGGCACGAACACGATCGGTGCGATCCACAGCCGGCCCGGGTGGAGCGGGCGCTCACGCTTTTTCCTCAGCGCGATGACCGCGAACACGACGAGCGGCAGCACGATCGGCATGAGCTGGGCGGATGTCATGGGTCTGATTTACATGGGCAACACACAACGGGCAAGGCAGTGATGAACGCGCGCTAAGTTTCCACCTCACGGATCGTTCATGGCCGTCGTGCGATTGATGGCGATTGCGGCCAGCTTGCGGCCGCGACGTATGCGAGGACCGCTCATGCGCCGCTTCATCCTGTCCGCTCTACTTCTCGCCAGCGCGACGCCGGTGCTGGCCCAGCTGCCTGCGCCCGACGCGCGCGACGAGCGCCGCGACCAGGGACGTCGCAACGACCGCCGGTCTGACGACCAGCGGCCCGACTTTCAGCGGCCCGACTTCCAGCGCCCCGATTTTCAACGCTCCGACGACCGCGGGGGCGAGCGCCGCGACCAGGCACGGCCCGACGACCGCCGCCCGGACGATCGCGGTGAGTACCGACAGGACGACCGCGGTGGGTATCGTCAGGACGAACGCGGGGGCTTCCGGCGAGACGAGCGCGGGGAATATCGCGCCGACGACCGTCGCGACTTCCGGCATGATGAGCGCCGCGAGTTTCGCGACGACCGGCGCAGCTACGGAAACGGCGATCAGTTCGCGCGTTTCCGAGGCGACCGCTTCTACTATCCGCGCGGCTATACCTACCGCTACTACGGCATCGGCGCGTTTCTGCCGCGGGTGTTTTTGGGCCAACGCTATTATATCATACAGCCCGACTACTACCGTCTGCCGCCGCGATCTGCGGGCACGCACTGGGTTCGCTACGGACCCGACGCGCTGCTCGTCCGCAATTATGACGGTCGTATCGTCCGGGTGATCCGCGGGTTGTTCTATTAGGCGGGCACTGCGGTCAGGTAATAATTGACCGACACGTCGCGGCCAAGGACGAACCCCGTCCCCGGCCGCCACGTCAATCCGGTGGTGTCGGTCACCGTATATTCCGCCGCCGCCAGCTCCGCGGTCAGCTCGGCGGGTGTCACGAACTTGCGCCAGTCATGTGCGCCGCGCGGGATCGTCCGCGCGATCCGCTCCGCTCCGACGACCAGCGCGGCATAGCTCAGCGCGGTGCGGTTGGGTGTCGACATGACCAGCAGGCCCCCCGGTGCGACAAGCGCGCGCAACGCCCTGAGGAACGCCGCGCGGTCGGCGACATGCTCGACGACCTCCATGCAGGTGATCACGTCGAAGCGCGCCGCCTCACGCGCGAGCACCTCCACCGCGACATTGCGGTAGGTAACCTCCAGCCCGCCCGCCGCCGCGTGAACCGTTGCCGCCGCGACGTTCTCCGGGGCCGCGTCGATCCCCGTCACCGCCGCGCCCATCCGCGCCAGCGGCTCGGTCAGCAATCCGGCCCCGCAACCGACATCGAGCACGCTCCGCCCGCCGAGCAGATACCGCGCGCGCGGATCGGCGCCTCGCCTCAGCAGCGCCTCGCGAATATAGCCGAGCCGAACCGGATTGATCCTGTGGAGCATCGCCGAGCTGCCGCGCGGATCCCACCAGTCAGCGGCAAGCGCGCCGAAGAAAACCGCCTCGCCCGCGTCGATCGTGCCTGCTGTCGCCATGCCCGCCGTCGTGATGCTTGTCATCGCCCAAGCCTCGCTTGCTTGCCTAAATCGGTCTGTCGTCTATCACCCGCCTCGACGCGGCAACCCTCGCCAATGCCGCAACAGGGGATCTGCAGCCGGCCGCCATGCGCATCGTGATGAAATTCGGCGGCACGTCGATGGCCGGGATCGAGCGCATCCGCGGCGTCGCCGCGCGGGTCGCGGCCGAGGTCGCGCGGGGGCACGAGGTCGCGGTCGTCGTCAGTGCGATGGCAGGCGAGACCGACCGGCTGGTCGGCTTTACCCGCGAGGCCTCACCGCTTGCCGACCGCGCCGAATACGACGTCGTCGTCGCCAGCGGCGAGCAGGTAACCGCCGGGCTACTGGCAATCGCGTTGCATGCGGCGGGCGTCCGCGCACGGTCGTGGCTCGGCTGGCAGCTGGCGATCGACACGACGAACGCTCATGGAACCGCACGGATCAACGGCATAGACACGACCGCCGTTCGCGCCGACATGGCGTTGGGGCGGGTCGCGGTGGTGCCGGGATTTCAGGGCGTCGGCCCCGACCAGCGCGTGACGACGCTCGGCCGCGGCGGGTCCGACACCAGTGCGGTCGCGCTGGCCGCCGCGCTCAACGCGGATCGCTGTGACATCTATACCGACGTCGAGGGTGTCTATACGACCGACCCGCGGATTGTCCCGCGCGCGCGCAAGCTGGCGCGGATCACCTACGAGGAGATGCTCGAACTGGCGAGCGTCGGCGCGAAGGTGCTGCAGACGCGCTCGGTCGAGTTGGCGATGAAGGAGCACGTGCGCGTCCAGGTGCTGTCGAGTTTCAACGACGCACCCGGTACGATGGTCGTGGGTGAGGATGAAATCGTGGAACAGGAATTGATCGCCGGTGTCGCCTACAACCGCAACGAGGCGAAGATCACCGTCGCCGGCGTACCCGACCGGCCGGGCGTCGTCGCGGCGATCTTCGGCGCGCTTGCGGATGCGCAGGTCAACGTCGACATGATCGTCCAGAACATCGCCTATGTCGCGGGCACGACCGACGTCACCTTCACCGTGCCGCGCACCGAGCTGGCGCTGAGCGAGGACACGCTGGCGAAGGCGAAGGGGTCGATCGGCTTCGCCACCGTGACGAGCGACGCCGCGGTTGCCAAGGTCACCGTCGTCGGCGTCGGCATGCGCAGCCACGCCGGCGTCGCGGTGACGATGTTCAAGGCATTGGCCGACCGCGGCATCAATATTCAGGCGATCACGACGAGCGAGATCAAGGTCAGCGTACTGATCGCGGAGGAGTACACCGAACTCGCGGTGCGCGTGCTGCACACGGCGTACGGGCTCGACGCGGCACCGGGGGCGGCATGACCCGCCTCGGTCATCTCTCGCAGCGCGGCCGCGAGTTCCTCGGCAGCACCCACGCGATCATGGCGGGCGCGATGACGTGGGTGAGCGAGCGCCACCTCGTCAGCGCCATCTCCAACGCCGGGGGGTTCGGGGTGATCGCGTGCGGGTCGATGCCGCCCGCCGTCCTCGACGCCGAGATCGCCGCGACGCGCGCGTTGACAGATAAGCCGTTCGGCGTAAACCTGATCACACTCCACCCGGCAATGGACGAGCTGATCGACATCTGCGGGCGGCACGGCGTAAGCCACGTCGTCCTCGCCGGCGGCCTGCCGTCGGGGGCAGCGATCGAGCGGATCAAGGCGACGGGGGCGAAGCTGATGTGCTTCGCGCCGACCGCCGGACTCGCCCGCAAGCTCGTGCGCAGTGGCGTGGACGCGATCGTTATCGAGGGATCCGAGGCCGGTGGTCATATCGGGCCGGTATCGACCAGCGTCCTGGCGCAGGAAATCCTGCCGGCCGTCAGCGAGGTCCCCGTGTTCGTCGCCGGCGGCATCGGCCGCGGATCGGCCATCGCCGCCTATCTCGAGATGGGCGCGAGCGGCGTCCAACTCGGCACGCGCTTTGCGGCAGCGACCGAGAGTGTCGCCCACGCGAACTTCAAGCGCGCCTTCGTCCGCGCATCGGCGCGTGACGCCGTCGCGAGTGTCCAGCTCGATCCGCGCCTTCCCGTCATCCCGGTCCGAGCGCTCAAGAATGCCGGGAGCGAGGCGTTCGCCATCAAGCAGCGCGAGGTGGCGAACGCGATCGACTCCGGCATGGTCACGCTTGCCGAGGGACAGCTTCAGATCGAGCATTACTGGGCAGGAGCGCTGCGCCGCGCGGTCGTCGACGGTGACGTCGACGCGGGATCGCTCATGGCTGGACAGTCGGTCGGCATGGTCACCGCGGAGACGCCGGTCGCCGAAATCATCGCCGAGCTGATCGCGGAGGCGGAAGCCGCGCTGGCGGGGCGGAGATGACGGCGGTCTCGCCCGCGCGCGCGATCCTGCGGCGTCTCCACGACGTCATGGCGTCGTCGACGAGTGCGCAGGCCAAGCTCAACGCCGTGGTCGCGACCGTCGCCGAGCAGCTCGATAGCGAGGTCGCGTCGATCTACCTGCTGCGCGACGGTGTCCTCGAGCTTTACGCCACGAGGGGACTGGCCCAGGCGGCGGTCCATGTGACGAAGCTCGCGCTAGGCGAGGGCCTGACCGGGGTGATCGCCGCAACGCGCGAGCCGCTGAACCTCGCGGAAGCACGGGCGCATCCTGACTTCGCCTATAAGCCCGAGACCGGCGAGGAGATCTTCCACAGCTTCGCAGGCGTGCCGATCGTCCGCCGCGAGACGTCGGTCGGCGTCCTGTGCGTCCAGCATGCCGAGCCGCGCGACTATGCCGAGGTCGAGATCGAGGTGCTTCAGACCGTCGCGATGGTGCTCGCCGAGCTGATCGCCGGGGCAGGCCTGATCGACGACATCGCCGCCGCACGCGCGCGCAGTGCCGCCAGCGGACCGGCGCGCCTGCCGGGAATGAAGCTCGTCGACGGCCTCGCGCGCGGCACCGCGGTGTTCCACCAGCCGCGCGTCGTCATCGAGCATACCGTCGCCGACGATGTCGAGGCCGAGCGCGCCCGCGTCTATGGCGCGTTCGGGCGGATGCGCGAGCAGATCGACGGTATGATGAACCAGGCAGAGTTCGCGGGCGGCGACTCGGCCGACGTGCTCGAGACGTACAAGATGTTCGCCTACGACGAAGGCTGGTCGCGGCGTATCAACGAGGCGATCGACACCGGGCTGACGGCGGAAGCGGCGATCGACCGCGTCCAGCAACGAACGCGGGCGAAAATGCGGGCGATCCCCGACCCATACCTGCGCGAGCGGCTGACCGATCTCGACGATCTGTCGAACCGGCTGATCCGCATCGTCTCGGGCCAGCTCGGCAGCGCCGCCCGGCTTGGACTGCGCAGCGACACGATCGTGCTCGCGCGCAATCTCGGCCCCGCCGAGCTGCTCGAGTACGACCGTCGCTTCCTCAAGGGCGTCGTGCTCGAGGAAGGATCGCTGACCGCCCACGTCACGATCGTCGCGCGCGCGATGGGCGTGCCGGTGGTCGGCCGCGTCCGCGACCTGCGGACGACCATCGCCGACGGCGACGAGCTGCTGCTCGACGGCGCGGCGGGCGCGGTGCTTGTACGGCCGTCGGCGGCGATGCTGACGTCCTTCGCGGCGACGAGCAAGGCGAAGGCCCGACGCCAGGCCGAATATGCCAAGCTCCGCGACATGCCGGCGGAGACGCGCGACGGGACGCGGGTAATGCTGCTGATGAATGCAGGGCTCGCCGGTGACGCCGCCGCGCTCGATACAACGAATGCCGACGGAATAGGCCTGTTCCGCACCGAGTTCCAGTTCCTCGTGTCAGCCACCCTGCCGCGGCGCGAGCGGCAGACGGCGCTGTATCGCAGCGTGCTCGATGCCGCCGGCGACCGGCCCGTCACGTTCCGCACGGTCGATATCGGTGGCGACAAGGCGGTGCCGTACATGCGCTTGCGCGATCATGACGACGACAACCCGGCGATGGGGTGGCGCGCGCTCCGCCTCGCGCTCGGCCGCGTTGGGCTGATGAAGGTCCAGGCGCGGGCCCTCCTAGAGGCGGGGGCCGGCCGGACGCTCAACATCATGTTCCCGATGGTCAGCGAGCCGTGGGAGTTCGACGCGGCCAAGCAGATCGTCGAGGACCAGCGGGCGTGGCTGGTAGGCAGCGGGCGCGCGTCACCCGACCACGTTCGCTACGGCGCGATGCTCGAGGTGCCCGCGCTTGCCGAGACACTCGACGTGCTGCTTCCACGTGTCGACTTCCTGTCGATCGGGACCAACGACCTAACGCAGTTCCTGTTCGCCGCAGACCGCGCCAATCCTGCGCTCGCCGACCGTTACGACTGGCTGTCGCCCGCTATCCTGCGGTTCCTGCGGCGGATCGTGGTGCTTGCCGACGCCCACAGGAGGCCGCTGACGGTGTGCGGCGAAATGGGCGGACGACCGCTCGAGGCGCTCGCGCTGATGGCGATTGGGATCGAGCGGCTGTCGATCACGCCTGCCGCGATCGGGCCGATCAAGGCCATGGTCCGGTCGGTCGATCTCGGCGCGATGCGAAGCGTGATGACCCACTGGCTTGCCGTCGGTAACCCGGCGATCCGCACCGATCTGACCACGCTGGCGGATGCCGCCGGCGTCGTGCTCGGTTAGGCGGGGAACACCCGGCGCCACGCGGTCACCGCGGTGCTCGCGAACAGCCCGGCCAGCGCGTACGGATCGGCGGCGGTGAAGTCATATGCCGCCTTGCGGTCGGCGAAATCGATGATCATCAGCGAACCGATCGGACTTCCGTCGGGACCGAGCAGCGGCCCACCGGCGAGCAGGCGGTCGCCGAGTGCACCAAGATACTCTAGATGATCGGCGCGGGTCGCGGCGCGAAGCGCGGAGCCACCGGGCTTATCGATGCAGTGGATCGCAAAATACATGATTGCCCCGGTTCCGAGCAGCCGGTCTATAGGCTCCACGATGCCTCGAACAGCCGAATTTCTTGCCGGCCTCGCCGTCATTGTCGGGCTGAGCGTCGTCGGCACCGTCTCAGCCGAGCTCCTCGACCTGCCGGTCCCCGGGCCGATCGTCGGTTTGCTGCTGTACATCGGTGTCCTGCGGACGGGCATGGTTCCCGGCAGCGTCGTGGCGGCGCGCTGGCTAAGCGGTCTGCTCGGCGGGTTGATCGTGCCGCCGCTGGTCGGTGTCGCCGGCTTCGCGCCGATCCTCGCCAGCGGCGGCTGGCGGCTGGCGGTCGCGCTCGTCGCCGGCGTGCTCGTCACCGGCCTCGTCACCGCCGCGACGTTCCGGCTGATCGCGCGATGATCCTTGGATTGGTCGTCTCGCTGGCGGTGGTCGCGGCGTTCGTCGCCGCCGCCGCTGCCATCCGCCGCGCCGCCCTGCCGGCGGCGGTCAGCCCGGTCGTGGTGACGGCGCTCGGCATCGGCGTGCTGCTCGCCGCGAGCGGTATCCCGGTGGCGCGTTTTACGGAGCTGACCCGGCCGCTACACCCCGTCCTCGGCCCGGCCATCGTCGCGCTCGGGGCCGGGGTCCACGCGAACCGCCGCATGTTTGCAGTGATCGGACGCCCCCTCGCGGTAGCGATCATCGTCGGCACGCTGACCGGTATCGCCAGCGCGGCGGCACTCGCCCGCGGACTCGGGCTTGGACCTCTGCTGACCGCCGCGACCCTCACCCGGACCGCGAGCACGCCGTTCGCCGTGCTCGTCCAGTCTCGCACCGGGGGACCGGTGCCGCTCGCCGCCGGCCTCGCGGTCGCGACCGGCGTCATCGGCGCGGTGATCCTACCGGCGACGCTCAGGCTTTGCGGCGTGCGCGACCCGGTCGTGATCGGAACCGCCACGGGCGTTGCCGCGCACCTCGTCGGTGCCGAAGCGGTCGGCCGCCGCGATCCGGTTGCGGGAGCGTTCGCCGGCGCTGCACTGGCGGGCGCAGGCGTGCTGACCGCGCTGCTGGTTCCGCCGCTGTGGCACTGGCTCGGTGGTTGACCGCGGAAGACGAAGCGATTATGCGCCCTCATTCACGGAACTGCCGGTTGCCAAGGACCTCACGATGTCGCGCATCTGCGAACTGACCGCCAAGGGGCGGATGGTCGGGAACAACGTGTCCCACGCCAATAACAAGACCAAGCGGCTGTTCCTGCCTAATCTGCAGAACGTCACGCTAATGAGTGACGTGCTCGGCCGCTCGGTGCGGCTGCGTGTATCGATGAACGGCCTGCGCTCGGTCGAGCACGTCGGTGGCCTCGACAACTGGCTGGTCAAGACCAAGGCCGAGAAGCTGAGCGACCGGTGCGTAAAGCTCAAGCGCGAGATCAAGAAGAAACTGGCCGCGACTGCCGAGACGTCGGTCGCCTAACCGATGCTCCGCCCGGCGATCCCCGTCCGGGTGGCGACGGCGGATGACAGGGCGCTCGTCGCTAATGTTCTCGCCGCGGCGTTCATGGCCGATCCTGCGCTCGGCTACATCTTCCCCGATATTGCGGCGCGTCCGCGAAAGCTGCTTCAGTTCTTCGCGCTTATCGCCCGGACCGAGGCTGATCCGGCAGATACCCTGATCGCTGGCGGCGACGCGGCAGCGACGGTGTGGCGCAAGCCCGGTCATTGGGCGACCCCAACGAGCGTGATGCTGCGCCATGCATGGCCGATGCTTACGACCTTCCGCTGGGCCCTCCCGCGCGCGCTGCGGCTATCGGCGGCGCTCGAGAAGCATCATCCGTTGGAACCGCACTGGTACCTCGAGTTCGCCGGCACCGATCCGGCGCGCCACGGTCGCGGCTTCGGCGGCGCAGCAATCCGGGCGCGGCTGCGCGAATGTGACGCGCAAGGCATTCCGGCCGCGCTCGAAACCGCGAACGAGGCCAATCTCGCCATCTACGCCGCGCTCGGATTCCGCGTCACCGGCACCTTCGAGATTGGCGATTCGCTGACGTTCTGGACGATGTGGCGCGATCCCGTAGCCGCGACGGAGTTGCCGCGCTAAGACGGCGCGATGGTCCCCGCGTCGCGCTCACCCACCGAAATCCTGACTCAAGTCTTTGGTTTTCCGTCATTTCGCGGGCTGCAGGGCGACATCGTCGCCGACGTCTGCGCGGGCCGCGATGTTCTCGCGATCATGCCCACAGGGGCGGGCAAGTCGCTGTGCTACCAGGTTCCCGCGCTGGTTCGGCCGGGCTGCGCGATCGTCGTCTCGCCACTCATCGCGCTGATGGCCGATCAGGTGCGGTCTTTACGCGCCTACGGCGTCCGCGCGGCTGCCCTGAACAGTCTGTCGGACGACAGCGACGCGACGATTCGAATGCTCGGTGACGGCGCGCTCGACCTGCTGTTCGTCGCTCCCGAGCGTGTCAGCCAACCGGGCTTCCAGGCGCTCGTGCGGCGGCTCGACGTCGCGCTGGTGGCGATCGACGAGGCGCACTGCGTCAGTCAGTGGGGCCACGACTTCCGCCCCGACTATCGCCAGCTGCGCGGTTTCTGCGACCAGCTGGCGGGTGTGCCGCGGGTCGCGCTGACCGCGACCGCCGACCGGACCACGCGGGCCGACATCCTCGAACAACTCGGAATCGCGCCTGATCGGATGGTCATCGCCGGATTCGACCGGCCCAATATCCGCTACGAAGTCGCGCCCAAGAGCAATGCGATGCGTCAGCTGGCGGCGTTCCTCGCAACGCAAAAGGGCAATTGCGGAATCGTCTATGCGCCCACGCGCGCGATCACCGACCGCGTTGCCGATGCGCTCGCTGCTGCAGGCATGCCCGCCCGCGCATACCACGCGGGGCTCGACCCCGCCGTGCGCAGCCGCAACCAGGAAGCCTTCGTTGCGGCCGACGACATGGTCATGGTCGCGACCGTCGCCTTCGGCATGGGCATCGACAAGCCCGACGTACGGTTCGTCGCCCACCTCGGCCTTCCTAAATCGATCGAGGCCTATTACCAGGAGACCGGTCGCGCCGGCCGTGACGGCGACCCTGCGGTCGCGCACCTGCTCTACGGTGCCGACGACATCGCACGCGCGCGACAGTTCATCACTTCCGAAGGCGAGCGCCGCACGAGCGACACCGCGCGGCTGAACGCATTGATCGCGTTCTGCGAAACGACGCAGTGCCGCCGGATCCCGCTGCTGACCTACTTCGGCGAGCCGGCGCCGCCGCCGTGCGGCAATTGCGACGTATGCCTGCAGCCGCCGGTCCTCGCCGACGCGAGCGAAGCGGCGCGAAAGCTGCTCAGTGCCGTCTACCGGACCGGGCAGCGCTTCGGCGTCGGGCATCTGATCGATGTTCTGCGCGGAACGGCGAGCGAGAAAACCCGCAAGTTCGGCCACGACGGCCTGTCGGTGTTCGGCATTGGCCACGACGTCGCGCCGGCCAGCTGGCAGGCGCTCGCCCGGCAGCTCGAAGCGAGTGAAGCCCTGGTCCGCGATCCCGAGCACGGCGGGCTGCAGCTCGGTCCCAATGCCCGGCCAATCCTCAAGGGCGAGTCGGAGGTGACCCTCCGCGAGCCGCTCGCGTCCACGGGCCGCCGAGCCCGCGCGACTACTTCCTACCCCGACGATCCGCTGTTCGAGGCCCTGCGCCGCGTCCGCCGCGACCTTGCCGCTGCAGGTGGTGTTCCGCCCTATGTCATCTTCCACGACGCGACGCTGCGCGCGATGGCAGCCGAGCGCCCGACGACGCTCGCCGCGCTAGGTGGGATCAGCGGGGTCGGCGCGCGCAAGCTCGAGGCGTACGGCGATGCATTCCTTACCGCGCTGCTCGACGCTTGAGCCCGGCTATTTCGGCCGGCCGGCATATCCTGCCGCAGCGCGAAGCGCGTCGGCATCGAGCATCTTGCCGTCGAGCATGACGACGCGGGTCTGCCGCAAATCGGCGAGGCGAACCGAAGGATCGCCCTCTACCAGCACGAGATCGGCGGTCTTGCCCACCGCGATCGAGCCGGTGTGCTTGTCCTGACCGACCAGGCGCGCGGGAACGATTGTCGCGGCGGCGAGCGCCGCGGCGGGCGTGAAGCCAGCCTGCTGGTAGATCTCGAGCTCGTGGATGAGCTCGATCCCCGATCCGTCGGTCCCTGCCACGATCGGAACGCCGGCAGCGTGCATCTTGCCGAGCAGCGCGACCATCTTGGCCCAGCTGGCGCGATAGTCGGCGCGCGTGAGGTCCGCGGGCACCGCGAAGCCGCCGCTGCGAAAGCCGCGTTCTGTGGTCGGCGGCAGGGTGCCGACGAACGGCGCATACGACGGCGACAGATCGCCGTTGTCGGGGACGTACAGGCTTTCGAATGCGACCATCGTCGGGTCGGAGTAAATCTTCTTCGCCGCCATCGTCGCGACGAGGCGCGTCATTACCGGGGCGTCGAGGTCCATGTCTTTCGCAAAGCGTCCGGGCGCCTCGAAACGGCCGATGCCGTTGTCGGTGGCGAGAACGTTCTCCGGAACGCCCTCCATGACGATCCAGTTGATGTGGGTGATCTCGTCGTAGCCGTCGGCGACGGCGACCGACGGGCGGATGCCGTGGGGAATATGACCATGGACGTGAAGCCCCTGCCGGTGTGCCGCCGCGATCGTGGCCGGCAGCCACGCGGGGTCGAAGGTTCCGTAGAACTTGACTCCGGTAAAACCGTTGGCATGCGCGCGTTCGACGAGCCTGATCGCCTCCGCTTCGCTCGTCGCGACGTTCGCCACCTGCGCCGTGAACGGACCCTTGCCGTCGATCAGTGACGATGGATAGACGTGCGGGAACAGTAGCTTGCCCGCGCTGACACGCGTCCGCCGGTCGATCGTCTGCCCATCGTCATTGCCGGGATCGCGGACGCTGGTGACGCCGAGCGACAGCTCCTGCGGACCCGTATAGTCGTCGCCGACGTGCATGTGGCAATCCCACAGGCCCGGGACGAGCGTCCTCCCCGCACCGGCAATGACCTGCGCCTTGGCCGGGACCTTGATCGACGCGGAAGGGCCGACCGCGACGATCGTGCCGTGGTCGACGACGACCGTCTGGTCGGTGCGGAAGACCAGTGCATCGGCGTCGAAGGTACGGACGTGGGTAAAGGCGACCGGCCCGGCGGGCGTCGTGGCCAGCGTGGCGATCCGCGGCGCTTCCTCGGCGAGCGCGGCCATCTGCGCTTTCTCGAGTCGCGCCTGCTCGCCGGCGTACGCCACGGGCAGGTAGCCGAGACCGAAGGTGGTCGCGAACACGCGGCCGTCGGGCGTGGCCCACACCGGGAACGGCGCGTTCGACAGGCCGGTGATCGCCCACAGGTCGACCGTCTTAGCCGTCGCGGCGGCCCCGACGGTCGTGCTCGTCAGCTTGCGCGCATGCGCCGTCCCGCCCGGCAGCAGCGTCAGCGTCTTGTCCGGCGCGGCGAGGAGGCGCTCGACGAACCACGTGTTCGTCGCCGCCGGCCCGCCTTGCGACGTGTAGAAGGACTTGCCGTCGTACTTCGCGCTGCCCTTGTCGACCTGGCTGGTCCACGCCGCGGTGCCGTCCTTGACGGTGAACGTCTCGCCCGCATCTCCTTGCGGAGTGACGCCGCGAATGATCATCGTCGTCGGCAGGCCGGTCGTCCCCGCAGTCGCGCGCATGTCGGTTTCCCAAACCTGCCCGCGCAGGTTCATGCTCTCGCGTCCCATGCGCGTGCCGTCGGGCAGCGTCCATTCGTACGAGTCGCCGTGCTTCCCGCCGGTCGACTCGATGATGTAGTGCGTTGCCCCCGGCGCCGGCACGGCCAAATCGGTCGGGACCGGCGGCGCAGCGCGCGCGGCGGTGGCCAAAAGGACGGCGAGGCCGAGTGTGCGGATCATCATGGCAGTCTCCCGGAGTCGACGCTGCGACACTATGCCTGGTGTGTTGCCAACACAAGGCACCGGTCAGACGCGCCCCGCGGCTCCCCCAACCCATGGCCGGTCCCCCGCCAGCCGCGCCTCGAACGCGGTGATCGCCGGGGCCATCGTCAGCGTCAGGCCGATCTCGTCCTGGCCGGCGAGCAGTGCCGCCTTGCGGAAAGGGTCGACGGCGAAGGCGAACCGGTCCTGATAGGTGGTCGTCACGACCTGGTTCTCGAGGTCGATCGTCAGGTCGACGTCAAGCGCCGCGGTCATCAGCCGATCGATCTGATCCTGCGGCAGCACGACCAGCAACATGCTGTTCTTGTATGCGTTGCCAGCGAATATGTCGGCGAAGCTCGGCGCGATGACGACACGGAAGCCCATGTCGGCAAGCGCCCACGGCGCATGCTCGCGGCTCGACCCGCACCCGAAATTGTCGCCCGCGATGAGGATCGGCGCGCCGCGGTTGCGGACCGTATCGAACAGATTGGCGGGATCGTCGCGCAGCGTCGCGAAGGCACCGGCACCGAGCCCGCTGCGGGTGATGGTCTTCAGGAATCGCGCCGGGATGATGACGTCGGTATCGACATTGGCGACACCGAACGGCACGGCGACGCCGGTGATGGTGGTGAACGGTGTCACGCCATCAATTCGCGGACGTCTGTCAACCGCCCGGTCACCGCCGCCGCCGCCGCCATCGCCGGGCTGAGCAGGTGCGTCCGCGCACCCGGACCCTGACGGCCGACGAAATTCCGATTGCTCGTCGACGCGCAGCGCTCGCCGCTCGGCACCTTGTCGGGGTTCATGCCGAGGCACATCGAGCAGCCCGGCTCGCGCCACTCGAAACCGGCGTCGATGAACACCCGGTCGAGCCCCTCGGCCTCGGCCTGCGCGCGGACCAGCCCCGACCCCGGCACGACCAGCGCCTGCCGCACGCCGGCCGCCACGCGACGCCCGCGCGCAACCGCGGCGGCCGCGCGCAGGTCCTCGATGCGGCCGTTGGTGCAGCTGCCGATGAAGACGTTCTCGACGCGGACGTCGGCCATCGGGGTGCCGGCGACAAGGCCCATATAGTCGAGCGACTTCGCCGCCGCGGCGCGCTTGTCCTTGTCGGCGAAGCTCGTCGCCGACGGCACGCAGCCGGTGATCGCGACGACGTCTTCCGGACTGGTCCCCCAGGTCACCAGCGGCGCGATTTCGCTGCCGTCGAGCGTTACCGTCCGGTCGAACGTCGCGCCTGCATCGCTCGGCAGTGTCGACCAGTAGGCGACCGCGGCATCCCACGCCGCCCCGTCGGGAGCCCGCGCCCGGCCGCGCAGATAGTCGAAGGTCTTGGCGTCGGGGGCGACCAGCCCGGCGCGCGCCCCCGCCTCGATGGCCATATTGCACACGGTCATCCGGCCCTCGACCGACAGCTCGCGGATCACCGCACCGGTGAACTCGATGACGTGCCCCGTCCCGCCGCCGCTGCCGAGCGCGCCGACGACCGCCAGCGCGACATCCTTCGCGGTGATGCCGAAGCCGAGCCGGCCGGTTATCCGCACCTCCATCGCCGCCGAGCGCCGCAGCAGCAGTGTCTGCGTCGCGAAGACATGCTCGACCTCGCTCGTGCCGATGCCGAACGCCAATGCGCCGAGCGCGCCGTGGGTCGCGGTGTGACTGTCGCCGCATACCAGCGTGGTGCCCGGCAGGGTGAACCCCTGCTCGGGACCGACGATGTGGACGATACCCTGCGCCGCAGCGTCGATCGCGATATGCTCGATGCCGAACTCCACGCAGTTGGCGGCGAGCGTCGCGACCTGCAGGGCGGATTGCGGATCGGCGATGATCGTTCTTCCCGGTGTCGTCGGGACATTATGATCGGGCACCGCGAGCGTCAGGTCCGGCCGGCGGACCTTACGCTCGGCCAGCCGCAGCCCCTCGAACGCCTGCGGCGTCGTCACCTCGTGGATCAGGTGGCGGTCAATCCACACCAGCGCGGTGCCGTCGGGCCGGGTCGTGACGACGTGGTCGTCCCAGATCTTCGCATAAAGGGTACGCGGGGCCATGGCGGCGGCGTACGGAGGGGGTCGCACCCGGTCAAGCTTCTGTCTTGAACGCGCAACACTTGGTGGGCATCGGCAACACCATGCGCCTGCTCCTCGCCCTGCTCCTGGCTGCCGCCCCCGCTCCGGCGCTCGCGTGGGGCAAGACCGGTCACCGCGTGATCGGCACGATCGCCACGCGGCTGGTCTCGAGGCACACGCGGCACGCCGTGCGGGCGATACTGGGGGTGGAGAGCCTCGCCGAGGCTTCGACATGGCCCGATTTCGAGCGGTCGAACCCCGATGCGTTCTGGCAGAAGGAGGCGGGGCCCTATCATTATGTCACCGTCCCTGCCGGCAAGAGCTATGCCGATATCGGCGCTCCCCCCGAGGGCGACGCGGTCACCGCACTGACGAGCTTCGCCGCCACGGTCCGCGACCCCGCCGCGAGCCGCGACGCGAAGGCGCTCGCGCTGCGCTTCATCATCCACATCGTCGGCGACCTCCACATGCCGCTCCACGCCGGCAATGGGACGGACAAAGGCGGCAACGACATCAAGGTGCGCTTCTTCCGCGACAACACCAATCTCCACGCCGTGTGGGATTCGGGGCTGATCGACCAGGACCAGCTGTCGTACTCCGAACTGTCGCGCTGGCTGTTCGCGCGGATTACACCGGCGCAGAGGGCGCTGTGGCGTGTGATCGACGCGCGTGTCTGGATCGGCGAGTCGGCAGCGATCCGCGACCGGGTGTACCCGCCGCCGCCCGCGTCGGCGGACGAGCCGGTGCAGCTCGGCAACGACTATGTCTATGCGTGGACAGCGACGCGCGACCTGCGGCTCGAGCAGGGCGGCGTTCGCCTTGCCGCCTACCTCGACGCGCTGTTCGCCGGCAAGCCGCTGGAATAGACCGCGTCGAGCACCTCGGCGACGGCGATGAGATCGTGTGCCGCGGGATCGAACCGCGACCCGCCCGCCAGCCGCGTCGCCCACTCTGCCGCCGCGCGCCCGGCCCAATTTTCGGAGCCGCTGGTGAGCACCTCGGTCGCCGTGCCGCGGAAACGGGTCGCGGCGAAGTCGTAGAACGAGCCGTCGACGTTGCGCAGTGCAGCGCCGCCTGCGGTGCCGTAGAATGTCGCCGCGATTTCCGCATCGCGCCCGGCATGCAGATGCCACGAGCAGGCGAGCCGCACGGTCACACTGCCGACGACGAACTGCGCGATGGCGAAGTCCTCGACGTCGTCCGGGTCGACCGGCCGGCCATGGCGGCGCAGCTCGGCCGTCACCGGCCCGCCCGCCGCACCGCCGATCACCCACAACGCAAGGTCGACGAGGTGGACGCCGAGGTCGATGACGCAGCCGCCGCCCGATTGCGCACGGTCGAAGAACCACGGCTTGTCGGGCCCGTATGCGTTGTGGAACACGAGGTCGACGGCGAATACCTCGCCCAGCTCGCCACGCCGCACAAGGTCGCGGATCGCGACCATGCCGGCGGTGGCGCGGTACGACAGGTCGACACCGAGCAGGCGGTCCGCGCGCCGTGCAGCGTCGACCACGGCCCGGCTTTCCGCCGCGGTCCGGCCGAGCGGCTTCTGGCAGAACACCGCGACCCCGGCGTCGAGTGCGCGGATCGCGTGGCGCGCGTGGAGTGCGCTGGGCGAGGCGATGACGATGCCGTCAAGGTCGATCGCCAGCATTGCATCGAAAGAGTCGACGACCGCGGCATCCGATGCGACCGCGAGTGCCGCGGAGACGGCGTCGGGCGAAGGATCCGCGACCGCGACCGCCGTTGCGCCGGTGGCGAGCATCGCCGCCATCCGGTGCCGCCCGATCCAGCCGGCCCCGAGGAAGCCGAGCCGGGTCAGAACGTTACCAGCGCCTTGACGAAGCCCGCCGGCTTGTCGCGGGTCGCGTTCAGCGCATCGTGCAGCCGGTCGAGCGCATAGCGGTGCGTGTAGAGAAGGCGCAGATCGGCGCGACGATTGTCCACCGGGTCCTGACCGACCTGTTCGCCAAGCGCGGCGCAACGCTCGACCGGACGTACCAGATCAACACCGGCGGCAACACCGACTTCCTCAACATGAGGGCGCGGAGCCGCCTCAAGTCGAAGAAGATCAGCAAGACCGAAGCCGTTCAGGCGGTGACGGCGGCGCGGCTCGACGACGCCAATATCCATATCGGCCCGTCGGACTACGTCGCGTGGCAGAACGATAACAAGGTCGCCTTCATCCGCATGGAGGGACGGCTGTTCGGCGGCGTGCCGATGAACCTCGAGCTCCGCCTGTCGGTCGAGGACAGCCCCAACTCGGCCGGCGTCGCCATCGACATGGTCCGCTGCGCCAAGCTCGCGCGCGACCGCGGGATCGGCGGGCCAGTCGAGGCGGCGAGCGCATTCTTCTGCAAGCACCCGCCTGTGCAGATGACCGACGACCTTGCGGCGCACGCGGTTGACGCGTTCATTACGGCCTAGACGAGTTCGACCGCCACTGCGGTCGCCTCGCCGCCGCCGATGCACAGCGCGGCGACGCCTCGTCGGCCGCCGGTACGCTGGAGCGCCGCGATCAGCGTCCCCATGATCCGCGCCCCCGACGCCCCGATCGGGTGGCCGAGCGCGGTGGCGCCGCCGTGGATGTTGAGCTTGTCGCGCGGGATTTCGAGGTCGCGCATCGCGATCATCGCAACGACGGCGAACGCCTCGTTGACCTCGAACAGGTCGACGTCGGCGACCGACCACCCGGCGCGGTCGAGCACCTTGCGGATGGCCGGAATTGGGGCGGTGGTGAAGTTGCCCGGTTCGTGCGCGTGCGAGGCGTGGGCGACGATCCGCGCGACCGGGGTCAGTCCGTTCGCCAGCGCGACCGACTCGCGTGTCATCACCAGCGCCGCCGCGCCGTCGCTGATCGAGCTGGCGTTGGCCGCCGTGATCGTGCCGTCCTTTGCGAACGCCGGTTTAAGCGTCGGGATCTTGTCGGGTCGCGCCTTGCCCGGCTGCTCGTCGGTGTCGACGGCAACCGCGCCGCCGCGGCCCGGCACCTCGACCGCGACGATCTCGCCGGCAAACGCGCCATCGTCGATCGCCGCCGTCGCCCGGCGCAGCGACTCGAGCGCATAGTCGTCCTGCTCGGTGCGCGTGAACTGATAATCGCGCGCGCTGTCCTCAGCAAAGCTGCCCATCAGGCGACCCGGATCGTAGGCATCCTCGAGCCCGTCGAGGTACATCGAGTCCTTGACGACGTCATGGCCGATGCGCGCTCCCGACCGGTGCTTGGCGAGCAGGTACGGCGCGTTCGACATGCTTTCCATGCCGCCGGCGACGACGATGTCGGCGCTGCCGCTCGCCAGCGCGTCGTGCGCCATGATGGCGGCCTGCATGCCGCTCCCGCACATCTTGTTGACCGTGGTTGCGGTAACGTGGAGCGGCAGTCCGGCACCGATCGCCGCCTGCCGCGCCGGGGCCTGGCCGAGGCCGGCGGGCAGGACACAGCCCATGATGATCTGGTCGACCGCCGCGGCTGCCGCTCCCGACCGCTCGACTGCCGCGCGCACTGCGGCACTGCCGAGCGCGGTCGCGCTGACGCCGCTCAAGCTCCCCTGAAACCCACCCATCGGCGTGCGCGCGAACGACAGGATGACGACGGCGTCGGTCATGGCTATTCCTTCACGCCGCTGCAGCAGTAAGACGGTGCCGGCCCGCTCCCCCGCCCGGCCGCTCATGGAATATCCTGGCGGGTGGCCGGGCGGGGGAGCGGGCCGGCACCGTCTAGATAGGAGACGACATGGACCTCGCCAAGATTTCGATTGGCCGCGCGCCGCCGTGGGACATCCACGCGATCATCGAGGTGCCGATGGGCGGCGAGCCGGTCAAGTACGAGATGGACAAGGCGAGCGGCGCGCTGTTCGTCGACCGCTTTCTGCATACCGCGATGTTCTATCCCGGCAACTACGGCTTCATCCCGCACACACTATCGGCAGACGGTGATCCGATCGACGTGCTCGTCGTCGGCCAGACGCCGCTCGTGCCCGGCGCGGTGTGCCGCGTCCGGCCGATCGGCGCGCTGGTCATGGAGGACGAGAGCGGCGGCGACGAGAAGCTGATCGCCGTGCCCGTCGACGCGCTCCACCCGTTCTACGCGAACGTCGCGTCGCCCGACGACCTGCCGCCGACGCTGAAGGAGCAGATCGCCCACTTCTTCGAGCATTATAAAGACCTGGAACACGGCAAGTGGGTGACCATCGGCGCGTGGAAGGATGCCGAAGGGGCGGCCGCGCTGCTGAACGAGGCGATCGACCGCGGCCGGGCAGCGGCGGGGCGCTAATCCGGCCACGCGATCCGCGCCGGGCCGGTGAACACCTCGAAGCCGTCCGCGCGCGCGACCGCGACGAGCGTCAGTCCGGCCGCCTGCGCCGTCGCCACCGCGAGGCTCGTCGGGGCCGACACCGCGACGACCACCGGCGCACCGAGCGCGCTCGCTTTCTGCATCATCTCGACCGACACGCGGCTGGTCAGCAGCAGCATCGCGTCGGCGGTGCCTATCCCGGCGCGTGCCACCGCGCCGGTAAGCTTGTCGAGCGCATTGTGCCGCCCCACGTCCTCACGGACGAACAGCGCCGCCTCCCGCCGCCACAGTGCCGCGCCGTGGACCGCGCGGGTCGCTCGGCCGAGCGGCTGCGCGTCGCCTAGTCCTGTCATCGCCGCGACGATCTCCGCCGGCGTCGGCCGCGGTCCGGCCGCGGTGACCATGCGCGGCGGAGCGATCGCGGCGGCGAGGCTTTCGACCCCGCACAGGCCGCACCCGCTCGGGCCGGTGATCGTGCGGCGGCGAGCGGCGAGCGCAGCCGAGTCGGCGATGGACAGACGCGCCTCGATGCCGTCGTCGTGGCGGACGATCTCGACCGCCCCCGCGTCCGACGCGGATGCCACCAGCCCCTCGGTCAGCGCGAAGCCGACCGCGAAATCGGCGAGATCAGACGGCGTCGCCAGTAGCACGGCGACGGTCGTCCCGTTGACGACGATCGCCACCGGCACCTCGTCGGCAAGCACCCGGCGGGCGGGTGTCCGGGTCCCTTCGAACCAGCGCAGTGGTTCTTCTCCGATCGCCATGAACCCGGCATAGCGTTCGCACGTTCTGCGTCCAGCAAGGACAGGCCATGACCGACAGCAGCGACCGTCCCGACTTCACACCTTACGCCGGGCCGGCAGGCGGCTGGGGCTCGCTGCGCTCGGTCGCCGAGATCCTGCCGCGTGAAGGCAACGTGGTTGCCGTGACGCGCGAGCTGGCCCGCCAGAACAAGACCGACGGCTTCGCCTGCGTATCGTGCGCGTGGTCGAAGCCGGCAAATGCCCATCCGGCCGAATTCTGCGAGAACGGCGCCAAGGCGACGGCGTGGGAGCTGACCAGCCGGAGGGCTGACGCCGGGTTCTTCATCGGCCACCGCGTCGCCGAGCTGCGGACGTGGCGCGACTACAACCTCGAGGAGCAGGGGCGGCTGACGACGCCGCTGCGCTATCATGCGGCGACCGACCGTTACCTGCCGATCGCGTGGGAGACCGCCTTCACCGAGATCGGCGCGGAGCTGGCGTCGCTGGCTCCCGCTTCGGTCGTGTTCTACGCCAGCGGCCGCGCGAGCCTCGAAACGAGCTACATGTGGGCGTTGTTCGCCCGGCTGTTTGGCACCAACAACCTGCCCGACAGCAGCAACATGTGCCACGAGACGACATCGGTCGCGCTTAAGGCGCGGATCGGGGTGCCGGTCGGCACGACCAAGCTCGAGGATTTCGAGCATTGCGACGCGATCTTCTTCTTCGGGCAGAACGTCGGGTCGAACAGCCCGCGGCTGCTTCACCCGCTGCGCAGCGCGGTCAAGCGCGGCTGCCGCATCATCACGTTCAACCCGCTCGTCGAGCGCGGGCTCGAGCGCTTCACCGACCCGCAAAACCCGGTCGAGATGGCGACGCGCGGCGAGACGCGGATCAGCGAGCAGTATCACCAGGTCCGCGCCGGCGGCGACATCGCCGTGCTGATGGGGCTGTGCAAGTATGCGATCGAAGCCGACGACCGGACCGGCGACGTTCTCGACCATGCCTTCATCGCCGAACACTGCCACGGGTTCGAGGGGTTCGCCGCCGCCGCGCGCGGGGCGACATGGGAGTCGATCGAGGCCGCGTCGGGCCTGACCGCCGACGCGATCCGTGGCGCTGGCGAGGTGTATATCACCGCCAAGGCCGTCATCGGCGTCTACGGCATGGGGCTGACGCAGCACGTTCACGGCATCGAGAACGTCGCGATGATGGTCAACCTGCTGCTGCTGCGCGGCAACATCGGCCGGCCGGGCGCCGGCATCTGCCCCGTCCGCGGCCATTCGAACGTCCAGGGCCAGCGCAGCGTTGGCATCACCGAAAAGCCCGAGCTCGCCCCGCTCGACCGGCTGAAGGAGCAATACGGCTTCGAGCCGCCGCGCACCAAAGGCCTCAACACCGTCGAGGCGTGCGAGGGCATTCTCGACGAATCGGTTCGCGCGTTCTTCGGGCTCGGCGGCAATTTCCTGCGCGCGGTCCCCGACACCGCGCGGATGGAGCCGGCGTGGGCTAAGCTGAAGCTGACCGTCCATATCGCGACCAAGCTCAACCGCGGGCATCTCGTGCCCGGCGAGGTCAGCTATATCCTGCCGTGCCTCGGGCGGACGGAGAAGGACGTTCAGGCGAGTGGGCCCCAGTCGGTCAGTATCGAAGATTCGACGAGCTGCATCCACGGCTCGGTCGGCGAGCGCGGCCCGGCGTCGGACGACCTGCGGAGCGAGCCGGCGATCGTCGCGGCGCTGGCGCAGGCGACCCTGCCGCCGAACGCTAACGTTCCATGGGACGCGTGGGTCGGCGACTATGCCAAGGTCCGCGACGCGATCGCCGCGACCTACCCCGACTTCTTCCACGATTTCAACGACCGGATGTTCACGCCCGGCGGGTTTTACAAGGGCAACCGCGCGCGCGACCGCCACTTCGATACGGCGTCGGGCAAGGCCGAGTTCAGCGTCCCTGCCCACCTCGACGCCGCAGGGTTCGACGACGCGCCCGGCCGCTTCCGGTTGATCACGCTGCGGTCGAACGACCAGTTCAACACCACCGTCTACGGCTACCACGACCGTTTCCGCGGCGTGAAGGGGACGCGCGACGTGCTGTTCATCGGCGCGCACGACATGGCCGAACAGGGGCTGGCGGAAGGCGACATCGTCAGCCTGGTGGGTGATCACAAGGACGGCATCCACCGCCGCCTCGACGGTCTGCGCGTCCATGCCTACGCCCTGCCGAAGGGCTGCATCGGTGCCTACTACCCCGAGGCGAACGTCCTCATGCCCGTTGGTCATCATGCCGAGGAGAGCTTCGTCCCCGCCGCGAAGACCGTACCGGTACGGATCGAGCGGGCGGTGTAGCTCAAGTCGCTTTCCGAACGCCGGGGTGGACCGTTCCGGCGACGATCCGCTTGGCCGCCTCGGGTACCTCATGTTCCAGCTGTTCCGCGCCAACCGCTGCGTCGTCGATACCGGCATCCACCATCTCCGCTGGAGCCGCGAGGTCGAGCGCTACTGCACAAGTCCCGGCCAGGCGTGCAGCTACAAGCTCGGCCACACGGTGTTCACCGAAATCCGGGCGAGGGCGAGGGCGAAGGCGAAGGCGAAGGCGGCAAAGGGCGCGTGGTTCGACCTGAAGGCGTTCCACGACACCGTGCTTAACTGCGGCCGGGTACCGCTCGATATCCTGCAGCGGGTCGGCGACGACTAGATTGCGGGGCGTATTGCGTAGCGCTTCCGGCCGGTGCCGTGCCGATCGGTGCCTAGCGCTGGTTGACCAGCCGCTCCCCGCGCGCGAAGCGGCCGAGATTGTCGGCGAACAGCGCGAAGATGCGTTGCCCGGTCCGGGGACTGCTCCACGCGATGTGCGGCGTGATGCGGACGTTGGGCGCGGCCCACAGCGGGTGGCCCGGCGGAAGCGGCTCGGGGTCGGTGACGTCGAGGCTGGCAAAACCGACCCGGCCGTCCTCGAGCGCAGCGATCAGCGCGCGCGTGTCGATCAGCCCGCCGCGCGCGATGTTGACGAGGTGAACCCCGCGCCGGACCTTCGCCAGCGCTTCCGTGCCGATCATCCCGGCGGTGTCCGCCGTCAGCGGCGCGGCGAGGACAAGGTGGTCGGCACGCGCCAGCACGGTTTCGAGCGGGGCGAGCGTCACGCCATCGACCGGGGCAGGGCTGCGGCGATGTGCGATCACATCCATGCCGAAGGCGCGCCCGAGCGCCGCGATCCGGCCGCCGATCTCGCCGATGCCGACGAGTCCGAGCACGCGGCCATCGAGCGTGCCGAGCGGGTGCGCGACGACCTCCGCCTGCGGCGTCCACGCCCCGCCAGTCACGGCCATCGCCGGCAGCCGCTTCTCGACCATCAGCATCGCGGCCAGCACGAACTCGGCGATCGCGGGCGCGCTGGTGCCCGCGGCCGACGCGACGACCGGCCCCTGCTCCAGCCATTCGGGATAGCCGTCGCTGCCCGACGACGCGAGCTGGACGAATTTGACCCGTCCCGGCCAGCCGGCGGGGCGCGGCACGTGGTGCGCCGTCGGATCGGTCGCGCTGTGGAGCGCGAAGACGACGTCGACGTCGACCGGCAGGTCCCAGCGGCGGGCGAGATCGATCGCGCGCGCCTCGCCGACAGCGGGGTGCGCAGCGACGAGGGCGCTCGCGCTCGCGCCGAGGTGATGCGCGACGACGAGCCGGCTCATGCCCGGGTTCCCGGCGCGAAGGCGATGTCCTCCGGGCGTCGCCGGATGACCATGTTCCGGATCTCGCTCATGTCTTCCATGGCGAAGCGCACCCCTTCACGCCCCAGCCCCGAGTCCTTCACCCCGCCGTAGGGCATGTTGTCGACGCGGTAGCTTGGCACGTCGTTGATCACCACGCCGCCGACCTCGAGCACGTCCCACGCCTTCATCATGTGGAACAGGTCGCGGGTGAAGACCCCGGCCTGCAGCCCGAACGCCGAATCGTTGACCTCGGCGAGCGCGTCGTCGAAGCGCGTGAAACTCGACAGCATCGCCACCGGACCGAACGCCTCCTGCCGGTAGAGGTCGGTGGCCCGCCCGACACCCTCGAGCAGCGTCGCGTCGAGCATCGCGCCATCGCGGTTGCCGCCGCACAGCAGCGACGCTCCCTGCGCCACCGCCGCCGCGATCCAGCCGTCGAGCCGCTTCGCCTCGCCGACGTCGATCATCGGGCCGATGAACGTGTCCTCGTCGAGCGGGTTTCCGGCGACGAGCGCACGGGTCCGCGCGACGAGCTTTGCGCGGAACGCGGCATAGACGTCGGCATGGACGATGATCCGCTGGACCCCGATGCACGACTGGCCCGACTGGTAGAACGCTCCGAACACGACGCGCGCGGCGGCGTCGTCGAGATCGGCGTCGCGGTCGACGATCACCGCCGCGTTGCCGCCGAGTTCGAGCGTGACCTTCTTCTTGCCTGCGCGCGCCTTGAGGTCCCAGCCGACCGCGGGCGAGCCGGTGAACGACAGCAGCTTCAGTCGCGGATCGGTCGTGAACGCCTCCGCCCCGTCGCGCCCGGCGGGCAGGATCGAGAAGGCGCCGGGCGGCAGGTCGGTCTCGGCGAGCACCTCGCCGATCAGGATCGCACCGAGCGGCGTACGCGACGCGGGCTTGAGCACGAACGGGCAGCCGACCGCGAGCGCCGGGGCGATCTTGTGCGCCGCGAGGTTCAGCGGAAAATTAAACGGTGCGATGAACGAGCAAGCGCCGATCGGCACGCGCTTCCAGATGCCGAGATACCCCTTGCCGCGAGCCGAAATGTCGAGCGGCTGGACCTCGCCCCTGATGCGGACGCTCTCCTCGGCGGCGATCCGGAACGTGTCGATCAGCCGCCCGACCTCGCCGCGGCTGTCGCGGATCGGCTTGCCTGCCTCGATACAGAGCGCGTGGGCAAGCTCGTCGGCGCGTTCGGTAAATCGTGCGACGCAGTGTGCGAGAACCGACTGCCGCTCGTACGCTGCCATGGCCCGCATCGCCCCCTCGGCAGCGTGCGCCGCCGCGATCCCCGCGTCGATGGTCGCCGCGTCGGCAAGGGCAACCCGGGTCGCGGGCATGCCGGTGAACTTGTCGGTCACGACCAGTGCGGCGTTCGGGTGCCGCGCCGCGTTGGCGAGGTAGAGCGGGTATTCGGGGCGGAGCATCATACGGCCCTCATGCGCCGCCGCGCCCGCCGGTTCAACGGTCGAGCTTCGCCTTCAGCCCGTCGACCCACTTCTGCCCGGCGTCGCCGCCCCACAGCAGCCAGGCGACATAGCCCGCCGACGGGTCGCTCTCGTCGCCCCATTCGTGCGCCTTCGCGTCCTTGTCGACGGCGTGGCGTGCGAAGTAGCTCGCGATGTGCCCGACGTCGTCGGCACTGATCGGATGCCGCGCCGCCAGTCCCTCGGCGCGCGCAACGCCCACCTCGGTGCCGCCGCGGTTGAACTTCGTGCGCAGCTCAAGCCCCCGCTTCGCCGCCGCCGCAACGGCGGGCGGCGGCGTCAGGTCGGGGCCGCTCACTTGCCCTTCTTCAACGCGTCGGGTTTGTGCGCCGCCTCCCCGCCCTTGTCGCTCTTGACGAGATATTCGGGGTTGTCCTTCGACGCGGCGACCTTGTGGCCCTTGATCGTCATCGGGCTGGTCACCTTCTTGACGACCTTGCCCTTCGAATGCCCGCCGCTCGAGTCCCACTCGACCGGATCGCCTGCCTTGAACTCCGCCATCGCGCTCACTCCATCGTCTGTGCCACGACGGTCAGCGCGCCCGCGTCGACCGTCAGCCGGTTGAACGACGGCCGCGACTTGCGGGTCCGCTCGGACAGGGTTCCCGCGCCGATCAGGCGCACCCCGCCGACGACGATGTCGAACGGCTCATGGGTGTGGCCGCTGAGCACCGCGGTGACGCCCGCTGCCGCGAGTACTTCAAGGGCGCGCGCGCCGCCGCGGGTCGCGTGACGGACGCCGCCGCCGCCGAGCGGATGGTGGCAGGCGACCAGTCGCATCGTGTCCGCAGGCACCGCCGCGAGTTCGGCCAGCGTCGTGGCGAGCCGGTGCGACCGGACGATTCCCTCCGCCCAGTTCGACCGCAGCTGCGCCCGCGTTGCCGTGCGCAGCGGCACGATCGCGACGCCCGGCAGAGCGAGCGGGCGTTCGACCGCACGCTCGAGATTGGTGAAGCGCTTGTACGGATCGGTGAAGCGTTCCCACAGGTTCCACAGCGGCATGTCGTGATTGCCGAGCTCGACTGTCACCGGCACGCCGAGCGCCACCAGCCACCGGCACGCGGCGGTGAACTCGCGGCGCCGGGCGGCGGCGGTGAGGTCGCCGGTCATGATCACCGCGTCCGGCTGTTCCGCGGCGACCGTAGCGGCGAACCACGCCAGCGCCGCGCGGTCCTCGGTCCCGAAGTGGAGGTCGCTGACGTGGAACAGGCGGGCGGTCATGCCGTGCGCGCCGCGATGAACCGGAGCTGCGTCAGTTCATGCTTGACCGTCACCGGACTGGCGAGCGTATCCGGCTCGCCGTCGAACAGCACCGTGATCGGCCGCCGCGCGGTGCAGGTCACGCTGCTCGACATCGTCACGTGGACGTCGGGGTCGTCGCGCCAGTGGCCGGTCAGCCAGTCGATGCCGAGCCGGGCAGCGGCGAACCACGACGCCGTGTCGATCGAGGCGATCTCGAGCGCGCCCGCCAGTGGCGTCACGATCACTGCGCGGTGGCGCCCGATGTGGGCACCGTCCCC